>Ga0307513_10001222_pt1 | contig 37245 bp, 28 predicted proteins | sample 15_EM_MG_FD_202174 | JGI IMG/M metagenome (GOLD analysis project Ga0307513, IMG submission 202174) | Populus trichocarpa ectomycorrhiza microbial communities from riparian zone in the Pacific Northwest, United States - 15_EM | ecosystem: Host-associated > Plants > Roots > Unclassified | place... | reverse complement strand
TCGGCCAGGCCGCGCACCGGCCCGGCTCGCCGCGCCGCGGCCTCGACCTCGGTCAGCGAGCACGAGGCGCGCGCGGCCGCGATCTCGTCGCGCTTCACCGCCAGGATGTCGTCGAGGATCGTCATCGTGCCCTCATCGTGATCTCAGGGCACCTGCGCGGCGCCGGGCGCGCCGAGCTCGCGCCACTTGTGGAGCACCAGCGCCGCGGCGCCGTCGACGGCGACGGTGCGCGCGCGGGTCAGCTGATCGGGCAGGCGATCGAGATCGAGCTCGCCGGGCTCGAGCAGCTCGAGGCCGAGCGCCGCGGTCATCGCGCAGGCGTTGAGCGCGGCCTCGTAGCGCTCGCCCGGGCCGGTGCCGCGCCCGGCGAGGATGTCGCTCAGCATCGCGGCGTTGTGCGCGGCGTCGCCGCCGGCCAGGCCCGCCGGGTCGACCTCCTCGCAGCGAAACATCGCCGGCGTCAGCGTCATCGCGCGCACCACGCCGTCGACCCAGATCGCCGCGTGGGTCGGGCCGCGCACGGAGATCTCGTCGAGCCCATCGGCGCCGTGCACGACCGCCGCGCGCCGCACGCCGAGCGCCCCGAGCGCCGCGGCGACCGGCTCGCACCACCGGACGTCGTAGACGCCGACCACCTGGTGGCGGACCTGCGCCGGGTTGGTCAGCGGGCCGAGCAGGTTGAAGATCGTCCGCGTCCCGAGCTCCTTGCGCGGGCCGGCCGCGTGCCGCGTCGCCGCGTGGAACTTGGGCGCGAAGGCGAAGCCGATGCCGGCGACCTCGATCGCGTGGGTGACCTGCGCGGGCTCGACGTCGATCGCGATGCCGAGCGCCTCGAGCACGTCGGCCGAGCCGCAGCGCGACGACAGCGCGCGGTTGCCGTGCTTGGCGACCACGCCGCCGCACGCGGCGATCAGGATCGCGGCGAGCGTCGAGACATTGAACGTGCCGGCGCCGTCGCCGCCGGTGCCGCAGGTGTCGATCGAGCGCTCGAGCCGCGGGCACGCGAGCGGCGTGGCCCGGGTCCGCATCGCCGAGGCCGCGCCGACCAGCTCGTCGACTGACTCGCCCTTGGCGCGCAGCGCGATCAACAGGCCGCCGATCTGCGCCGGCGTCGCGCCGCCGTCCATGATCAGGCCGAACACCTCGGCCATCTCGGCGCGCGACAGATCGCTGCCGGCCAGCGCGCGGTTGATCGCCTTGACGATCACGACGGCTCGCCGCTCCGCTCGTTCGCCATGCGCAGGAAGTTCGCGAGCAGCAGCTTGCCGGCGGTGGTCATGATCGACTCGGGGTGGAACTGCACGCCCTCGAGCGGCGCGCCGCGCGCCCGCGTGCGCACGCCCATGATCTCGTCCTCCCAGGTCTTGGCGGTGACCTCGAGGGTGTCGGGCATCGACTCGGGCGCGATCACCAGCGAGTGATAGCGCGTCGCGATGAACGGGTTCTCGACGCCGGTGTACAGGCCGCGCTCGTCGTGGAAGATCTTCGAGGTCTTGCCGTGCATCACGCGCGGCGCGCGCACGACGCGGCCGCCGAACACCTGGCCGATGCACTGGTGACCGAGGCAGACCCCGAGGATCGGCGTGGCCCCCGCGAACCGCCGGATCACGTCCATCGAGATCCCGGCCTCGTTGGGCGTGCACGGGCCGGGCGAGATCACGATCGCGTCGGGCGCCATCGCGGCGATCGCGTCGACCGAGATCGCGTCGTTGCGCTCGACCGCGACCGCGGCGCCGAGCTCGCCGAAGTACTGGGCGAGGTTCCAGGTGAACGAGTCGTAGTTATCGATCAGGAGCAACTTCACGGCGTGGTCTTTTCTCTCGGAGCGCTCGGCTCGCGTGGCTCAGCCGAGTCGCTCGGGGCAGTGCGCGCCATCGCGACCGCGCGCAGCACGGCGCGCGCCTTGTTGACCGACTCCTGGTACTCGGTCTCGGGCACCGAGTCGGCGACCAGCCCGCCGCCGGCCTGGACATAGATCGTATCGCCGCACGACACCAGCGTGCGGATCGCGATCGCGAGATCGAGGTTGCCGGTGTAGCTCACGTAGCCGACCGCGCCGCCGTAGATCCCGCGCTGGTGGGGCTCGAGCTCATCGATGATCTCCATCGCGCGGATCTTCGGCGCGCCCGACAGCGTGCCCGCCGGGAACGCCGCGCGCAGGACGTCGAGCCAGGTCTTGCCGGCGGCGAGCTTGCCGACCACGTGCGACGTCATGTGCATCACGTGCGAGAACTTCTCGATCACCATCTGCTCGACGACGTGGACCGAGCCGGTCTCGGCGACGCGGCCGACGTCGTTGCGCCCCAGATCGATCAGCATCAGGTGCTCGGCGAGCTCCTTGGGATCGGCGCGCAGCTCGTCGGCCAGGCGATCGTCCTCGGCCGCGGTCGCGCCGCGCGGCTTGGTGCCAGCGATCGGCCGGAGCTCGACGCGGCCGTCGCTGAGCCGGACCAGCGTCTCGGGCGACGCGCCGGTGACCCGGGCCTCGGGGAACTCGAGGTGGAACATGTAGGGCGACGGGTTGATCACGCGCAGCGCGCGGTAGACGTCGAGCGGCCGGGCGCCCGCGGCGGGCTCGGCGAAGCGCTGCGACAGCACGACCTGGAAGGCGTCGCCGGCGAGGATGTACTCCTTCACGCGCTCGACGCCCGCGCAGTACTCGGCCTTGGTGGTCGACGACGGCGGGATCGGGCCGGGCGGCTCGCCGGCGCGCGGCACGGTGAGCACCGGCAGCGGCTTGCGCGGCGCGCGCAGGGTCTCGATGATCGCGTCGATCCGCGCGCACGCGCGATCGTAGGCGACCTCGGCGCGCTCGGGGCGCGCGACGTACGGCGTGGCGACGACCTTCAGCGTCTGGCGCAGGTTGTCGAAGATCAGCAGCGTGTCGGTGATGACCATGCACAGCGGCGGCAGGTCGAGCGCCGGCCGCGCCCGCGCCGGCAGGTCCTCGAACGCGCGCACGCAGTCGTAGGCGATCCAGCCGACCGCGCCACCCCAGAACCGCGGCAGCCCCGGCACGTCGACCGGGTGCAGCTCGCCCAGCACCTCGGCGAGCGCCGCGGTCGGGTCGCCGGTCGCCCACTCGGCGGTGCGCGGCGGGCCGCCGGCGTCGACGTCGTACCAGGTCACGCTCGCCGTATCGGGCCGCCAGCGCACGACCGCGCGAGGCGCGACGCCGACGAACGAGTACGCCGCCCAGGTCGCGCCACCGACGACCGACTCGAGCACGAACGAGTGCTCGCCGGCGCCGAGCGCGGCGTACGCGGAGACCGGCGTGTCGCCATCGGCGAGCAGCTCGCGATAGACCGGGATGAGGTTGCCCCTCGTCGCGGCCGCGATGAACTCCTCCCGGGACGGGGTGTACATGGACGCCCGCGGTTATACCCAGGGGCGGTGGGCGTCGCCATCGCGAGATGCCGCAGATGCGCGACCGGCCACTCTTGTCGCGCGGGCAAAACAGCATTCGCCCCCACGCGCTGGTGCGCGCGCCGGCGAGCGCTAGGTTTGCCGCCATGACTTCGCTCTTCACCCCGCTGTCGTTCGGCCGCCTGACGCTCCCCAACCGCATCGTGATGTCGCCGATGACGCGATCGCGCGCGATCGGCAACGTGCCGAACGCGATGATGGCGACGTACTACCGCCAGCGCGCCGCCGCCGGCTTGATCATCACCGAGGGCACCTCGCCGTCGCCCGACGGTCTGGGCTACGCGCGGATCCCCGGGTTGTACAGCGCCGAGCAGATCGCGGGGTGGCGGCTGGTCAGCGACGCCGTCCACGAGGCCGGCGGGCGGATCGTCGTGCAGCTCATGCACACCGGCCGCGTCGGCCACCCGCACAACCTGCCGGCGGGCGCGCGCCTGCTCGGCGTCTCGGCGGCCGCCGCGCCGGGGACGATGCACACCGACGTCGCCGGCGCGCAGCCGCACCCGGCGCCCGAGGTCATGACCGAGGACGACGTCCGCGCCGCGATCGCGGAGTTCGCGCACGCCGCGCGCAGCGCCGTCGCCGCCGGGCTCGACGGCATCGAGCTGCACGGCGCCAACGGCTACCTGATCGAGCAGTTCCTCAACACGGCGACCAACCAGCGCACCGACGGCTACGGCGGCTCGGTCGCCGGGCGCGCGCGGTTCGCCCTCGAGGTCGCGCGCGCCACCGCCGATGCGATCGGCGCCGACCGCGTCGGCATCCGGCTGTCGCCGTACGGCGTGCACGGCGGGATGATCGCCGACGCCGAGACCGACGAGCTGTTCGTCCACCTGGCGACCGAGCTGTCGAAGCTCGGCCTGGTCCACCTGCACGTCGTCGATCACTCGGCGATGGGGGCCCCCGCGGTCAGCCCGGCGATCAAGGCGGCGATGCGTGGCGCGTTCAAGCAAGCCTACATCCTGTCGGGTGGCTACGATCTTGCCCGCGCCGAGGCCGACATCGTGGCCGGCAAGGGCGATCTGGTCGCGTTCGGCCGGCCGTTCATCGCCAACCCCAGCCTGGTCGACAAGCTGCAGCGCGGAGCCGAGCTGCGTGCGCCCGACATGGCGACGCTCTACACGCCCGGCGAGCAGGGCTACGTCGACTGGGCGCTCGACTGAGGTTGACGTCGACGTAGCCGTCAAGGACGGGCGTGGCGCCGCGGGCTGCGGCACCCCGGATCGGGCGTGCGTCACATGGCGCGAGCCGCGGCCGGCAGATCCCCGTGGCACTGCCGGCCGCGTGCCGGCATCCTAGGGAGGCCATGCCGACCACCCAGCAGCTGATCGCGCGGCGCATCGGACGCATCGTCTTCGGTGGGATCTTGATCGCGGGCGCCGCGTATCTGGTCGTGGCGATGCTGTCGCACGACGGCTGCATGCACATCGCGCCGCGGCTCCACGCGGCGGAGGTCATCGTGGCGTCGTGGCTCGCCGCGCTCGTCGGCGGCGCGCTGGCGCGCTGGATCGCGCTGCGCGTGCCGCTGCGCCGGACCCCGGAGGCGTGGTTCGCCGAGAGCGTGATGGCGCCGGCGGTCGGCATCGCGCTGCTGCTGCCGCTCACGCTCCACATGCCGTTCGCGCTGCTGGTCAGCGGCACCCGGGGCTTCGACGACTGGGTGCTGATGAGCGCGGTGATCACCGGGCTGGCGCACATCGTGTTCGCGCTGATGACCGCGCGGCGCGGCTACCAGCTGGTGGTCGGCAAGCCGGCGTGGACGCCGCGGCGCATCGTGGTGACGACCATGCTGGTGTCGTGCGTGCCGTTCGTCCTCCTCCTGATGATCCCACCGCTGCTCGTGCTGATCACGGGCCTGGTGTGCGTCCCGCTGCTGCGCGCGATGGAGAGGATCATCGCGCGCGAGCGCATCGAGACCGAGACGGCGCCGCACCAACTCCCGCAGGCGATCGCCGTGCTGCCGCGGCACCTGGCGTAGCGCGCGCGACGGTCGCGGCGTCTGTCAGGGCGCGAGCGATTCGCGGCCGACCGCCGCGTGATATGACTGCCGCATGCATCCCGCGCTGCATGCCACGCTTCACACCGTCGACCCCGAGCTCGCCGATCTCATCGCCGCGGAGGAGCGCCGCCAGCGCGACAAGATCCGGCTGATCGCCTCGGAAAACTACGTCTCGGGCGCGGTGCTCGCGGCGACCGGCTCGGTCCTGACCAACAAGTACAGCGAGGGCTACCCCGGCAAGCGCTACTACGAGGGCCAGCAGTACATCGACCAGGTCGAGCAGCTTTGCGTCGACCGCGCGAAGACGCTGTTCGGCGCCGATCACGCCAACGTCCAGCCGTACTCCGGCTCGCCCGCCAACCTCGCCGTCTACCTCGCGTTCGTGAAGCCCGGCGAGACCGTGATGGGCATGGGCCTGCCCGCCGGTGGCCACCTGACCCACGGCTGGGGCGTGTCGGCCACCGGGACATGGTTCCGCGCCGTGCAGTACGGCGTGCGCAAGGACACCCACCGGATCGACTTCGACGAGGTTCGCGAGCTCGCGCGCAAGGAGCGGCCGAAGCTCCTGTGGGCCGGCGGCACGGCGATCCCGCGCCAGATCGACTTCGCGACGTTCGCCGAGATCGCCAAGGAGGTCGGCGCGGTGTTCGTCGCCGACATCGCGCACATCGCCGGCCTGGTGGCCGGCGGCGCGCACCCCTCGCCGGTGCCGGTCGCCGACGTCGTGACCACGACGACGCACAAGACGCTGCGCGGCCCGCGCGGCGGCATGCTGATGTGCACCGCGGCGCACCAGAAGGCGATCGATCGCGCGGTGTTCCCCGGGCTGCAGGGCGGCCCGCACAACCACACGACCGCCGGCATCGCGGTCGCGCTGCGCGAGGCCGCGACCGAGGAGTTCAAGCGCTACGCACACCAGATCGTCGCCAACGCGCGCGCGCTGGCGGCCGGCCTGGTCGAGCGCGGCTGGGCGCTCGTCACCGGCGGCACCGACAACCACTTGATCCTCGCCGATCTGACGACCAAGAACGTGTCCGGCAAGATCGCCGCCAAGGCGCTCGACGCCGCGGGCCTCGAGCTCAACTACAACTCGGTGCCGTTCGACACCCGCAAGCCGTTCGATCCGTCGGGCGTCCGGCTCGGGACGTCATCGGTCACCAGCCGCGGCATGGGCGAGGCCGAGATGCGCCAGATCGCCGCCTGGATGGACGCCGTGGTCAGCGCACCGGCGGACGCCGCGCTGCAGGAGAAGACCGCGGGCGAGATCCGCGAGCTGTGCGCCCGGTTCCCGGCGCCCGGCCTGCTGATCTAGGTCGGCCGAGGCGACCGCGTCAGCGCCGCGCGGCGCGCAGCGCGACGACGCGATCGAGGATGCGGTGGGCGACCTCGGCCTTGCTGCCGGCGGGGACCTCGGTGACGCCGCCGGCGTCGACCAGGGTGACGCGGTTGGTGTCGACGGCGAAGCCCGCGCCGGGCTCGCTGACGTCGTTGGCGACGATCAGATCGCAGCGCTTGGCGGCCAGCTTGGCGCGCGCGTTGTCGACGACGTGCTGGGTCTCGGCCGCGAAGCCGATCAGCAGCGGCGTCGGCGCGCCGCCACGGCGGGCGCCGAGCTCGGCCAGCAGATCGGGGTTGGCGACCAGCGCGAGCTCGGTGGTCTGGCCGAGCTGGCCGCGCTTGAGCTTCTGCGTGGCGACGCCGGCCGGCCGGTAGTCGGCGACCGCGGCGGCCATGATGATCGCGTCGGCGCGGTCGGCGGCCGTGGCCAGCGCGGCTTGCAGCTCGCGCGCGGTCTCGATGGCGACGACGGTGACGCCGACCGGCGGCCGGATCGCGCTCGGCCCGAGCAGCAGCGTGACCTCGGCGCCGCGCCGCTGCGCCGCCGCGGCGAGCGCCGCGCCCATCTTGCCCGAGCTCCGGTTGCCGATGAAGCGCGCCGGATCGATCGCCTCGTAGGTCGGCCCCGCCGTGACGACGACGCGCTGACCCGCGAGATCCTGCGGCGACAGCACGTGGGCCGCTGCCTCGACGATGTCCGCCGGCTCGGCGAGCCGCCCGGGGCCGGTCCACCGGCAGGCCAGGAAGCCGTCGCCCGGGCCGACCACGCGATAGCGCGCGACCTCGGTGAGCCGGACGAGGTTGGCCTGGGTCAGCGGGTGGCTCCACATGTTGACGTTCATCGACGGCGCGAGCAGCACCGGCGCCTTGGTCGCCAGCACGATCGCCGTCACCGCGTCGTCCGCCTGCCCGGCCGCCAGCCGCGCCAGCGAGCTCGCGGTGGCCGGTGCGATGACGATCAGATCCGCCTGGTCCGCCAGCTGGATGTGTCCGATCGTCGCCTCCTCGGTCAGGCTGAACAGGTCGGTGAACACCGGCCGCCGGGTCAGCGCCTGGAACGTCATCGGCCCGACGAACTTCTGCGCGCGCGCCGTCATCGCGACGTCGACCCGCGCGCCCGCCTTGTCGAGCAGCCGCACCAGCTCCGCCGCCTTGTACGCGGCGATCCCGCCCGCCACCCCCACGACGACCCGCGCGCCTCGCAGCGGCTGCGCCGGATCCCTCGTCGGTCGTTCGCTGCGCGGTCCTTCGCTCACCCACACACCCTAGCCTGCTCAGCCCCAGACGTCGCGCATGACGCGGGCGGCGTTGCCGCCGAGGATCTTGGCGATGCGGGTGGCGGAGTGGCCGCGGGCCGCGAGCAAGCCGCCGAGGAGCTCGAAGCGGTTGGCGACGTTGAGGTCGGGGATGAAGGTGTAGAGGTCGGGCGGGCGGCCCGGGGTCAGGATCTTTTGCGCGACCAGATCGACGATGAACTCGCGGTTGGACTTCTCGAACTCGGGCGTGCGCTCGACCGGCGCGACGCCGCTGTCGGTGCCGAGGCCGACGTGGTCCTCGCCGCAGACGTTGATCGCGTGCTCGACGTGGCGCACGACGTCGATCGCCATCGGCTGGGTATCGGTCCGCAGGTACGGCCAGAAGATCATGCCAGCCATGCCGCCCCGATCGGCGAGCAGGCGGAGCTCGGCGTCGCCGGTGTTGCGTGGCAGATCGGCGAGCGCGCGGCAGCCCGTGTGGCTGATCAGCATGGGCGCCTTGGACGCCAGGATGCCTTCGCGGGTCGTGCGCTGCGAGCCGTGCGCGACGTCGACGACGATCTTCGCGGCGTTGAGCGCGGCGACGACGTCGTGGCCGTAGTTGCTCAGGCCGGCGTTGCCGAGCTCCGTGCTGCCGTCACCGACGAGGTTGTGGCGATTGTGGGTGAGCTGCACGACGCGCACACCGAGGTCGCGGAACAGCGCGATGCGCTCGATGTCCTCGCCGAGCGGCTCGGTGCCCTGGAAGGTGAACACCACGCCGAGGCGGTGCGTGCGGCGCGCGGTCTCCAGATCCGCGGCCTGCTCGACCAGCATCAACGTATCGGCGTGCCGGGTGATCAGCTCGCGCCAGGCGATCATGTCGCGCTGGTTCTTCACGAACGCAGCGTCGTCGAGCCAGAACTGGCCCTGCGGCGCGACGGTCAGCACGATCGCCGTCAGCCCCGAGGCGCGCACGCCGGCCAGCTCGCTCGCGACCAGGGCAGCCGCCTCCTGCGGAGGCATGTCGTTGGCGTACTGGAGATACAGCCCGCCGGCGCAGTCGATCGCCATCGCGTCGCGGTACGGCGGCCAGGGCGCCGGCGTCGTCGCGCCGCGGCTGACGAGCTTGGGGGCACACGCGGCGAGCGCGGCGAGGCCGCTCCCGATCAGCACATCACGTCGGCGGTACATCGCGTCCGACTATAACGAAGCACCGGGCCGGCGCGCTCGCTCAGCGCGCCGCGAGGTACTTGAGGTTGGTGTAGTCCTCGATGCCGTGGCGCGAGCCCTCGCGGCCGAGGCCCGAGTGCTTGACGCCGCCGAACGGCGCCTGGGCGGTCGAGACCAGGCCCTCGTTGATGCCGACCATGCCGGCCTCGAGCGCGTCGGCGACGCGGGCCTGACGCGCAGCGTCGCGGCTGTAGAAGTAGGCGACGAGGCCGGCGTCGGTGTCGTTGGCCTGCGCGAGCGCGTCGGCCTCGTCGGCCGCGGTGCGCAGCGCGACGACCGGGCCGAAGATCTCCTCGCGCCAGATCGCCATCTCGGGGGTGATGCCGTCCAGCACGATCGGCGCGACGACGCGCGACGCGCCCTCGGGCGGCGCGCCGTGCAGCAGCGTGGCGCCGCGCGCGACGGCGTCGCCCACCAGCGCGCGCAGCTTGGCGACCGCGGCGTCGTCGATCACCGGGCCGACGTCGACGCCCGCGTCGCTGCCGCGGCCGACCTTGAGCCGGGCGACCGCGCCGACCAGCGCCGCGGTGAACGCCTTGGCGATCGGCGCCTCGAGGATGAACCGGTTGGCCGCGACGCAGCTCTGCCCGGTGTTGCGGAACTTGGCGACCAGCGCACCCTGGAGCGCGGCGTCGAGATCGGCGTCCGCGAACACGACGAACGGCGCGTTGCCGCCGAGCTCGAGCGAGACCCGCTTGATGTCGTCGGCGCAGGTCCGCAGGATGCTGCGCCCGACGCCCGTCGACCCGGTGAAGCTGACCTTGCGGATCTGCGGCGCGCGGATCATCCGCGTCCCGGTGCGCGCGCCGTCGGCCGACGGCACGATGTTGACCACGCCGGGCGGGATGCCGACCTGGTCGCACAGCTCGGCGAGCGCGAGCGCCCCGAGCGGCGTCTGCTCGGCCGGCTTGGCGACGATCGTGCAGCCCGCCGCCAGCGCGGCGCCGAGCTTGCGGGTCAGCATGGCGTACGGAAAGTTCCACGGCGTGATCAGCGCGCACGGCCCGACCGGCTCGCGCACCACGGTGATGCGCTGGCCGGGCTGCGACGCCGGGATCGTCTCGCCGTAGATCCGCTCGGCCTCGCCGGCGAACCAGGTCAGGAAGCTCGCCGCGTAGCGCACCTCGCCGACCGCCTCCGCCGTCGGCTTGCCGTTCTCGCGCGTGCACAGCGCGGCGAGCCGGGCCTCGTCGGCGAGCATGCGCTGGGCCAGCGCGCCGAGCAGCTTGCCGCGCGCCGGCCCCGGCTGCGCCCGCCACGTCGCGAACGCGCGCGCCGCGGCGTCGACCGCGGCGTCGACCAGGTCGTCGCTGCTGTCGGTGACCTCGGCGATCACCTCGCCATCGAACGGATCGCGGACCGCGAAGTGCTGCGCTTGATCGACCCAGCGGCCAGCGACATAAGCTGTGCGTGCGAGCGCCATGGCCGCACTATGGCGCCCCCCAGCGAGCGGCGCGAGCGGTCCGGTCCGGAAGCCGCGCGGCGCGATCAGAGCCGGTGCGCGAGCGCCCGCGCCTCGATCAGGTTGTCCTCGATCGAGCAGTAGGTCCAGCCACCGTAGCGGCCGATCGAGTACACGTCGTGCGCCGCCAGCGCCGCCCGCAGCCGCGCGGCCTCCGCCAGCGAGGCCTGCGTGATGTGGACGTAGGCCGGGTCGAGCACGACGTGGTGGTGGGCGACCAGCTGGTGGTTGGTCACGATGCCTTCGCGCCGCAGATCGTCGAGCACCCGGGCGCGCAGCGCGTCGACGTCGAGCGCGGCGCCGCGCGGCGCGCCGATCTCGACGTACAGGCTCATGCGGTCGGACGCCGCCTCGGCCGGCGGCAAGATATTGTCGTACCAGCCGACCCGGTAGAACGCGATCGCGCGGTCCGGGAAGTACATCCAGTGCACGTCGCGCGGGCCCTTGCGGTCGAACCCGAGGTTGAACACCAGCACCTGGTTCGACGAGAACACCGCTGGATCGTGGGGCACGCCGCACAGCCGCGCGAGCGCCGGCAGCGGCGCCGACGAGATGATGCGATCGAACGCGATCCGGTGGCGCGGCGTGACCACGGCGCGCGCCGCGAGGTCGATCGCGGTGACCGGCTCGTCGCAGCGCACCGTGCCGGCCGGGAGGTCGTGCAGCAGCGCGCGGACGTACTGCACCGCGCCGCCCGCCGGGTACGTGAACGTGGCGTTGTAGCCGCCGTCGCCGGCGCCGGGCGGCCGGGGCCGCATGCTGGCGATGATGTCGGCGAGCTCGGCGTGCGGGAAGAACCGCCCCATCGCGTCGACGTCGAGCGTGTCGAGCTCGGTCGCGTAGAGCTTCTCGTTGTACGGCCGCAGGAACTTGTCGGTGATGCCCTTGCCGAGCCGGCGGTACAGCATGTCGCCGAACGAGCGCGGCGCGCCCTCACCGTCCGGCGCCTCGGCGGCGCGCGACGCGAAGAACAGGTCGACCAGGCACTCGAGGAACTCGTCGTGCGGCAGCTGGTGGATGTGCTTCTGGAACGGAAAGTCGATGTCGCGCCCGGCGTAGCGGATCGAGCTGCGCTTGACGACGGTGTGGACCTCCTGCCCCGGCATCCGCGCGCGCAGCCAGGCCTCGATCTCCGGATCCTTGAAGTGAAAGAAGTGTCCCGAGTAGTCCCACACGAAGCCGTCGCGCACGACGGTGCGGCAGTAGCCACCGGGCTCGGCCTCGCGCTCGAGCACGACGACCTCGGCGCCCGGGTGGCGCGCGCGCCACGCGTTGGCGAACCCGAGGCCCGACATCCCGGCGCCGATCACCACCGACGTCATGACAGCCGGGCGAGCTCGTTCTTGAAGATGCGCTGGACGATCGCCGCCGCCGCGCCGTACGTGCTCTCCATGCCGAAGTACGACAGGCTCTTGGACAGCAGGCTCTGGCGCCGCGAGTACGGCGTATCCGACGCGTAGTGGATGACCCCGAGCTCGAACGACGTCTGGTCGACCAGCGAGACCAGCTCGTCCTTGGGGTGGCGCCGCGGCTCGGCGATCTCGTACGCCGCCGACAGGTACGGCCCGGCCTCCATCTCCATGACGGTGTAGCCCTCGCGATAGAACACGTCCATGTACTCGCGGTTCTGGAGGAACGCCGAGCGCACGGTCAGCGCCTTCTGGTTGTCGAGCACCGTGCCGTGCTTCATGAACGGCTGGACGTCGCCCGCGGTCAGGGCGTTGCGAAACAGGAACGTGTTCGACGAGTGCTCGTCGTGGACGACCTTGCTGATCATGACGTCGCCGACCCGGCCGTTCAGGGTCGCCGCCTTGCCCATGATGTAGATCCCGCGCAGCTCGTCGATGCCGAGCGAGATCGCCGACAGGTGGTGGTAGGCCGCCATGCCGAGCGGGTAGTCGATGTTGATGATGACCGCGCGGCTCTCGCGGATGCGCTCGATGCCGGGCTGGCGCAGCCGCGGGTCGATGTTCTCGGGCACGAGCTTCGACAGCTCGATGACCTGGGCGTCGACGTCGATCCGGCCGGGCGACAGGATCGACCGGATCCCGGCGGCGGCGTCGGACTCCTGGACCTGGGTCATCCGGTTGGGCTCGCCGTGGATGAACGCGCGCAGCGAGTAGTACAGGATGTTGGTGGCGAGGCCGAGATCGCCCTTGGCGACCGCGTCGTCGTAGCGCGGCACGAGATCCTCGACGTTGCGGTTGCGCAGGTAGGTCAGGATCTCGTCGCGGTGGTTGCGCGCGTAGCCGCCGAGCAGGTTGGCCAGCGAGTGGCTGTTGGACGACACGAAGTACACCGGCCGGTCGGTCGGCACGGCCGGCGAGATCGCCTGGTACCAGCGCTGCGCCGAGCGCTGGTACTCGCGGAACGAGCCGTCGAGCAGGCGCAGGAACAGGTCGCAGTCGTGCGCCATCATGTCGCGCAGGATGTCGTTCGAGCGCGGGCCGAGCGCGCCGCGCAGCCGGGCGACCGCCGCGTCGTCACCGAGCGCGCCGGACAGCGCCGCGTCATCGGTCACGTCGGCGATCCGCGCGACGAGCAGGCGCTCGCGCAGCTTGTTCCACTCGAGCTGGTACGCGGTCAGGATCGGGACCAGGTCGTCGATGTCGGACGCCGACGCGATGAAGGCCGCGAGCGTCTCGCCGCTGTCCCAGCGCAGCGGCCGGCGCCGGCCGCGGGTGCGGACGACCTCCCAGCGGTCGACGGCGTAGCCGGCGTGGTCGAACTGGTGGTGCGACTGGCCGAGCACGATGCGCCGGATCTTCGGCATGCAGTCCGGCAGCCGCCCGGCGGCGTAGGCGAACGCGGCGAGATCGGGCTCGGAGGCCTCGGCGCCCAGGTGCAGGCTCGAGCGCGAATAGAGGTGAGCCTCCTCGAACGCGCGCACGCGCACGTCGCCGCTCGAGCGCAGCAGGGAGTAGTAGGTGCGAATATAGAGGTCGATCTCGTCGCTGGTAGCGCGAGGCGGCTGGCGATCCACCACCCCAGGGTAGATCACACCGGGCTCCGGAGCGCTTTTCCTGAACCTCAGATAGTGCTAACCAAGGGGCGATTTCACGTCACCGGTTGGTGCGCGGAGTGCGAACAGCCCCAAGTCATCGCTGTTCGGTGACGGTGGAAACTACGGACGGCAAGAGGATTTCGTGAGCAAAGAAGAGCTAGTTCATCTCGACGGCGAAGTCATCTTGATCGCGAAGGGCGGCAACTTTCGGGTCAAGCTCGACAACGGCCACGAGGTATTGGCCAAGCTCGCGGGCAAGGTCCGCCGTCACCGCATCCGCGTGGTGCTCGGCGACCGCGTCACCGTGGCCGTCTCGCCCTACGATCCGACGCGCGGCTTCATCGTCTACCGTCAGCGTTAGCGTCAGCGCCCGCAGCTGACCCGTCGACGTGGTCGGCCGCGCACGAGATCTCGCGGCCATCGCTGCTAGACTGCGAGCGTGGCAGACACGCCTCTGTATGTAGGGATCGATCTCGGCACGACGAACTCGGCCGCCGCGGTGTTCGATGGCGAACGGGTGAGCGTCGTGCGCAACGCGCAGGGCGCGAGCGTGACGCCGTCGGTCGTGCGGCTCGACAAGCAAGGTCGGGTGACCGTCGGCACGCGCGCGCGGCGCTTCCTCGAGCAGGATCCGACCAATACCGCCGCCGAGTTCAAGCGGCTGATGGGCACCGGCAAGCCGATCGACTTTCCGGCGGCCGCCGCGGCGCGGACGCCGGAGCAGCTGTCGGCCGAGGTGCTCAAGGCGCTGCGCCAGGACATCACGGACCAGCTCAACGTCACGATCGAGCGCGCGGTGATCTCGGTCCCGGCGCTGTTCGAGCTGCCGCAGAGCGCGGCGACCTCCGAGGCAGCGCGGCTCGCGGGCTTCGCGCGGGTCGAGCTGCTGCAGGAGCCGATCGCGTCGGCGCTCGCGGCGGGCTGGCGCGCCGACGGCGACGGCGCCGGCACGTGGCTGGTGTTCGATCTCGGCGGCGGCACGTTCGACGCGTCGCTGCTCGAGACCCGCGACGGCCTGCTCCGCGTGGTCGGCCACGACGGCGACAACTTCCTCGGCGGCCGCGACTTCGACTGGGCGATCACCGAGTACCTGGCGTCGCGGCTCGCGGTCGTGCCGCGGCGCAACAACCCAGAGCACGCCGGGGCGCTGCGCGCGCTCCGGCTCGCCGCCGAGGACGCCAAGATCGAGCTGTCGCGCGGCGACAAGGCGCAGGTCACGCTGGCGCAGCCGCTGACGATCGACGGCCGCGAGGTCGAGGTCGATCTCGAGCTCGAGCGCGCGACCGTCGAGCACCTCTGCTTGCCGCTGGTCGATCGCGCGCTCGACGTCTGCGTCCGCCTGATGACGACGCACGGGCTCGCGGCCGGCCAGCTGGCGCGCCTGGTGCTGGTCGGCGGCCCGACGGTGATGCCGATGGTGCGCAACCGGGTCGCCGCGCGGCTCGAGGCCGGCATCGCCGAGGGTCACGATCCGATGACCCTGGTGGCGCAGGGCGCGGCGCTGTACGCGGCGACCGCGGGCCTCGATGGCCGCGCCGCGAGCGTGGCCGTGCCGGTCGGCCGCCAGGTCTGGCTGCAGTACCCGGCGGTGTCGGCCGACCTGACGCCGCACGTGGTCGGCAAGTTCGTCGGCGCCGATCCGCCGGCCAAGGTCAAGCTGGTGCGCAGCGACGGCGCGTGGTCGAGCACCGAGGCGACGGTCGGCCCGGACGGCACGTGGCTGACCTCGGTGACGCTGCTGCCGCGCCGGGCGTGCACGTTCCAGATCGAGGCGCGCGGCGCCAGCGGCGAGCTCGTCGTCGTCAGCCCGCCGCAGCTGACGATCGTGCAGGGCCTCACGATCGGCGACCCGCCGCTGTCGCGCACGCTCGGCGTCGCGCTCGCGAGCGGCCACGTCCAGACCTATCTGGAGCGCGGCGCGCCGCTGCCGGCCCGCCGGACGTTCACCCACCACACCGTCGAGACCGTCGCCAAGGGCAGCTCGGAGAGCGTGCTGCGCATCCCGATCGTGCAGGGCGAGCTCAGCCAGGCCCACCTGTGCCGCCTGGTCGGCACGCTCGACATCGGCGGCGACGCCGTGCTCGACACGGTGCCGACCGGCACGGCGGTCGAGGTCACGATCGAGCTCGACCGCGGCGGCCGGCTCGCGGCGCGCGCGCTGGTGCCGTCGATCGGCCAGGTGTTCGAGCACGTCGCGCACCTGCTGGTGCCCGACGCGTCGCCCGAGGCGCTCGACGCCTCGCTGCGCGACCTGCGGCGCCAGCTGATGGAGCTGCGGACCGACGCGTTCCGCCATGGCCTGGGCCAGGTCATCGAGAAGCTCGATCGCATCGAGTCGCGGCTGTCGGAGGCCGAGCGCGACATCGACGCGGCGCACGGCGGCGACGCCGACGCGGCGCAGCGCGCCCGGCGCGCCCTGCTCGACGTCGACGCCACGATGACCGAGGCCGATCTGGCGCGCAAGTGGCCCGAGCTCGACGAGCAGGCCCGCCACGCCGCGATCGCGGCGTCGTCCACCGTCGGGATGTACGGCACGGAGGCCGAGCGCACGCTGCTGCAGGACGTGATGACCGCGATGGACAAGGCGCGGCGCGACAAGGACGCCGCCGAGCTCGAGCGCCAGATGCGGCTCGCGCAGCGGCTGTCCAACGCCGCGTTCAACCGCACGCCCGAGGCGTGGGAGTGGTACTTCGAGGACGCCGCGTCGGAGGTCAGCAAGTGCCGCGACCTGCCGCGCGCCCAGCGCCTGGTCACCGAGGGCAAGGCGGCGATCGACCGCGGCGACAACGGCGAGCTGCGGCGGGTCGTGAAGGCGCTGTGGCAGCTGCTGCCGGAGAACAGCGACGCCCGCAAGAAGGGCTTCGACTCGGGCGTGCGATGAGCCGCGCGCTGATCGACAACCCGTTCTTCGTGCTCGGCCTGGCGACCGACGCGAGCCGGATCGAGGTCGAGCGCGAGGCGCAGAAGCTGCTCGGCATGCTCGAGCTCGCGTTCCCGGGCTCGGAGCGCTACGCGACGCCGCTCGGGCCGCAGCCGCGCACCGCCGAGAGCGTGCGGGCCGCGGTCGCCGCGCTGCGCGATCCGTATCAGCGCCTGGTCGCCGAGCTGTGGGCGCGCCACGCCCCGGCCGCCGCGGCCGAGCCGCCGGTGCGCGAGGTCGCCGAGCCGCCGCGCGTCGGGCTGCGCCGCGCGCTGGGCTGGAGATCGTAGATGTACGCCCTGCCCTACCTGGTGCTGCAGTGGCTGCGCCAGTCGGCGATCAACGCGCGGCGCGCCAACCGGCGGCGCCACTACCTCGCGTGGTCGGTGGTCGCCGGCGTCGCGAACGGCGCGATGGTCGGCCTCGGCGCGGCCTTCGTCGTGCTGCTGTGGTCGCTGTCGCTGTGGTGGCTCGCGCTCGCGATGGTGGCCGCGCTGGTCCTGCCCGGGCTGGCGAACACCGCGGTGCGCTTCGTGCTCGTCCCGGCCGGGCTGCAGCGGCTGGCGTACTACGCCGCGCGGTTCAGCCGGCCGGGCAGCGATCCGGTGGCGTACGCGCTGTGCGCGGCGGCGTGGGCGTGCCGCGACGGCAGCGCGATCGCGTGGGTCGAGGCCCGGCGCGATCAGCGCAAGCCGGTCGGTGACGGCGAGATCGTCGCGACGGCCTTGCTCGCCGCCGCGCGCGGCGACGACGCGACGGCGCGCGCGCTGCTGCGCTCGGTGGCGATGATCGTCGAGGATCACCCGGCCGTGCGCGAGCTCGCCGGCGAGTGGCTGGCGTGCGACGCGGCCGAGCGCGGCGCGTGGCAGGAGCTCGCCGACGACGCCGGCGCGGCGCGCTGGCCGGCCACGACGCTGAGCTACCTGCTCGAGGGCATCGCCGCCCACCGCGTCGCCGCGCCCGGCGCGCCGTCGGCCCGCGAGCTGTGGGGGCGCTGGGCGCTCGCGCCGCACCGCCGGGTCACCCGCGCGCTCGTGATCGAGACGCTGGGGCGGCCGCCCGGCGCACCCGCGCGCACGGTCGAGGATCCGGCGCTCGCCGGCGCCGCGCCGCTGCCGCACGCCGTGGCGACGCACCTGGCGTTTGCGAACCGGCCCGCGACCGCGGCCAGCCTCGCGCTCGCGGTCCACGCCTGGGACGCCGCGCTCGGTGACGCCGCGACCCGCGCGTGGCTCGCGCAGCGCGGCCTCGACGCCCCGCTCGGCGCGGTCGAGCGCGCCATCCGCGACGTCGCCGGCGCGGTCACCGACGATCTGGCGCGCCACGCCGAGGCCGCGCAGCTCGGCGCGCCGGACGCGCAGGGCCCGGTCGGCCACGGCCTGACCCGGCGGCTGCGCCACGGCCGGCTCGATGCACTCGAGGCCGCGTTCTCGCGCTGGGCCGACCGCCGCCACGACGTCGCCCAGATCTCGCCGATCGACGAGTGGCGCGAGTTCGTCGCCCTGTGGACCGCGTACCAGGCGGCTGTCACCGCCGGCGGCCTCGACCTGCGACGGCTCGCGTTCCCGCACGCGTTCTCCAAGGGCAGCCACATGGCGGCGTGGCTGTGGAACACGCGCGAGGAGTACGCGCTGTCGCACGCGATCTCGACCTGGCTGCTCGCCGAGGCGCTCGCGGTCGGCGACGCCGAGGCGATCGAGCTCGGCCACCGCAACTGCGCCCTCTCCGTACCGACGCGCCTCGGCCGCATCCAGCCCTGAGGTTGGGAGGTCGGCGCATCAAGAGCCGTCGACCAAAGGTCGACGACTCTTGTCGATCGGCTTGCCGGCGAGGAACGCCGGCGGCGCCTGGTACGGAGGAGAGCGCCTCGCTCTGCTCGGCTTGGCCCGAGGCAGCCGCGTCGTCGCACCGGAGTCGCACGCGCCGGGCGAGGATCGCGGCGCACCGTCGCGCGGCCATCTGGTATCACCACGGGATGAAGCACCGACAGCCGCGCATCGCCGTGGTCGTGATCTGGGCGCTCGGATGTGGCAGCAGCGCGGCCCCGGCTCCCGTGGCGCCCGCGCCTGTCGTCGCCGTCGCGGATCGCCCCGCGCCACCCGCGGCCGCGCCCGCGCCTGCCAAGGACTATCCGGCGAGCCGGCGCGAGGACGTCGTCGACAAGCTCCACGGCGTCGAGGTCCATGATCCGTATCGCTGGCTCGAGGACGCGAGCAAGCCCGAGGTCGCCGCGTGGATGACGGCCCAGGACGCGTACGCGCGCGCGCACCTCGCGAAGCTGCCGGGCCGCGACGCCCTCGCCGCGCGCCTCGCCGAGGTGTTCTACTTCGACGCGATCAGCGCGCCGCTGCACCGTGGCGACCGCTATTTCTATACGCGCAAGCGCAAGGATCAGGAGAAGGCGATCCTGTACTGGAAGCAAGGCGAGCGCGGCGCCGAGAAGCTGTTGATCGACCCGCAGACGTGGTCGACCGACGGCTCGGCCGGGCTCAAGGGCTTCTGGCCGAGCGACGACGGCCGCTACCTCGCCTACAACAAGAGCGAGCACAACGCCGACGAGACCACGATGAGCGTGCTCGACGTGACGACCGGCAAGCTGCTGAAGGACACGATCCCCGGCACCAAGTACGGCGAGGCGTCGTGGACGCCCGATGGCCGCGGCTTCTACTACGTCTGGGTGCCCGCGCCGAGCGCGCAGATCTCGGTCGCAGACCGCCCCGGGTTCGCCGAGCTGCGCTACCACGCGCTCGGCAGCGATCCGGCGAAGGACCCGACGATCTACGAGGCGACCAGGAACCCGCAGACCTTCCTCGACGCCAGCGTCTCGCCCGACGGACGCTGGCTGTTCGCGTCGATCCAGCACGGCTGGAATTCGATCGACGTCTACTTCAAGGATCTGCGCGCGCACCAGAAGACCTGGACCACGCTGGTCCAGGGCGTCGACGCGACGTTCACGCTGCACGCCTACCGCGACGTGTTCTACGTGCTGACCAACGACGGCGCACCGCGCTACCGGCTGATGGCGGTCGATCCCAGGAAGCCGGCGCGCGCCGCGTGGCGCGAGCTCGTGGCGCAGAGCGACGCGACGCTCGAGCACGTCAACGTCGTCGGCGGGGCGCTGGTGCTCAACTACCTGCGCAACGCCGCCAGCGAGGTGGTCGTGCACGATCTCCAGGGCAAGCGGATCCGCACGGTCGAGCTCCCGCCGCTCGGCAGCGCGACCGAGGCGATCGGCCAACCCGACGACGACGCCGCGTACCTGTCGTACACGTCGTTCACCGTGCCGCAGATCATCTACAAGATCGCGGTCAAGAGCGGCGCGGTCGTGCCGTGGGCCAAGGTCGAGCTGCCGATCGATACGTTGCAGATGGTGACCGAGCAGGTGCGCTATCCGTCGAAGGACGGCACCGAGATCACGATGTTCCTGGTCCACCGCAAGGACGCGGTCAAGGACGGCAAGACGCCGGTCTACATGACCGGCTATGGCGGCTTCGCGGTCAGCATGCTGCCCGGGTTCGCGTCGCCGCGCTCGTCGTGGGCGGCGCACGCGGTCTGGATCGAGCACGGCGGCATGGTCGCGATCCCGAACCTGCGCGGCGGCGGCGAGTACGGCGAGGACTGGCACAAGGCCGGGATGCTGCTGGCGAAGCAGAACGTGTTCGACGACTTCCTCGCGGCGGCGCGCTGGCTGCAGACCAGCGGCTGGACCGCGCCGGCGCACCTCGCGATCAGCGGCGGCTCGAACGGCGGCTTGCTGATGGGCGCGGCGATCACGCAGGGCCCCGAGCTGTTCAAGGCGGTCGTCGTCGAGGTCCCGCTGCTCGACATGGTGCGCTACCACCTGTTCGGCTCGGGCGCGACCTGGGCGCCGGAGTACGGCAGCGCCGACGACCGCGCCCAGTTCGCCGCGCTCCACGCGTACTCGCCGTACCACCACGTCACGCCGGGCGTGCGCTACCCGGCCGTGATGATGTCGAGCTCGGACCACGACGACCGCGTCGATCCGATGCACGCCCGCAAGTTCGCCGCCGCGCTGCAGGCGGCGAGCGCCGGCGACGCGCCGATCTGGCTGCGCATCCAGGCCAACGCCGGCCACAGCGGCGCCGACATGGTGAAGCAGAAGGTCGAGCAGAACGCCGACACCTACGCGTTCCTCATGTGGCAGCTCGGGATGAAGTAGCGGCGTGCTATCCTTCGTGTCATGGAGCGCATCAACCTGACACTCGATCCAGGCACGTCGGAAGCGCTTACAAGGCACGCGCGGACGGCCGGACGGCCGCGCGCCACGTTCGCTCGAGAGCTGCTGCGCGAGGCGATCACCCGGCGCGAAACGCTCGAGACCCAGCGCAAGCTCGCGCGTGACTACGCCGCCGGGCGCGACGACGCGAAGGACCTCCTGGCCGAGCTCGAGCTCGCTCAGCTCGAGCTCCTGGGCAACGATGAAGCCTAGAAGGAAGCGCGCCGTGGGGGCACCGACCGCCGCAGCCCCACCGGATCAGGCGCCGATCCTTCGTGGCGATGTCCTTTGGATCTGCTGCGACCCCTCGGTCGGCGCAGAGCCACGCAAGACTCGTACATGCGTCGTCGTCTCGAACGACATCGCGAATCGCTTCGGCCAGGCGCTCACGGTCATTCCAACGCAGGCCTACACGGCCGCGCGTGCAGAGCGCGCCTACATGGCCGACCTTCGCCGTCCACGCTCGACGCTCGAGGACGATCGCGTTGCCAACGCGTCGATGGTCATGACCTACGATCGAAAACGGGTCGCGGCACGCGCGGGTCGGGTCACGCCGCAGACGCTCGACGCGATCGACCGCGCACTCCTGCTTCATCTCGCGCTCGCGCGCTCGGCGTGACGCGGTTCCGAGGCGGGATCTTCGTGACGTGGCCGCTCAATCCGGCAGCTGCGCGTAGAGCCGCCCGAGATCGAGCACGGCCCCGGACCCCAGCTGCACGGTGCCCTCGGTCGCGTCGTGGTACTCCCAGCCGCCCGTCGCGAGCCGCCGGTAGCGCTCGACGCGGGCGTGCGACTGGCTGACCAGCACGTACTCCACCAGCGACGTGATCAGCTGGTAGTGCTGCCACTTGTCGCCGCGATCGTCCTGCTCGGTCGACGGTGACAGCACCTCGACGATCAGCATGGGATTCGTGATCGTCGCGCCGTTCGGATCCGCTGGATCGCCTGCGATCGGACCGCACACCATCGACGCGTCGGGATACGTGGCCTTGCCCGTCGCCAGCACCCGGACGCGCTGGTCCGACTGGAACGCGACGCAGCCGTCCTGCCGAGCGTTCTCGAGCGCCGCGCTGATCCGCGACGCCAGCGCGTTGTGCCGCCGCGAGCCCCCTGCCATCGCGATGATCTCGCCGCCGTCGTACTCGTGCTTCATCCCGCTATCGCGTTCGTACGCGAGGTACTCGTCGTACGAGTAGCGGTGACGCGCGGGCCGGGGAACCATCGCCATCGGGTCTCAATGTACCCCAAGCCACACGCGCGTGCGCTACGCTCTCGCCATGCCGCCGTCCACGCAAAAGAACCTGCTCGGCCAGCCGCTCGAGCCGTGCTCGACGCGGCCCATGACCGGCTTCTTCCGCACCGGGTGCTGCGAGACCGACGAGCAAGACCGCGGACGCCACGTGGTCTGCGCCGAGATGACCGAGGCGTTCCTCGCGTTCTCGGCCCGCCGCGGCAACGACCTCTCGACCCCGCGCCCCGGCTTCGCCGGCCTCCGCCCCGGCGATCACTGGTGCCTGTGCGCGGCGCGCTGGAAGGAGGCGCTCGACGCCGACGCCGCGCCTCCGGTCGTGCTGGCGGCGACCCACGAATCGGCCACCGAGATCGTCGATCGCCACGCGCTGCTCGCCCACGCGACGGATCCGCACGCGCTCAACTGATCGCTCCCTGGACTGGCTATCCGCGCTTCGTGACCTGAACCGCCGCGAAGTCAGCCGCGAGCTCGAGGATCACGTCCTCGCGGCTCCACACCACCCGGGTCGCCCCGGTTCGCTCGCGGTGGACCTCCGCCCTGCTGTTCGGCGCCGCGGCGAGCGCGAAGGACGTCACGCGCTCCCCCGAGCTCAGCGTCATCGCGATCGGCTGCTCGTCGACCGCGATCGCGGCGAGGCCTTCGCGCACGTCGAGCGCGAGGACGCGACCGGAGATGACCACGGCCGCCGTCGAGTCTGGCTTGTCGTCGCGCTCGCGAGCGGCGATCGCTTCGAACGCGATCTCCGGCGCGGGGGCGCCGAGCTCGAGGCTACGGAGCAAGCGATCGAGATCGCCGCCGATCGACAGGACGCGATCACCGATGGCCTCCTCGCTCCGCGGCGTCGACACGTCTGCGGCGTATCCTGCGAGCCGCTCGGCGAGCGCAGGTTCGACCATCTCGCGCACGGCCAGATCATGGAACGCTGCCTGTGCGTCCTCGATGCCCGCGGCCTCGCATGCCAGATCACACGCGAGCTGGGTCGCACGCCTGAGCGTCGTGAGCGGGACGGCGGACGGCGAGCCACCGACGATGTGCCTCAACTTGCGGAGCTGGCGGCCGAGCTGGGTGAAACGTCCTGTCATGCGACACGTGTACAGGATTCGCGCTGGGCCGAACACTCCCTCCGCGAGCCGTACCGACTACCGCGCGGACCAGTCGCAGCCGAGCTCGTCCTGCACGATGTGGCAGCGCGTGCACATGCGGCGGTTGCCGCGATCGAGCGCCTTGCATCGCGCGCTGCCGCGCCAGCCGGCCGGGTGCGGCGAGGCGCGCGGGCCACCGGGCTGGGCGCTGTGACAGGCGAGGCACTCGTCCTCGCGGTGGCACGACGCGCAGCTCGCGATGTTGCGGCGCGCCTCGAGGGCGTGGCGGTTGGGGCCGACGCCCTCGGTGGCCCAGCCCGCCGGGTGAAACGCGCGGCTCGGATCGCCGGCGCGAAACTCGGTCTCGCCGCGCGTGCCGAGCCCCGAACGCTCGTGGCAGCCGACGCAGAACGACTGCGCGCGGTGACACGCCGAGCAGTCGGGCTTGCCGCGCTTGGCCTCGACGGCGTGGGTGCGCACGTAGTCGCCAGGGTGAAACTCCATCGGCTTGACGACGCCCTGGTGGCACGCCACGCACTCGCTACGGTCGTGGCACGCGCCGCACGTCGCGTCGCGCTGCCGCGCCTCCTGCGTGTGGTGATTCTTGAAGTCGGGGCCGTGCGCGTCGCCCAGGCCGCCGTGCGACGGCACCAGCGCGCCGTGATCGAACGCGGTCTCGATCAGCCCGCCGAGCTTGGCGAGGTGGCAGTCGGCGCAGTGCCGCACCTCGCCGCCGCTGGTGTGGCAGCGCAGGCAGGTGGCCATCGTCGGCAGGTGCTGGGTCGTCGCCAGCCCGACGCTGCGCAGGTCGCCGTGGCAGGTCTCGCACGGCGCGGCGCGGTGCGCGCTGTGATCGAACTTGAGCGGCGGCGGCGTCAGGTAGACCCGCGCGACCGGCACGTCGGGCGCGTAGCCGGGGTGGCACGCGCGGCACGCGACCGGCGGCGCGCCGGCCACGACCAGCTCGGGCTGCGCGCGATCTATCGGGTGGCACGGCAGGCACGCCGCCTCGGTCGGCAGCAGGTTGTCGACCGCGGAGCGCGACGACGTGGCCGCGGCGTGACAGGCGGCGCACGGCGTGCCGCGCGCGAGGTGCTGCGCGTGCGAGAAGATGAGCGGCAGGCGCTGCATCGGATAGATCACCGGCGACCACGCCGTCGGGTCCGGCGCGGCGAGCCCGGCGCTGACGACCGCGAGCACGCTGGCGACGACGAGGCCGAGGACGATCGCGCGCGGCGCGCGTGGGGACCGAGGCGATCGCATCACGGCTCCGGGGCGAACGCGAAGTCGAACATGCCGATCGCGCGGTATTGCAGGTGGGTGGCGTCGTCGTCGAGCTCGAGGATCGAGTGCAGCGCGACGCCGTCAGACAGCCGCCAGGTCGAGCTCACCACCGCCGAGCTGGTCACGTAGCGCGGTCGCGCCGCCGTGCCGGTGCCGCCATCGTCGCGCGCGACTGCCAGCGTGATCAGCCGGCCGCGCAGCCACAGCGTGCGCGCCGGTCGCCAGCCGGCCTCGGCGCTGCCGCCGATCCGCCGCCCGCCGTAGCCGTCGTCCCACAGCGCGTCGACCCGGCCGCGCCAGCGCGGGCTGAACACGCGCTCGACGCCGGCGTCGGCGCCGCCCGCCCGCGACGCCAGGCCGTCCTCGTGGTGGTACGCGCGCAGCCACCCGCTGGCGCGCACGGCGAGCGCGCCGGCGCGCTGGTAGGCCAGCCGCAGATCGGTGGTCGGCTCGATCGAGAACACGTTGAAGATCGAATCGCCGTCGAACGTGGGGAGGAAGTATTCGACGGACGGCTCGAGCGAGTGCTTGCCACGCTCGAGCCGCACGCCGGCGTCCGCGCGATCCACGGCCGCGTGCAGCAGCGAGTAGCGCACGTCGGCGTACGGCGCGATCGCCAGCTCGCCGGCGCGCAGCGCGGCGTGGACCCGGGCCCACAGCCGCTCCTCGTCGACGCCGCTGCCCGGCGCCAGCCCCGGGTACAGCCCGAGGTCCGGATACATCAAGCGGTCGACCGGGCCGATCACGCCGGCGGTGGACGACCACGTCCGGCGATAGCCGAGCTCGGCGGCGACGCCGTGGATCGCGCGGGTCGCGAGCGCGACGCCCACGGTCGGCTGAAGGACGTCGCGCTGCGGGCACAGCTCGAAGTCGCTGGTCAGCCGGTTGTTGCTGATCTGCCGGTTGCGGTCGATCAGCTTCCACGTCCCCGAGCCCGGCGTCGGCCCCTCGACGAGCTCCTGGCACGCCGCGCCGGACGTGCCGTCGAGCTCGTAGGCCGACAGCCCGAGCGGCGAGCTGGCGCGCACCGCCAGGCCGGCGAGCGCCGACACGGTGAGCGGCGTGTTCGGCACCGCGAGCTGCGCCGCCGCGCCGTCGACGCCCGAGGTGCCCCAGCCGTCGTCGGCGAGCACGCGGCCGACCTGCACGGTCAGCCGATCGTCGAACAGGCCGGTGAGCTCGAGGTAGCCGTAGAGCAGCTCGAGCGACGCGACCGACTCGCCGAGCTCGGGCGTGACGTCGAGCGCGTCGCGCTTGACCGAGACGCTCAGCGGGATGGTGACGCGCCCGCTGCTGTACGTGCCGAAGTCGTGGTCGATCCGCAGGTAGCTCTGCCAGCTGATCCGCAGGCCGCGCTCCGGCAGGTGCGACTCGCGCCGCGCCGCCGCGAGGTCGCCGACGTCCCAGATCCGCAGCGCCAGCGTCTGCGTGTAGCGCCGCCGCCCGAGGAACAGATCGGGGCCGATCAGCCGGTAGTCGCGCAGCTGGTAGACCTGGCCGATGGTCTGCGCGCGCAGCCAGAACTCGTAGGCGTGGGCGGGGCTCGCCAGCCCGGCCGCGAGCACGACCGCGGCGATGCAGGCGCGCAGCATCCGCGGCGACGGTAGCACGCCGCCGCGGCGGCTCGCGCGCCGAGCTTCGCGCGCCGCCGTCACCGGTTCACGGTGACCGAGTCGACCGCGAGCCGCGCGCCGGCGCCGAGCGCGGCGACGCCCCACGCGCCTCGCGTGGTGGCGATCACGCCGCACGCGAGGACCTCGCGCTCGTCGATCGTGAGCCGGGCGTCGCGCTCGGTCACGGCGAGCCGCACGGTCGCGGCCCGTCCCGGATCGAACGCCTCGACCGCCGCCGACCCGCTGCACAGCGTGCGCGGCCCCCCGGCCTCGAGCTGGACCAGGCGCGGCGGCTGATCCGGCGCGAGCTCGGCGACGAGCGCCTGGCCCGGCCCGGTCTGCTGCGCGATCAGCGCGACCCCGCCGGCGAGGACGTGGACGACGGCGCGCAGCGAGCCGGTGGTCAGCCGCGGCCCGCCGACCAGGGCGCGCGCGGTCAACGCGTCGCCGGGCGAGCCGAGGATCCACGCCGGCAGCGCGTCTGCGGTGCGCGTCACGGTCGCTGGATCCGACGCGGTCAACACGCCGCCGGCGGTCGCGCTGGCCGGCGCCGCGGTCACCGCGCCCGCGGCCGGGCCGACCAGCGACGGCCGGTACACCCACGCGCGCGCCGACACCGCGCCGCCGAGCACCAGGATCGATCCGTCCGCCAGCCGGACGAGCGCGGGCGCGGTCAGCGCGCCGGGTTGCGCGCCCGACGCCGGCAGCGCGGTGCGCCAGGCGTCGCGCGTCGGATCGTAGGTCACCACGCCGCCCGCCGGATCGCCGCCGAAGCCGACCACGCGGCCGTCCTCGAGGTCGATCAGCCGCACGCCGGCGAGCGCGGGCGCGGGCGCGATCGCGTGGGCCTCGGCGGCGTCGGGCGCGTAGACCGCCGCGCCACCATCGGGCGGGCCGGCGTCGCCGCCGAACGCCGACAGCACGGCGCCGCCGTCGAGCGCGACCGCCTGCGCGTGGCCGCCCGCGAGCGTCGTCGCCTGCTCGTCGACCAGCTCGAAGCGGTCAGCGAGCCCCGGATCGCCGGCGCCGCCGGCCAGGAGGTAGCGCCGGTGGCCGTCGAGCTGGACGCCGAGCTCGAACAGCCGCGCGCCGACCCGCGCGCCGCTGGTGACCGGCAGGCCGGCGGTGTCGGGATCGCCGATCCGGTCGAGGTGGTAGCGCTGGACCTGGTGGAGCGCGACGCCGCTGCACTGCCCCCCGACCACCGTGAAGCAGCCACCGGCGACGACCACGTCGTCCGCGCCGTCGGAGATCGCGGCGTGAAACGCGCGCGGCGCGATCAGCGTCGGCCCGATCGTGAACGTACGGCTCACCGGATCGAACACGAGCAGCACGTGCTCCGGCCCGCCGAGCAGCGCGACCCGGCCGTCCGCCAGGCTCGCCAGCGCCGCGCCGGTCAGGCCCTGCGGATCGCCCAGGCCCTGCGGCACGTCGACCGGCGTGAACGCCGCGGTCCGGGGATCGTAGTACTCGGCGGTGAGCAGCGGCCCCGTCGCGCCGACCCCGCCGACGACGAGCACGCCATCACCCGCGCGCGCGACCAGCGGCTGCGCGCGCGGCTCGGTCATCGCGCCGACCTCGCAGAACCCGTCGGGCGGCCCCATCATCACGGGGATCGACGCGCCGTCGTCCAGGCTCGTGAAGCCGCCGCGAAACGGCGCCGACTTGCCGGCCGCGCCGGTCTCGCCGCCGCCGACGATGACCTCGACGCCGAGCTGCTCGGTGTCGGCCGGGAAGTCGGTGATCGCGATCGCCTCGTCGAGGGCGAGCGACTGGCTGCGCTCGCCGCTCGCGGTGTACGCGGTGATCTTGATGAGGTTCGCGCCCGCCGGCCGCGCGCACGGGCCGCCGAGCGGCGCGAGCGTCACCTGCGCCGCGGGATCGCTGCACGCCGCGGCGACGACCATCGCCGGGATCCCGAGCCGGCGCGTGCGAGAGCGGATCACCGACCGCATGATACTCTCGCGGCGATGCCGGAAAGCGCGCCGTCCAGGGCGATCGAGCTCCCGGCCACGTTCGGGAAATACTTCCTGACCGAGAAGCTGGCGACCGGGGGGATGGCGGAGATCTACCTGGCCAAGATCGTCGGCCCGGGCGGCTTCGAGAAGCAGCTCGTCATCAAGCAGATCCACCCCAAGCTCTCGGGCCAGCGCCACTTCGTCGACCTGTTCGTCGCCGAGGCCAAGACCCTGGTCACCCTGGCCCACGGCAACATCGTGCCGGTCTACGAGCTCGGCGTGATCGACGACACGTACTTCATCGCGATGGAGTACATCGACGGCCCGACGCTGTACCGGCTGACCGAGACGCTGCGCCGGCGCGACGTCGCGATGGACCCGGCGATCGCGGCGTGGATCACGGCGCGGGTCCTCGAGGGGCTCGACTACGCGCACCGCAAGGGCGAGGGCGTGATCCACCGCGATCTGTCGCCGCGCAACGTGATGCTGTCGCGCGACGGCGAGGTCAAGCTGGTCGACTTCGGCATCGCGGTGACGCTCGGCGCCGACGGCGAGGACGAGGCCGGGCAGGCGGCGCCGACCGGCTCGTTCCCGTACATGTCGCCCGAGCAGGTCCGCAAGGAAGCGCTGACGGTGCAGACCGATCTGTTCTCGGTCGGCGTGCTGCTGTGGGAGATGCTCGTCGGGCGCCGGCTGTTCGCGCGCGACGATCCCGACGCGACGCTGCACGCGGTGGTCGACGACGACATCGCGCGCCCGTCGGCCGCGCAGCCCGACGTGCCGAGCCGGCTGGACGACGCGGTGATGCGCGCGCTCGAGCGCGACATGACGGCGCGGTGGTCGTCGGCGGCGGACATGCTCGCGGCGCTGCAGCGCTACCTGTACAGCCTCGAGGAGCCGCCCGGCCCGCGCGATCTGGCCGCGCTGGTCGCCCGCCACTGCCCGCCCGAGACCCGGCGGCTGCCGACCCACCACGACGAGCTCGCCGAGCCCGAGCCCGAGCCCGAGCCCGAGGCGACCCAGCCGCGCGCGTTCGCGACGAGCCCGGCGATGCTGGCCGCGGTGGCGAGCACGATCGGCATCGACGGGGTGCGCGCCGGTCCGGCGACCGCCGTGATCCCCCGCTCGCCCGACGGCCCGCGTGGCAAGCGCCGCACGCGGGCGCGGACCGAGACGTTCGCGACCCACGTCGATCTCGAGGAGATCCTCGTGCGCGCCGCGCCCTCCGACGACGGCGAGCCGGGTGACGACGAGGCCGCGTCGGGCCGCGGCGCCCGCCACGTCGCCGAGGGCGAGGACGGCGGCCACGCCGCCGAGCCGGCCGACTTCGCGGCTGGCGGCGACCACGCCGCGCCGCTGCACATCGGCGCGGGCACCGCCGAGCGCGACGAGGCCACGCCGCTGCGCCTCGCCGCCGGCACCGCCGAGCGCGACGAGGCCACACCCGCGCGCATCACCGCCGGCACCGCCGAGCGCGACGAGGCCACGCCGGTGCGCCCGCGATCCGCCAGCACGCCGCCGCCTGCCTCGCTCCGACCGTACGGGCCCGAGTCGCCGCTCCAGTTGCCCGGCCGCGCCGCGCCCACTGCGGCCTTGCTGCTGTTCGCCGGCATCGGCGCGTTCGGCCTCGCCGGCGGCGCGGTCTACGTGTTCTACAACGGCCGCGCGGCCGTGATGCGCCCCGACGCCGGCGTGCGCGACGCCCACGTGTTCTACGTCGAGCCCGACGAGGCGGGTGTCGACGACGCGGACGCCCCGCCTGATGCCCCACCCGCGCCGCGCGACGCCGGACCTCGGATCGACGCCCGGGTCCCCAGCGACGCTCACCTGCCCGCGCCCTACGATGCCGCCGCGCGCCCGACCGTGCGGCTCGACGCGCGCGACCCGGCGCCCACGCTGATCGACGCTGGCCTCACCCGCCCGACCGGCACCGCGACCCTCCGCGTCGGCGCCAACCCGTGGGGCGACGTGTTGCTCGACGGCAAGAAGATCGGCCGCACGCCGATCGAGCAGCTCTCGGTCACCGCCGGCCACCACACCGTCGAGGTCGTGTTCGGCGGCGAGGACCCGCCGCGCACGCTGCGCTACGCCATCGATCTCGGCAACGGCGACACCCGCGACGTGCTCGCCGACTTCACCAAGCCGTAGGCGGCGCAGCCCGTCCGCGCTAGCGACCGAAGGTGCCCCCGTCGACGTTCACGACCGGCGGCGGCTGGCTGCCCGACAGCGCGACGATCGCGATCACCGCGCCGACGACCACCGCGCCGACGCCGCCCCAGACCAGCGGGTTGCGGCACAACCGGCAGCCGGTGCGCGGCGGGCGCAGCTCGAGATCGCCGAGCGCGCTGGGCGGATCCTGCAGCGCGCCGGCGCGCACGCTCGCCCACGCTTCGCGCGCCGCGGCGGCGAGCCCCGCGCGATCGCCGAAGCCGACCTCGGCCGGGGCGGTGCAGCGCGCCGGCGAGCCCGCGCAGCGCTGGACGATCAGCGCCGGACCGCCGCGGCGCTCGCTGACCGCGGCGAGCACGACCTCGTCGAGATCCGCGAGCTGGATCGTCGCCTCGATCAGGCCCTGGGCCTCGACCTCGCCGAGCCCGGGCCGCGCGCCGGTCGCCAGCCACGCCGCGTCGTCGTCGCGATCGAGCACGAGCTCGAGCGACGCGGGCGCGTCCACCACGATGCCCTGGACCACCGCGCGATGCAGCGGCGCGCGCGCGATCACCAGGTGCTGGCCGCGCGTGACCTCGGCGTCGAGCGGCGCGCGGCCGAGGTCCTTGCCGTCGATCGAGATCATCGCGCCGACCGGGTTCGCCGCGACGCGCACGCGCTGGATCGCCGCCGGCGTCGCGCGCACCGCGGCGACCGCCTCGACGACGTCGGGCGAGAACTCGGCCAGCGTGATCGGCCGATCCGGATCGAGCGCGAGGGCGAGCGCGAGCACCGCCGGCGCCTCCGCGATCCGGCGTTGTTGCAGCACGACGCCCAGCCGCAGCGCGGCGTCGGCGTAGAGCTCCGCGCCACCGGGGAGCGCGACCAGCGGCTCGGCCTCGGTGCGCGCCGCGGCGAGCCGGCTCTGCGCGAAGTCGATCTGGACGCGCAAGTACGCGCGCCAGCCCTCGTCGACCATGTCGCGCACCCGGCGAAACCGCGCCAGCGTCGCGCTGGCCACCGCGCCCGCCGCCAGCTCGGCGCGCGCCGCGCCGACCGCGTCGCCGACCACCCGACCGCGCGGGCCGATCGCGCCGACCAGCGCGCCCGCCAGCGCCGCGCGATCCACCTCGCTGGCGCCCTGGGTGCCCGCCGCGATCACGCCCAGGCCCTCGGCGTGGGCGCCGTGCAAAACTGCGATCACGATCGCGCCCGCGATCGGCAGAGCCTTCACAAGCCCAGTATACTCGCGTCATGCAGGTTGTTCGGGCGCGGCGGCGACCGTCTGGAGCACGCGCCCGCCGTTCGTCCGTCGACGGCCCGGGCATGCCCCGGGCTGGCAGCGCCCCCGGATGGGGGCGCGGTTCGATCGACGCGACCGTCGCGCGACGCACGGCCCAGCGGTTGCTGCTCGTGGCCCTGGCGGCGTGCCAGCCGCCGCCCTCGCCGGTCACGCGCCCGGCCCCACCGCCGCGCACGCGGCTGATCACCGACCTCGCCGGCGGCTGGCGCTGGCTGTTGCGCACCGCCGAGGCCGGCACGACCCGCGTCGAGACCGAGACCTGGCGGTTCCGGCCGTCGTCGGGCATCCCGACCCAGCTCTCGGGCCGGTATGTCCGCGAGGTCGAGGTCCGCTCCGACGACCGCGTGCCGTTCGCCTGCAACCAGCGCCCGTGGTATCGCCAGCGCGCGATCTACGACGTGACCCTCGAGGCCACCCGCACCGGCTTCGCGATCCGCGAGACCGACTACCACACCGAGCCGAGCCCGTGCGACCACGGCTTCCGCCACCTCGGCGCGTACACCGGCGAGGCCGACGGCGAGCGCTTCACGCTGCACTGGGACGGCGGCGCGCAGACCCTGTGGCAGGTCGACGGCGACTTCACCGAGCTGCCGGTCTCGCCGTGGCCCGCGATCCCCGAGCTCGCCGGGCCGTGGCGCTGGGACGCGACGAGCTACGACGACACCGGCAACCTGCGCGACGAGAGCGAGTGGTGGGAGCTGACCCGGCGCAGCGACACCCGGTTCGACGCGACCTACCGCCGCCGGGTCACCGTCCGGTCGCCGGACGGTGCGAACCTCGCGTGCGCCGGCGCGCCGAGCTGGAGCTACGACGACGCCTACGTGCTCGACGGCCAGCGCGAAGACGAGCACTGGCACTTCTACGAGCTCGCCGCCGACCCCGGCCAGCACCCGTGCCTCGCCGCCACCCCGCGGCGCAGCCTCGACGAGGCCACCGCCGAGCAGATCGGCGACTACGTCGTCCTCGAGTGGCGCGGCAAGCGTCGCCAGGTGCTCTACCGCCCGGACTAGTTACGCTACTCGACCCACTTGCCGACCTTGAACGTGAAGTGGTAGTCGCCGTCGCTGAAGCTCCAGTGCACCTGGTGGTCCTGGGCCTGGCTGACCTCGCTGTCCATCGCGATCAGGTTCACCGCGGCGGCGCCGGCGTCATCGTCGCCGCCGGCGAGGAAGTCGTCCTCCTCGAGCAGCCGGATCGCGACGCTGCTGAGCGCGCGGATCACGCCGATCTGGTTGCTCCACGGCACCGAGTGCTGGTTGTTGTTGCAGTCGAACTCGGCGAAGCCGCCGTCGCGGAACGTGCCATCGACCTTGATCCGCATCCGGATCTCGTCGCTGCCGATCTCCGGGTTGGTCTCGTCGTCGCACACCAGCGTCGCGCCGCTCGGGACCAGCGCGCCGACCAGCACCAGATCGGTCTGCCAGCCCGCCTTGATCGTCAGGTTGGTGTTGAGGTTGACGCGCTGGACCTTGATCAGCACGCGCTGGTTGACCGTCGCGCCCGAGGTCCGCGCCACGCGTGCCTTGCCCGTCGGGCTCGGCGCGAACGACGTCGCGCTGACCGGGATGCCGTCGATCGACGCCAGCGCCGCGGTGCCGGTCGAGTCGAACACGCTGATCTTGGGCGCGGTCCACGCCACGGGGGCCGCGTTGTCGGCGTGGAACCGCAGGGTCTGCGCCGCGCCCGAGTCGGCCTGATCGCGGAGGTCGACCTGGAACCACGCCGAGTCGTCGGTGCCCAGCGCCGTGCCGGGCGCCGGGAAGCTGAACGGCTGCGGCGCGTTCGGCAGCACCGCGCAGGCCTCGGTCGGCCCGTTGCACTTGTACTTGTACGCGGTCAACGCGTAGGCGCCGGCGAACGCGCGGTTGGTCGAGAACACGCGGACGAAGAACGGCGCCTGCGGCACGACCAGCTTGGTGCCGGTGACGCGCGCGCACGACGGCGCGCCGGTCACGCCGAGCTCGCAGGTCTTGATCCCGTCGCTGCCGAGGATCTGCGCGCCGCCGATCGGCACCGAGAGGTTCTCGTCGGCGAACACCTCGAAGCCCAGGCCGTTGCCGGCCACCGCGTCGGTCAGCGCGAACGTGTAGGTCCCCGGCTCGGTGACCTTGAACCACTGCATGTTGCCGGGGTTGGCGATCGTGCGCTTGAGCTTCTTGCCCGACTTCGCCAGGCCCTGGAACGACAGATCGGTCGGCAGCACGGTGTACGCGATGCGCGGGCTGCACTGCGGCGCGACGAGGTTCAGGTCCGCGGCGAGCGGCTGGTGATCGCTCAGGCCGTCGAGCTCCGGCGGGTTCCACACGTGCTGGACGCACATGTCCGGCGGCGGCACGGCCACGGGCGGGGTCAGCGTCCGGCGCGAGGTCAGCATGTAGTCGAGCCGGGCGCCGTCCTGGTGGTTGGTGATGCCGGGATCGAGCGGCGACGTGGTCTCGGCCCACGCGTCGTACAGCGCCCAGTGGTTGCTCGCGACCGCGTCGGAGAACACGCCGATGCTGGCGTTCCACTCGGGCGGGCCCGCCACCGGGCCGGCGCTGCCGGGGAACCGCGACGCCTTGACCGCGCCCTCGCCGGGGATGTTGTGATCGCCGGTGACCGCGAGCCACTCGCTGTTGGTCCACGCGCACAGCCCGGCGAGCGGGTTGAGCGACAGCCCCAGCGTCGTCGTGATCAGGTTGGGCGCCGACACCGCGCCGGACTCGCAGTTGCCGCGGATCTGGCGCATCTGCGCGGTGCGGATCGCCGACTCGGCCTCGTCGGCCTGCATGTGCGTGGTCACGAAGTCGAGCACGCGCCCCGACGACGGATGCTGCAACCGGACCATGAGCGCGCCCTTGGACGCGAGGCAGTCGGTGCCGCTGCAGCTGTCAAACCGCGTGTACGCGATGCGGCTCGAGTTGTTGCCCAGCGAGCTCTCGCTGTCGTTGCTGACGAACGTCGGGTTGGGCAGCGGCAGGAACGCGAGCTTGCTGAACAGCATCAGCCCGGAGTCCTCGGGGCGCTCCTCGGTGACCGCGCTGGCGTCGACCGAGCGCACGAAGTTCGGGTAGGTCGGGCACAGCTTCTCGACCAGCTGGTCCTTGCCGTCGTCCTCGTCCCACACCTCGTTGAGGCCGATGACGTCGAACGTGCCCGCCCGCAGGATGGCGGCCATGGCCGCGGCCTTGTCGTGGGTGTGCGCGTTGGCCGGCAGGCCGGCGTCGGGGCTCGGCATCGAGAACCACGGCGACAGCAGCTCGGTGTTGAACGACAGGATCCGGATCGAGTGACCGACCGGCAGTTGCTTGGGCTCCGAGCCGCACACGCCGTCGAGCGCGAGCGAGACACTCGAGGTCTCGGGGGTCGGGTCGGTCGCGTCGTCGGCGGCGTCGGTCGCGCAGCCGGCGAGCAGGCCAGCGGTGAGCGCCAGGCCGCCGGCGATCGTGGAGCGTACGAGAGGTCGATCATCCATCATGCCGCGGTAGAGCAACCCCACCGCGGGCTGTGACCGGATTTCCTCGACGCGGATCGCGCGGCGAGTGGGCAGGCTTTGCCGGCGCCGCCGCGCGCGGCACGGCTCAGCGCGGGCGATACACCTTGTGGACGTAGTCCTCGACCTGGCGATCCGACGAGAACCGCCACTGCGACATCGCGATGCTCGCGCGCATGATCTCGAGCCAGCGGCCGCGGTGGCCGTACGCCAGCAGGACCTCCTGCTCGAGCACGCGGTGCAGCAGATCGCGATCGCGGCGGTCGACCCGCAGGCCGTCGGCCTCGTCGAACGCATCGTCGTTGGGATCCGGATCGCCGATCTTCCAGCCGGTCACGCCGTGCACGCAGCCCTCGGGCCACCAGCCGTCGAGCACCGAGACGTTGGGCACGCCGTTCATCGCCGCCTTCATGCCCGAGGTGCCCGAGGCCTCGAGCGGCCGGCGCGGGTTGTTGAGCCAGATGTCCGAGCCGCGCGTCATCAGCGCGCCGACCCGCATGTCGTAGTTCTCGAGGAACACGACGTGCCGCGCGTGGTGCTTGGCGGCGTCGAGCAGCTTGCCGACCAGCGCCTTGCCGGCGAGGTCGCGCGGGTGCGCCTTGCCGGAGTAGATGATCTGCACGCCGGCGTGGAACAGCCGCGCGAGCGCGGCGTCGTCGCCGAGGATCAGATCCGCGCGCTTGTACGCGGCGGCGCGGCGGGCGAAGCCGATCACCAGCTTGTCCTCGGCGAGGTGCACGCCGGTGCGCCGGGCGACCTCGGCGAGCAGCTCGCGCTTCATCGCCTGGTGGCTGTCCCACAGCGCGGCGTCCTGCTGCGCGCGCGGCTTGTCGGCCACGAGCGCGGCGCGGATCCGCGCGTCCTGCCAGGTCGGCTGGTGCACGCCGTTGGTCACCGCGATGATCGGCGCGGCGCCGTCGACGTCCTTCCACATCTCGCGCGCGGTCTCGCCGTGCAGCTCGGCGACACCGTTGGCGATCCGCGCCATCCGCAGCCCGGCCACCGTCATCGAGAACGGATCGCCGCCGATGATCTCGAGCTCGGGATCGGTGAACCCGAGGTCGGCGTCCATCTTGCGCATCAGCGCGAGGTCGTGGACCTCGTTGCCGGCGGGCACCGGCGTGTGGGTCGTGAACACGACGTGCTCGCGCAGCCGGGCGATCCGCTCGGGCATCGTCGTGCCGCCGAAGCGCTGCTGGCGCAGCAGCTCGAGCCCGGCGAACACGGCGTGGCCCTCGTTGAAGTGAAACACCTCGGTCCGCTCGCCGAGCGCCTGGAGCAGGCGCACGCCGCCGACGCCGAGGACGATCTCCTGCGCCAGCCGGTCCTCGGCGCCGCCGCCGTACAGCCGCTGGGTGATCCAGCGGTCCTCCTCGCGCTCGGGCTCGAGCAGGTAGAGGCTCGAGGTCACGAAGCGCTCGACCTTCCACGCGCGCAGCGGGATCTTCTTGCCGCGCACCGTGACCTCGACCCGGGCGTCGACCCGGCGGATCGCGTCGCGCGGCGTCTTGGGATACTGGTCCTCGAGCGCGCCGCCGGCCCCGACGACCTGCCGCGTGTAGCCCTCGTCCCACAGCAGGCCGATCCCGGTGACCGGCACGTGGAGATCGCCGGCCGACTTCATGTGATCGCCGGCGAGGATCCCGAGGCCACCGGCGTAGATCGGGAAGGTGGGATCCAGCCCGTACTCCATACAGAAGTACGCGACGCGGGGGCACGACGACATCGGAACTACCTCCAAGGCACGCGAACGTGCCCAACCCAGGAGGCGTCCGCAAGCGACGGTGTAAAAAAACCGGTGCCACGTTGCCAAACGCAACGCGGGGTTAGCCACCGTGGAAGAATTCTTGGCCTCCCGCCCACCGGACGAGTACAGAATTGAAGGATGAAATCGCGTCGCCCGGCGACGAAACCGCGCCGCCCGGCTGTCTCGGCCGAGGACCAGGCGATGTTTCTCGCCGCGATCGGCGGCGCGGTGCCGCTCGGGACCCGCGATCGCCTGCCGATCCCGCCGCCGCCGCCGTCCCCGGTGCGCGTCGTCGAGCTGCCGCCTGAGGTCAAGCTGACCGTCGAGGGCGACGGCCAGCGCTACGCGGCGCGCGCCCCCGGCGTCAGCCGCGCCCAGCTCGCCGAGCTGCGCGGCGGCAAGCCCCACGCCGAGGTCACGCTCGATCTGCACGGCGAGACCGTCGAGACCGGCAAGCAGCAGCTGCGCGAGCTGCTGGTCAACGCGGCGCGCACCGGTCACCGCTGCGTGCGCGTGATCCATGGCAAGGGCACGC
>Ga0307513_10001221_pt1 | contig 37251 bp, 39 predicted proteins | sample 15_EM_MG_FD_202174 | JGI IMG/M metagenome (GOLD analysis project Ga0307513, IMG submission 202174) | Populus trichocarpa ectomycorrhiza microbial communities from riparian zone in the Pacific Northwest, United States - 15_EM | ecosystem: Host-associated > Plants > Roots > Unclassified | place... | reverse complement strand
TACAACGAAGAATCCGCCCGATACCGTGAGCTTGACCCGGTGTTCTACGTGCCAGCAAGTGATCGTGCGCTTCGCCAAACGGGAAGTCCCGGGAAATACATCTTCAAGCCCGGCAATTACCAGGAACGAGTCCTGACTGAGGGTGCACTACGGCGGGCCGCTATCAATTCCTGGAGCGAATACCGCTATCTGCTGGACAACGGAATTGCCAAGGAGGTAGCCCGGGATGTCCTGCCAGTGTCCATCTACAAAACTCAGTACGCCACATGTAATCTGCGGTCCTTGTTCGCCTTTCTCTCATTACGATGGGATCACCCCCTATCGACGGTGCCGACTTTCCCTCTGGCAGAGATTCAAATGGTGGCTGAGGCGCTCGACGCAGCAGCTAGGCAGAAGTTCCCGATAGCGTTCGCCGCTTTCGACAAGCAGGGAAGGGTAGCACCGTGATTCTGACTTTCATAACCGGATTTGTTATCGGTGGAATCATCGGCTTCGGCATAGTCCTCTACCAATTGTCGAAGGGATTCCGCTGGTGACCTACCTGACTTATCACCCGTATCGACGGGAAACGTGGAAAGAGTTCGAGCATTTCCCGCACAATGCGGTGAAGTACTGGCGAGATTCCCGGTTGCAGTGGAATAAGAAGTACGGCACTGTTCCACTTCGTATCTACACAGTCTCCGACGACCAGACCCAGATCACGTTGATTCCGGAAGAGGAGTGGCCCAATGAATGAAGACGAAGAGCCCACCCGGGAGGACTTATTATCCATCCTCGGTGACGCTGCCCTTCTGGAAGAAGAGGGTATGCGAATCACTCCGAAGGGCCACATGGCGATAGTCCTGATGGAGATGGGTGTACCGAGCGACCAAGCGGGAGCCGTCGCAGAGACGATGTCGAACCGTATCTTCCTCGCCGGGTGGACCTACCTGAGCGAGGAGCAGATCGGCCTCGGCGTGGAGGGTGAGGATGTCTGAGTGCACCCACCCAAGCTGGGAGTGTTCGGGTCCACCCTCTACTAAGCGCGGAGTAGTTCGGCACTGTTGCGACGAGTGCGACTGGTGCTGGATTAGTACGAGCGACGACTTTGTGCCGTGTGGTAACTGTGCTCCGACTTCTTCCTGTGTCCACAACGAATGGCAGATGTGTGGATACTGTCTTGCCGTAGTGGATTCGCGAATGGCCGGGGAAGAAATCATTCCGGCCAGTCTGTTCATCACCAAGGATTCAGGTAAGCGAGAGGAGTACGACAGTGGGATGCGACGAGACACCCAGGACGGGAAACCCCGTTTCGATTTACTCCTGGTCCCCGAAATACCTTACGAACTTCAGTTCCTCACCCGGCTGGGACAGCTTCTCGCTAGAGGCGCTGATAAGTATGGAGACCGAAACTGGCAAAAAGCCAACTCGGTTGAAGAGCTTGAGCGCTTCGTGGCTTCGGGACTACGACACATGGTCCAGTGGGCCTCTGGAGAAGTAGACGAAGACCATGCCGCTGCGGTAGCCTTCAATCTGATGGCTGCTGAATACGTGAAGTGGAAGCTGGAAAATGGGGATTCGTGAGAAGTGGTTCCTCTGGCGACACCGGAACTGCTTGATAGTCCGAATGTCCGACTGGTACACCTCAGGCTGGATGTGCCGGAACCACGGGAACAAGACCTGGAGTTTGTAAGTGAAGATCCTGCTCTTTGACGCAATCGACACATCATTGACACCGGAGACGATGTCAATCTGTGAAGATGTCGCCACAGAGTACGGGTGGTCACACGACGATATCGAGTACGCGCACGTACGTACCAAGGCTGAGTTAGCCCGGCTTCCCAAAGTCGATGTCATCCTGTGCATGGGAGCAGAAGCCCTCAAGCTTCTGCTCCCTTCTGCACCCGTGCTCAAGAAGTGTGCGGGCGCCCTCATGTACCACCAGGAGTTACGTACATGGGTGCTGCCGACCAATCACCCCAACGTCATTTACATGCCGGACGGCGCGGGTTACAACCAGTTCGACATTTTCTACGACCACATGCGCAGGGCTATTGACCTGTGTCAGGGGACTCTGGCTTTCCCGGATCCCGCAGGCCGGGAGATGAACTGGGAATTCATCGGTCACAATGGCGAGGGCTGGAACCCGGACGACGGGTACCACCCGGTCGTGTGGTCCGGCTACTTCGAATGCACGGACGAAGAGAAAGCACGTCAGCAGGTTATCCTGCGAGGCTGGCTGGCCGACCTGGACAGCGGCGAGAAGATCACGTTCGCGACTGACACCGAGTCGTACACGACGGATCATCTCCAGCCGATGACCATGATCCAGGTCTACGACCCCCGAATCGACAAGGGTTTCGCCTTCAACTGGGGTGTCATTGCCAAGGACAAGATCAAGTGGCGTCGGCTGTTCCACCATCCCAACGCCCGCTGGATCTTGCACAACACGAAGCACGACCGCAAGATGCTCAGGAACTGGCTCAGGGTCGACCTGGGAGACCGGGACATCGATACGTACGCCTACGCCCTGGGACTCACGGAGAAGGGCAACCAGACGGGTCTGAAGTACCTCTCCCGGCAGTACTGCAACGCGCCGTACTACGAGGAAGGCCTGGAGTACTGGCTGTCGACGGACAAGAACCTGATCAACTACGGCCACATCCGGCCGGACGTGCTTGCCCAGTACGGCTGTTACGACGTGTTCTTCACCCACGGGCTGAACGAAGTTCTCCCCGTTCTCGTGGAACGCGAGGGAACTACCTGGCTGGTAAACAACATCCTTCTTCCAGCTCAGCGGACTTTCTCCGAAGTCGAAGGCACGGGTATTCTGATTGACCAGCCGTACATGGCTGCACTTCAGAAGGAATGGGTACCGCTTATCGACGACGCCATTGCTGAGGTACAGGATTACGCGCTCCGTGCGGGTTTCCCCTACAGCGATGAAATCGTCAAGAGCCAGATCATCCGTCGGATCTGTGACTGTGTTCCGTACGATCAGCATGAGAAGCTGAATCGGTGGGCCCACGACAAGAAGATCGCCTGGGCCTCTATCCGGAAGTATCTGCGAGAAGACATCGGTCTGGATTCACCGTGTGATTCCTGCGCAAAGCGCCGGTATGTGCGCGACCTGGACCGGACACTGAATGTGTCCAGCCCTAAGCAGATGCAGCACCTGTGCTTCGATGTGCTCGGTATGGAGGAAACCTATGAAGGACGCAAAACCAACAAGTACTTCTGGAAGCTCAATCCGGCGCACGAGTTCACCCAACTGGTCGAAGCCTATCGCCAACTCCAGTACCTCAATCGAAACATCATTTCTGGATTCCAGCGCTTCATTCGAAGCGATGGCCGCATTCATCCGTCGTTTTGGCTATCCGGTACAGTCACCGGACGTCTTTCGGCGTCTGAACCAGCCGTCCACGGAATCCCCAAGCACGGAGCCAACCCCAAGAAACTGAGGAAGGGGTTCCTCCCCGACCCAGGCTGCCTTCTCCTGGACTGCGACTACGCTAACCTGGAGTTGTTCATGGCACATCACCTCACCGGTGATGCAGCACTCCTCGAAGGTCTTCAGGCCGACCTGCACAGGACCACTGCTGCGGCTATGTACATGAAGGAGTATGAGGAAGTCACCGATGCCGAGAGGCAGTCAGCCAAGCCGGTCAACTTCGGCGCAGGCTACAACATCGGCCCGGGTAAACTGTCCAGGGACATCAACCTCATCAAGATCACCGATGGGAAGAAGTCCAAGGCTCAGGAATTCCTCAACGCCTTCTGGTCCAACTACCGTGTGTGGAACACCGCCCGGCTGGGCTGGGTGGCAGAAGCCATGGAGAATTGCGAGTTGCGTACCGAGACCGGCCGCGTTCGTAGGTGGAACCTCATCACCAAGGACAATATGTGGAAGGTCGAGAACCAGGCCTGTAACTTCAAGGGTCAGTCCCTTGCCTCTGACCTCTGTCTGACCTCAGTTATCCAACTCCAGAAGGAGTTGACCGAACGAGGTTGGGGCCGGGTGATGTTGACCGTTCACGACAGTATTGTGTACAGCATCAAGACGGAACACATCCACGAAGCGGTGGTGTTGATCAAGCAGATCATGACTACTCCGGTCTTCGAGACGAAGACCCCGTTCAAGGTGGATGTCCAGGTCGGTCACAACTACGGAGATACGAAGGACTACTCCGAAAACACGGATTACACTGTCTGGTAAACTGTAGGAGGCGCGCGCTTTGCGCGCCTCCTTGACGTGACATGTGAGGGCATGATGATCTGTCAGATTTGCGCTGCTGCTGCTGCTGCCAATGCCGAGCGGTTGAAGGCCGAGCCAGACGGACCAGGCGATTGGTACCCACATCCCACGAACTGCGCCTGTCCCTGCCAACACCGGCCGGTAGGCTCCTGGAAGGGTGTAAAGCGTTGAAAATCTTGACCGTAGACATCGAGACATCCCCGTCGTTAGCCTACGTCTGGCGGTTGTTCAAAGAGAATATCCCTCTACAGCGATTAGTCGACACAGGTGAGGTCATCTGTGTAGCCGCTAAGTGGTACGGCGAGGATGAGGTCAAGTTCTTCTCCGTTCACCACGACGGCAAGCAGGAGATGCTCAACGGTATCTACAACCTGCTCTCCGAAGCCGACGCAGTTGTTACGTACAACGGCAAGAAGTTCGACATCCCCCACCTGAACCGGGAGTTCATCCTGGCAGGTATGACGCCCCCAGCTCCGTACGCTCAGATTGACCTGTACTGGACAGCGCGTCAGAAGTTCAACTTCGTCTCCAACAAGCTCGACAACATCGCCCGCGAGCTAGGTCTCGGCGGCAAGTTCGTCCACGCGGGTTTCCAGCTCTGGATCGACTGTATGAATAATGATCCTGAAGCCTGGGAAGAGATGAAGACGTACAATATGAAGGATGTAGAGCTAACAGAAAAGCTCTACGAACGCCTTCTCCCCTGGATCACATCTCACCCCACAGTCACCCTGTACGACGAGTCTGACCCGCTTGCGGCGTCTCCTTCGACTTGTCCTAACTGTGGCGGTACCTCTCTCAAGCCGCGTGGACGTGCCTACACCTCTGTGACGGTCTATCAGCGCTTCCGCTGTGACGACTGTGGCAAGTGGAGCCGCAGTAACAAACGTCTCGAAGGGGTATCAGTGCGAGGATTGTCTTGACATAGGGCATCTAGACGCTCTACTGTTCGAGTTAGTTAGTAGCGCTCCAGGGGCTCCTAACCCCTCGGGGCGCTTACTAATTACTCAAAGAAGGAGTACTCGTGTCTGAGATGCTGCCAGGTGATTTCTACCTGACCCGTATCAGCGGCTTCACCGGAGCCGGTATCACTCTGGCCCAGTGGGCCATCGGTGACCTGTCCCGGTACACTCACGCAGGCATCTACCTGGGGGAAGTAGACGGCGTACCTCTGGTCGCCGAGGCCATGCCAGGTGGCCTACAGATCAACCCGCTCTCCAAGTACCACGGCAAGGAACTGGTGCACTCGGACTTCCAACTGTCCGACGGCACCCGTGCTGACATCGTCCGATTAGCCCTGTCCAAGGAAGATACTCCGTACAGCTACTTGGGTTATCTGTACGTCGGGCTCAGTGCCTTCAAGCACTGCCCCCAGAAGATCAAGGACTTGGTATCCAGCTCGGACGCCCTCTTCTGCTCCCAGTTCGTGGACTGGGCATACTCGCAGGCTGGCGTCAAGCTATTCGACGATGACCGTATCTATCTCGACGTCACCCCCGGTGACCTCGCACGATTGGTCACTGGGCAGTAAGGGTGGCGTCATGTGGTGCAGTCAGGTTTCCGGATCGAACTCTAGTGTGACCCTTAATGGGTAGGCATGCTCGATTGATCGAGCAAGCTATGCGTGTAGCTAAGACAAGTAAGCATGAGAAGTGGCAGTTGGGGGCAGTGCTGACCCGAGGTTCGACCTTCCTTAGCAGTGCTCCTAACAAGTTCCGTAATCACCCCTGGATCAGCCATCTGCATGCCACCCGGCATGCGGAGATGGAAGCGGTCCGTAAGTGTCTCAACGGCACGCGAGGCAGCACTATCTATGTAGCCAGGGTAGATAAGAACGGCCTTCCTCGGATGGCCCGACCCTGTCCCAAGTGCATGAACGCTCTGTATCACGCAGGAGTACGTGAAGTCGTGTATACTACGGACGAGGGATCGTACAAGATCGAACGCGTCAAAGATCTCCCCACAAACTATCTAGATAGTGGGGTTGACACTCGAAGCGGAGAGCCTGTACTGTAGAACTCAGAAGGACGGCAGGGAGGAAAGTCCGAAGGGGCCGGTACGAACGAAGCCGCTGAAACTTGAGAACTGAACAGTGTGACTTAGTTTTACAAGCTGCTGCTTTCCCAGGAGGGGTTCCGTAAGGGATTTTGGGCCTGGGGAAGCAGCGTGGACCTATAGCCCAATGGTAGAGGCGGCAGATTCAAGTCCTGCACAGTCTCGGTTCGAATCCGAGTAGGTCTACTTAGCCGGGTTCGGCCTTCCGGTTTGACTTGCTCCGGGAAGGTCGAATTTACTACTCGGTTCCCGTCCACCGAGGGCTATAAGGACGGGGTATGCGCTCGTGGGCAAATGGCAAAGCCGTCTCGTTGAGGTCGAGGAGTATGCGGGTTCGACTCCCGCCGAGTGTACAATAATCCGATAGGGGGAACATATGACGTATTACCCGATAGAGGTATTGGGCCCGGACGACGATGACGGTACGATGACACAGAGCCGGGCCGAGCTTGAAGCGGCTGTGGTCGGACATCGTATCGTAAGCGTGACGAAGGAACCCGTAGAACACCGTTACGGATACTCTACGAGTGGAACTGTCATCACGCTGGACAACGGTAAGCGTGTAGAGTTGCTCGGTAACGGCGACTGTTGCGCTTATACTGAACTCGAATCCTTCCTGCTTCACCCCGAGCTTGTGGATCACATCATCACAGGTATCGGAACAACCGACGGCTACAACACGTGGCACATCTACGCTGACATGGGTGATGTGCTGAAGCTGAACGTAGAGTGGTCGTGTGGGAACCCGTTTTACTACGGGTACGGTTTCACCATCCAGGTGACGCCCTAAGTACTGAGTCCGGCCCTTCACTCCCCCGTCGGGGTCGGACTCACTTGCCCGTGTGGCCCAATTGGTAGAGGCGTCTGCTTCAGGTGCAGAAGGTTGTCGGTTCGAATCCGACCTCGGGTACGACGTTTGCCGGTATCGTTACAAACCGGAAACTTCCCGAAGAGTTGATCACTCCTAGGGGATGGCAGCGTTAGACTGATCATCTTTCGAAAAAGCGTAGGTACTGGGTACGGAGATCCGCTGTGGTCTCTAAGGGTTCAATCCCCTTCTACGTGCGATGCCGGGTCTAATTAGCCTAGGCATATGGAGGAGTTAAAACTCGGGGCGCGGTGGCTAACCTACCCTCGATAATAGCTCTGAAGCCCCGGATGCATACGGTGGTTTGTGGCAAGCACAGTTGTGCGCCAGCGGCAGGATGAACTTAGTAGATACCTCGATGAGGTTTGAAACGGAATTCTGGGTCCAAGGACGGGTCGGAGCATGACCGACTGTCACACTAGTGAGGGACCAGGCCCGGATCGTGTGCCGGTCACCCGTCCCTCACGCTTAAAGGGTCTGATAGGTATCGTCAGAGGTTAAAGCCGCATGCGGACAGCCTTTGCACTCCGGTTCGACTCCGGACAGATCCACGCAAGAGAAGGGCCTCTTAGCTTAGTCGGTAGAGCGCGGGTGTGAAGTACCTGATGCCACGGTTCGAGTCCGTGAGAGGCCACAAGGTCGATACGCTTGTCCACTCTAAGAAAACTTCCTTCAATCCCTGCTAGCGGGGCGAAAGACATAGGGAAGAGTGGCGCTTCAATATTGTTCCGGTTAGCGATATAACCGGTCAACTTACTCCGGCGTACGCTGGGTTGCAACCAGGGTTTTCACCCCTGGCGGGTCGCGGGTTCGATTCCCGTCCGGAGTACGCGTGGGTTTCTTAGTCGGTAGTTACCCCATCCCTGGCCCTCACTACAAGGGTTGTGCGCTCGACGCAGGGATAAATTAACACCGGGAACGGGATGAAAACCCCGAGCGTAGTGGCGGAGGTATTGAGTAATCCCGTTCGATCCGCAGTGGTCCAATGGTAGGACTTTTGCTTGCCAAGCAAAGAGCGCGAGTTCGATTCTCGTCTGCGGGACGGTCGCCATGTAGATGGCGCTGAGGGTGATGGCGGAGTACTACGTCAAACAGTCTCTCGAAAAGGTGGGTAGGCCATCCACTTTCGAACCAGTTCAGGTGTAGACCGAATGGAGTCTACAGTAATGGTCGTGCCCACTCGTACGAGCCTGAATTCAAGCCCCGGTAGTATAAGGGTAGTACGCAGGCCTCTCAAGTCTGTAGTCGGAGTTCAATTCTCCGTCGGGGTACTGCACGTTCCTATTCATCTTCATCGTGAGGGCAAATCACAATGACTCTTCTGCACCAGATCCTGGCTCTTGAGCCAGGTGTTCGCAGCCGCTCTGAAAAGAAGCTGACCGACCTCCACCGCAAGCTCGGTAAGGACCAGCTTCTTTCCGGCCTGACTCGCAACTACGAGCCCCGTGACGCTGAGGGCGAGAAGCTCCCCGGCGAGAGCACCAGGGTTCAGGTCAAGGCCGACGAGGCTCTGACTCTTGCGGCTGCTGCTTTCACTGAGGCGTTCGACGTCGTAGCCACCAAGGACTTCGGCAATCTGGACGCCAGGGCCGATCTGGTCGTAGACGGCGAGGTGCTGGTAGAACAGGCACCCGCAACATACCTCCTCTGGCTGGAGCGCAAGCTCGTAGACCTCCGCACCTTCGTGGAGAAGCTGCCGACGCTTGACCCGGCCGAGACGTGGACATACGACGGCAACGTAGGTGCGCACCGCACCGATACGCTGAGGTCCACCCGTACCAAGAAGGTCCCGCGCAACCACGTCAAGGCGGAAGCCACCGAGCGTCACCCGGCGCAGGTCGACGTGTACTATGAGGACGTGATCGTAGGTGACTGGGCAACCGTGAAGTTCAGCGGAGCCCTTCCTGCGGACCGTGTTCGTGCCCTGCTGACCCGAGTGGAGAAGGTCCAGGACGCTGTCAAGGCAGCGCGCCAGGAAGCCAACACCGTAGAGGTCGACCAGGTCAAGGTCGGAGACACAATCTTCGACTACGTCTTCGGAGCGTAATCCGACGGAGGACCCGGCGCCTTTGTAGGTGGGTGTAGCGAAACCGGGATTCTAGGGGTGGGCCCCTTAGACCAATTCTCCCTGTGCCAGAGCGTGCACAGGGGTAAATGAGCATAAGATCGTACTGAAGCTCATCTTCAACAGTGGTGACAGTGGTGGTTCGAATCCACCTCCGGGCCCTTCATGCCCGGGTAGCCCAAATGGTAGAGGCAGCCCGTTAAGATCCTTCTATCGCTCTAAGCTCGTGCTACAGTGGACATCGAGTCTTACCGATATGACCTATAACTGCAAGCCGCAGGTTCGAATCCTGCCCGGAGCACTCGCGTTCCGGTGGTGTAGTGGAAACACATGCGTTTTTAAGATCGGTCATACAACCTGCATCGTTCGTCCAAATGCTGTACAATTGCCTGATAAGCAATCAATTACCTAGCTCCCATCCGCACGGTTAGGTGGGTGGGAGCGCCAATCTCCAAAGTGTTACGGAAGCACGACGGTCTCCAAAACCGTAAGCCCAGGTTCGACTCCTGGTGGGGGTGCAAAGCGTCATTGCAAGGACGCTCAATCATGATGGGGTTCGATTCCTTCTGGTGAAACATCATGGTGTAATGCGAGAGACACAACGGCGGGTTATCCCGTGCGGTTTAAGCTCTCCCTTATGTTCCGGTAGCTCAGTTGGTCAGAGCGCTTGACTCTTAATCAAGGCGTCGTCGGTTCGAGTCCGACTCGGAATACGCAACAAAATCCAGTAGCTCAGCCTGGCCGAGCAGGAGGCTCTTACCCTTCGGACGTGGGTTCAAATCCCACCTGGATTACCCCCTCTTCAGCGGCGCGCGGATCGAGGGTGCTGGTGGAACAAAGGGAAGGTTCCGTAGGAGCCTGGCGAGGCGGCCCATAGGTGACCGCAAGGGGCCTTCCCAAACTCGGTGTAGTTCAACGGATGAGAACGACACTCTCCTAAAGTGTAGATCGGGGTTCGAATCCCCGCACCGAGACGTAATTGTGTTATCATAGGTCATGCCCCCGTCGCTCACATTGGCTTGAGCAGCATCCTTGTAAGATGCCGTATGCGGGTTCGATTCCTGTCGGGGGCCCTTGGCGGAGGTTTGCCATCACCAGATCTGGGAAATGCACCACGAGCTAGAAACGCTAACGGGAAACCGGTCAACGTCCCTGTAGTCTCAGACCTCCTAAACCAGATCAACTGCCTGATTAGCTCAGTGGAAGAGCACTTCCTTGGTAAGGAAGAGGCCAAGGGTTCAATCCCCTTATCAGGCTCAAAGGGATAGACATTTGAAAGAGGCTTAAGACCTCAAGGCTCGGATGAGAATCTGGGGCTCTATCTCGCCAAGCGGGTGTCGTCTAGCGGCTAAGGCATCGGTCCTACACACCGATAATCGCAGGTTCGAATCCTGTCACCCGTACGCAGGCTGTAGTAGCAGAGAAGGCAAGCAAAGTGTGACGAGGCGCCAAACTCGATAAGACTTGTCTAGCACACAGAAGCAAGCGGTGTTAGTGTTTAACGGTCCAGCACGCTAGTCTTCCAAACTAGAAGTGCCAGTTCGAATCTGGTACACCGCTCTCACACAGGGGAATATGTGAATATCAACCGAACAGTAGTTGCCGGGGCGATCAGCACGGTTCTCGCCGTCGGTCTCGTAGGCTGTGGTCAAGTACCCAAGCCTCCGAAGCCCACCGCGTCACCGTCCACCCCTACTCCGTCGAGTACGTCTACATCTACTCCGACACCCACCCCCACTCTTACGCCGACAGGGACGCCCACAAGCTCTCCTACCGGCAGTTCCACACCCTCCGGTACTCCGACGTCTACACCTTCGGTAACGCCGACGACAACGCCTCCTGTGACTTCGACGGGGTTCTACGACTTCCCGAACAACCAGGTTGACGAGTGGGTGCAGAACAACCCGAACGACGGCAGGATGCCCGCCATCCGTGACGGTATCGCCAATCACCCGGCATCTCTCTGGGTGGGCGGTGACTGGACCTCCAACGGTGCAGCCGTCAAGACCATGGTGGAAGCAGCCAAGGCTGCCGACAAGATGCCCGTTGTAGTTCTCTACAACATCCCTGGCCGTGACTGCGGCGGATACTCGTCTGGTGGTGCCGGATCGTCTGCGGCCTACAAGACCTGGGCAACTCAGGTTGCTGGCCAGATCGGCAACAACCCGGTCACCGTAATCGTAGAGCCGGACGCTATCGCTCAGGCCGTAGCAAATGGATGTCAGCTCGACAAGACCAACCTGAAGCATGCGGTCACCGAGCTGAAGAAGAACCCGAACGCCAAGGTCTACCTGGACGCTGGAAACGCCTACTGGCCTTCCAACAACACGACTCTGGCTGCGGCTCTCACCGAAGCCGGTGTGGCTCAGGCTGACGGATTCGCGCTCAACACCTCGAACTTCAACACGAACGCCGAGAGCAAGACGAAGGGCAACGCAATCTCTGCCCTCGTCGGCAACAAGCACTACGTGATCGACACCAGCCGTAACGGCAACGGTGCCGCCGCAGGTGGAGCCTGGTGCAACCCTCCCGGTCGAGCGGTAGGAGTTCCGGCTACTACGAACACCGGTAGCACGCTCGTAGACGCTTACCTCTGGGTCAAGCTTGCGGGTGAGAGCGACGGAAACTGCAACGGCGGACCGAACGCCGGGCAATTCAGTGCCGCACTCGCGTACGATCTGGTAGACTAGTACGTAGTACCATGGGGCCCGTCCGAAGCCGATGTCGGGCGGTCCCCACTTTCCCCTATACCACAACGGCAGTGGATCCGGCTGTTAACCGGCTTATCTTGGTTCGATTCCAGGTAGGGGAGCGCAACATGATTCTCCATAGTGTAATGGCATCACGACTCGCTCTGGACGAGTTAATCTTGGTTCGAATCCAGGTGGAGAAGCGCCCGTTAGAGGTGTGACTAAGTAAGTGGCTGGGGCGTTACCCCAGAGATGCCGGATCATCCCCGGCCCTCTAACCGATTGGGTAGGTGAGCATGCATTCCGTCAACAGCATGTCGTTGAGAGTCGCGAATCTCTAACGCCGGTACGTTAAACCGGTTATCTGGTACGAGGAAGATGGAAATCCGCCTGCTTCGGGAGCAGGATATACCGAGTTCGATTCTCGGGTACCAGACTTGGTGGATGTAGGGAAATTGGTAACCCACTTGCTTTGGGAGCAAGATATTGCGCGTTCGAGTCGCGTCATCCGCACGCCCCAGCCGTGAATGGGTTAATCAGCGGAAGATGCCGAGTCACATCTCATACCAATGGCTCAATGCACCTATAGTGGAATGGACAACACGCGAGACTACGGATTTCGTAATCCCCGTTCGAGTCGGGGTAGGTGTACGAGATGGAAGGTTTGGGTTCGAGTCCCAACGGGTCCTTAATTGGGTCAAGTGGTGTAAAGGTAGCACATCCGTCGTTGAGGTAGCACTGGGCACGTGGCGAGCCCACCTGGCTGTAAACCAGACGTTTCGACTGTGGCGGTTCAACTCCGTCTGCTACCACAAAGTTAAGCATCCTGGGTTCGATTCCTGGGGTTGGGGTTCGAATCCCCGTATACTAGTTGCCGTGGTGGCGCGTACTGGGGTACATGCTTAGCCGATCGCCCGTAGCCAAGTCTGGTTAAGGCAACGCGCTGATAACGCGTGACGCGGTGGTTCAAATCCACTCGGGCGGACTTTGGAAGGTGAGCGGGAGGTCCCGCAGACTGATTGCTAATCAGTTGGGTTGTAAAAGGCTCGGGGATCGTTACCTCCTCCTTCCGCTTTGATCCATAGCCTCACTGGCCGTGAGGGGCTGCCTGCAAAGCAGTCGCAAGGTCGGTTCGATTCCGACATGGATCTCTGAATCACAGGGAAAGCCTGAGTAGGTGCACCTCGAAACGGGCTCTTGTGATTCTTTGGAAGTGCTGCCATTGGCGTGGTACACCCTCTAGAAAAGGGCTGGGCCCTGAAAAGCCTTGGGGGTTCAACTCCCTCCACTTCCGCGTGGAAATCAAGTGCACCTGTACTGGTAAACCTCGTATCGGTTATGCCGAGTCCTTGATGGCTAAGGATCTCGGTCTGGACATTCAGGTCGTTCACGCCTGGTACGATGTTTCCGAGGCTTTCCTCGATCGTGCTCTGGGTGACGACGAAGGTCGTAACAAGTACTACGATGAGAACGGTTGGTAAATCGGCAAATAGCCGGTATACTTATTCATGGTGGCTGTAGCACAATAGGTAGTGCACCAGGTTGTGATCCTGGTTGTTGCGGGTTCGAGTCCCGTCGGTCACCCCAAGCCGCCCCTCGGTACCAAGGAGAACCGAACCTACTCGTACAGTAGGTACCCTGTAAGGGTTAAAGGAGTTCGAATCTCTTGGGCGGCACTTCGGGCGATTAGTGTTAACGGGAGCACGCGAGTATGGCATACTCGTAGAATCGGTTCGAATCCGATATTGTCCACGTAGTATCTAGGGCCTGTAGCATAACCCGGTAATGCATCTGCCTTGCAAGCAGACGATTGCGCGTTCAACTCGCGTCAGGTCCACGTAATACCGTCTGTTCGACGTAAAGAACACCATGCCTCTGTAGCATAACGGTTCAATGCACCCGCCTGTCGAGCGGACGATTGCCGGTTCGAATCCGGTCAGGGGCGCTGGCACTGTGGCCAAGATGGTTTAAGGCAACTCCCTCATAAGGAGAAGATCGCGGGTTCGAGTCCCGTCAGTGCTACTGCGCGGTAGTGGAGTTAGGTTCCACGCGGGGCTCATATCCCCGAGACACGGTTCAAATCCGTCCTGCGCCACCACTTCAATACGAGGAGATTCATGGAGATCCGCGACGGCTAATCACCCCTTCTGTCAAGAAGGAGGTGATACAGATGCCAGGACCAATGTCTCGCCCGGACGGGCACAAGGAGAGCACGAACGAGCGCAAGGCTCGGGGACAGGCTCTTCTGCGGGGATTAACCCCTCGTACTGGAAAGACCGCGAAGAAGTAACCAAAAGACCCCTAGCGGGGAGTCGTCCGCTAGGGGTCTTTGGTGTTTCTAGACTTCGTCGATTACCCGGAATGGTGTTGTACTGCCGTCTACGTAATGGCAGGACCAAGTAACCGTGTAGACCGACTGCCCGTCCTTGGAATAGGAGAGGGACACATTGTCGATACTCAGGCACTTCCTGAGGATCAGACGACGACGCTTATGGCGATGGGTAATCGCATTGAAGCCCGGAGCCCATCCGTCCACCATCAGAGCCACGTACGTAAGAGGGGTTCCCTCCGTCTGGTCTGTCGGTGTGTACTGCTCCCACCCTGTACCGGCACTCGTGCCCGGGGTGTCGTTGAGGGCAATGCCGAGGTTGGCCAGCGTCGGCTCAGCTAACTGAGTCTTGACCGACATGCGCCTCTTCTTCAGTCGGCGGGCTGCCCGGGTAGGGAGCTGCCGGACTGTGATCTCTTCCCACTCCTGGTCGATTGATAGGTCTACTCCTCCAAGAAGTCCACCCAGGTCTGTCCAGACCTCGTCGTCGGGCGCAGACCCAACGTCCCCCGCAGCGGGCTCCACGGCACCCAGAGCGCCGATGTAGAGGGTTGCGGGACCCAGGACCAGAGAGCCTTCGGGACCGCGTGAGATGGGCTCTGGTGGGCCTTCGACCGTCTCTAGGATCAGGGAGTCGGTCAGACCCAAGCTGTCGCCAAACGTGAGCCCGTTCCCGAGAGAGATTGTCAGGCTGTCAGTGAGACCTTCAGCATCGGAAGTCGAGAACGGCTGACCGAGAGTGATGACGAGAGAGTCGGTTAACCCGAGAGCTTCTGAGAAAGAACTGATCTCAGTCTGGACAAACGCCACACTGTCGGTCAGGCCCTCGGAATCCGAGATAGGCTGTACGTGAGCCTGAATAGAAGACAGACTGTCTGTCAGACCTTCAGTGTCCGACTTGGATTCAGTGAGAAGCAGTCCGACAATCTTGACGGGACGAACCAGGCCCAGCTTGACATACGAACGTCCGAACCTGGCCATATGTCCCTCCTAACTTTGATTAGTTGATCGGGCTTAGCACTCTTCCCAAACGATGTACGCAATAGCGTTTACCGTAGCGGAAGTGCTCACACGTAACTGAACGAACTTGCTGACTGCGGCAACAGGTTCACGTCCGAGAGGCCACTGCTTGATGTACTGATTGGTCGGAGCGACGTACTGCTTATCGAATACCTTCTCCGTAGTGGTGGAGGTAATTGCGCCGTTTCCGTAACCCGTATCAGTAGCAGCACCGAAGTTTAATCGAGTGGTTAGAACGTTGTCCCCGACCGGAAGTACAGTCGAAGTGGTGTGAGCGGTACTGGTAGTAGAAGCTGTGTTGGTCTGAACAAGCTCTACGTTAGCTGGAGTTGCAGCCGCAGAGCCATCGAAACTGATACCCCACTCGATAATCTTGACGTTGAGAGTTGCGGGAATGTCAAGCTGAATCGCTACCTTTGCACCAGTCGCATAACTAGTACCCGCAGCGACTGCGGACGTTGCAGAAAATGCGCAGTTATACGCGATATACTGAGCCATGATTAATCCACCGTATCTAAAACGTAAGTGAACGTAGGGTCGGTTGAATCTGGCCAAACAAGTGTGAACTCTACGTCTACAGGATCCACTCCTGTAAGGGTGTACAAGAAATAAGCTGTGTATATGTTGTAGTAAGTATGTTCCGCAGACTCTACGCCCGCAATCCCAAAAGCTGGAATTCCTTCTATCTGATCCCCGTCTACGAGACGGAATAGCAATGTGTTAACGGGATCTGACACAATAACCCGAGACAAGAAAGGATCAGGCCTTACACTACCCGGGCCGAACGCGACACTATATGTCGCAGGTAAATGGATGTGGGCCGTCTGAGCCGTACCCGGGGTAAGAGACAGAGTTCCCGTCAATACCTTGCGTGCCATTTATTAAACTCCTTAGCGAAGAGAAGCGCGATTGATAGCCTGCTGAACCTGGCGGACCTTATTAGGGATCACAGGAGAAGCAGGCAGGATGTTGAAATTGTCGAACTCGGCGAAGTTGTTCGTACCGTTGTTGCGGTGACCTTCTAGCACGACTTCCTGGATACCGTCGTTGATCCAAGCAGGAGATGCCTGAGTCTTTCGGTTAATCCAGGCGATTCCGTCCGGCGAGGTATCCCAGTAACAAGTACCGGCGGACTCCCTTATCCTCCACCACGCGTGATCAGTAGCATTGAAAGTGATGAGAGTCTGGGTAGCGTCAACGTAGTTGTTACGCAAGAACATCTTCAAGTTCCCGTTGACGCGGTCACATTCCATGCCGATGTCGTTGAAGACTGTGGCCACCTGTGTCTGAACAAGCATCTGACACCAGCATTCAACAGTGGCGCTTGCCAGCGCCTGAGGGAATGCCTGTACCGCTACGTACGAACCCTGTAGAGAGTAGATGTTGTCGGAGACGTACGCGTTATACGTTGCATCAACGGGAACGCGTGCACGGCCTCCGACTTCTGAAACTCCGAAGCTGCTCGGCCACTTGACAGCGTCAACAACGTTATCGTCGAAGTTGTCCGTTAAGGTCTCAGTTAACGCCATGGATTACGCTCCGAGGAAGGTATGTGTCCACGCAGCAGTGAGTGTGTCGGCAGCCTGCTTGTTACGGGTAGGGCTGATGAGCGCACGCGCAATGCAGTTGGCGGCAACTGACGTAGAGTCTGCGTTAGTAACGCAGATAGCAATCTCAGCTAACGCACTGTCCGTGGCCACACCCGCAGCCCAGGAAGCGTTGTACGTGATTGCATTACTGCTACGGCTTACGGAAGCGAAGGCAGCATTGCTGCCGGTCTTATACGTGACAATGCCGCCACCCGCACCGTTCTTAGCGACAGCAGTAGTACCGGTACCTAACTTCATGCAGGTAACCTTTGTAGCATCAGCCGGGGCATCAGGGACTACGGCCGCAAGTGCGCGCTGAGCGTAGTAGATATCACCGACATCGGTAATCAGGTTCTTGATGGTCTCCGTCCAACGGACGGTGCCATCCTCGGCGTAACACGTTAAAACGATTTCGCCGCTGAGTCCGGACTTCTCGTTCACGGAGTCTCCTTACAGTAAATCAGGGGTACAGGACTTTTCCTGTACCCCTGATCATTATACCCGGTGTGCTTACTGCACAGCAGGCTTGTCCTTATCGCCGAAGTTCTTCACGAGAACTCCGATGACGGCACGTACTCCGGCTACGCCAGCACCAACTAAGGCAGCGTGACCCAGATCTCCAGAAGCCTGGAGAGCGAGAGCCGCACCACCCACGAATGCGTATGCAGCCTCTTCTACAAGACGCTTTACGAACACGTCGATTCCTTTCTACTCCCCGAGCTTCTTCTTTAGCTCGGCGACTGTGTCCTCCAAGCCCTCTACCTTTTCGTAGATGGCCCGGAGAATGCTCATTGGGGTCCAGGTCGGGTTCTCAGTGGTAGCGTGGCCTTCCGGCGGAGTAGCCGCGTCCAGGTCCCACACTTCCTTGTAACCCGCCGTCTTGGTGTCCGGCTTGTCGACTACCGGACCAGAAGCCGGTGGCTTCGGAGTCGGGTTGGTAGGAGCAGGGGTAGTACCCTTCGGACCCGCCTTGATGGTGTTCTTGATGTCCGTACGGACTGTCACCATGTTCATGATCTTGCCCGGCGCGTAACCCGGGTCCCACTTGTCGGAAGACCACTCGCCGTGCGCAATGCAGCTCTTCTCGGACCAGCCGTGGAATTCACAGATAGCAGCAGACAGTTTCAGAGCAGTCCTGTACTGTGCGTCAGTCATCTTGTGCGAGCCGGAGTACATGATCTCTACTCCGTAGAAGTTCTTGTTTCCGTCGGTACCGTTGCTGTTACCCTTGGTGGGCTTGAGCTGGCCGCTGTAGTCTTCGCTGATGACCTTGTTGAGAACTACCGGGTCACCGCCTCCGGCATGGTTGGCACGACCCCAGCCGACGAGGTATACGGTTCCGTCAGGAGCTAATCCGAAATGGCAGAGGGGACCAGGTAATCCGGAGATGCCGTTGTAGAGGACACCGCCTGCATAGGTGGCCGGGCTGCTTGTATCCGCACCTGTGTGGTGCCAGATGAAGCCCTTGAGGTCAGACCAGGAACCGACCGAGTTACGGTTGTGGGTAGCCCAGCTCTTCACCTCTACGTACTTGATGCCCCACTTCTTGAGCTGCGCAATCAACTGCGCGGAAGTCATTGGCTTTGCCACGGGGTATCACCTCTCTTTCGCGCTCATTATACGAGGAATGCGCCTAGTCGTCGGAGTCATCCCCGGGATGCGTATCGAGTCGGATAGAGGCTCGGATCTGCCGCACATTGTGAGATCCCGTATCGGCGAGATGTTCGGACAACATCGTCTTTACCCTGGTGATTTCCTGGTTCGTGTGAGTCACCTTGTCGTGAATAGACGAACCGGAGTTCGGGTAAAGCTGCTTGAGTCCCTTGTCTACATGCTCCTGCCAAACAGGAAGCTCGACCATTACCTTTGTGTGTACCTGTTCTACACGGCGTACCATCATGTACAAAGGCTTGAGAATGGCACCTAGAGCCAGGATGGTTCCGGCGACGATGCCGAGATTAGTAAAGAGATCTAACATCGATCCTCCGGATAGATAGCTGTCTAATAGGCTGACTATGCTATTCTACTCTGGATCATGTCTAAGAAGAGTGGCAGGAGAGTGGCACATGCAGAAGCTCACTATGAACATAGGTAAGTTATCTGATGGGACCCAGTGGCTCTGTCTGGCAAATGCTGATACGACAGACATTTACCCCCTCGCTCAGTTCACCGATGACGACTGTGCTACGGTCTTCCAGGAGTTCATGTTGACTCAGGGGTTCGCGGCTGTGAAGCTTCCTACCCAGGACGAGATCGACAGCCTGATGGGCGATATCTGATCACTCTGCGCTAACGATCATGCTGTACATGGACCCTGTTACAATGTAACGATGAGGGTAGCCACGAGGTCTAACCAAGGAGAGGACTTATGTCCAACAACAAGGGGCGCCATCGCAGGGCTACTAGGACTGAAAAGACAGTTGCTAGCATCACTGTTATGGGCGTAGGCTTGGCCTTGCCTCTCACGTTGTCCGGAACCGCTCAGGCGGCCGATACCAACGTTTGGGATAAGGTGGCCAAGTGCGAGAGCAGTGGTAACTGGAGTATCAACACTGGACTGTACGACGGAGGACTCCAGTTCCTCGACAGTACCTGGGACGCCTACAAGCCAGCCGGATATCCGGCATCCGCCAACCAGGCTACAAAGGCTCAGCAGATTGCTGTGGCTGAAGACGTATTGGCCAAGCAGGGCTCGGGTGCATGGCCAGTGTGCTCTGTCAAGGCAGGCCTGACAACATCCATGGCCGAACCGAACAAGACAGCCGTTACAACTCAGATCGTGCCGAAGGCCGCTCCAAAGGTCGCCACGGTCACCAGTCGGAAGGCTGACAAGGCAGTTAGTTTTGCCAAGGCTCAGGTAGGTGACCGCTATCTCTATGGCGGCTCCGGCCCCAATGCGTGGGACTGCTCCGGCCTGACTCAGGCTGCGTGGAAGACTGCGGGTGTTTCTATTCCCCGCACTTCTCAGACCCAGTGGAAGACCCTCCCGAAGGTTTCGTTCAGCGCTCTCAAGCCTGGGGACCTGATTGTCTTCTACAAGGGCGCAAGCCACATCGGGATGTACATCGGCGACAACAAGTTCGTGCATGCCGCGAACAGCCGAAGCCCGGTCAAGATCGACAGCTTCTCTGGATACTACCGGACCAACGCCATCGGCGCTGTACGTCCGGCACCGTACACCACCGTGTCCACTCCGGCCCCCAAGCCCCCGGCGCCGAAGCCCGCTCCACCCAAGCCAGCCCCAAAGCCGGTGGAGACTGATGGTCAGTACACAATCAAGTCGGGCGATACCCTTTCTGCTATCTCCCGTACAGAACTAAAGACTTCTAATTGGAGGCCGCTGTACGAGGCCAACAAGAAGACAGTCGGCAGTAACCCGAACCTCATCTTCCCCGGACAGGAACTGGATCTCCCTACGGTGAATCTCAAGAAGGTGACCACAGTAGAGGACGCGCCTGAAGTCAAGGCAGAGGTCAAGAAGACCACCGCGTCTGTCTCCACTCCGCTGGCCGGTGCGAAGGCAGGACAGGGCTTCAAGAACCCAGGGAACTACACCCTCGGGTACCACACTGGCGTGGACTTCAGTGCCCCTACAGGTACGGTCGTCAAGGCTGTAGCTGCCGGTACTGTGGTTGCGTCCGACTCCAGCGGTGCGTACGGCATCAACGTGAAGATCAAGCACGACGATGGCACGTACGGCTTCTATGCGCACCTGTCGACCAAGACCGTGTTCCCCGGGAACAAGGTGTCGGCGGGTCGCATGATCGGAAATGTTGGCTCTACTGGCAACAGCAGTGGCCCGCACCTCCACCTGGAGATCCGCACCAAGGCACACTTCGGAGCTGGGAACTTCCTGGATCCGCTCAAGTGGCTGAGGGGCAAGGGTCTCTCGATCTAACCAACCGAATTAGCAAGGCCCGGTCTTCGGATCGGGCCTTGCTGTTTGTGCTATCTGCCCGCTACACTTGACCCCAGGAGGTCAACATGCTCGGTTTCTTCTTCGGGTTGATCGTCGGAGGATTCTCCGGTGGCTTCACCTACCACTCCACGCAGGAAGCCACGCTGGCAACAGTCGTAGGCATCATCTGCTTCTTGCTCGCCTGGCTGCTCGGCCTGTGGATCTTCACAGACGGCGACGGCTTCGACTTCGATTTCTAGGGGCTACGTGTACCAGTATCAGATTCGTGATGTGCGTCAGGTCGTAGCCGGAGACTCTCTCGTGCTCGACCTCGACCTCGGTTTCCGTCTGACTGCTCAGACGGAAGTCAGCCTGAGTAACGCTCAGACACCCAAATACGGCCCCAAGGGAAACCAGGCCCGCACCTTCACCGAGAAGTGGCTAGCCGAGGAGCACGGCCCCTTCACAGTCCAGGTGGCCAAGGACCGCAAGGACAACTACGAGGTCCAGGTCTTCAATGGCGAGGGAGCAGACCTCGGCGACGACCTCGTTACCTCCCAGCTCGGGGAGCGCATAGGGTCATGATGCTTCGACGCTACGTGGGCAGAGCCCCGGGCGTACGCAGGAAGAAGAAGAAGGGTTTCTACCCTTGGCCTCTCCTGTCGCTACCTACTCTGTTCATCGCTACTGGCGCCATGGCACTGGTTCTGGTAGCAGTCCTGATAATCAATCCGGGGGCAAATTTCCCGGATGACGAGAAGGGGTCTCAGCCGTCGACTGGGGTGACGCCTACAGGTACCCCTACTCCCCCTCCCACTGACTCTGGTTCTCACGGCACTGTCTCTTAGGGAGATGGGTAAGACCGTGATACCATAGCAGTTTCACCATCTTCGCCCTGCCTCCGTGAAAGGGTAACCCGTGAGGAGTCATGCCATTTCCGAATTCCAGGAGGCTGTCAACGTTTTATTCGAGCGGGGCCGACCGGCGTTCCCGCTCTCCAGTGGAAAACTTCCTTTCGCTAACTGCAAGGACTGCCGGAACAAGTCGGACGCGGCACACCGCGCCACTTGCGCATGCCTTGCCAGCGGGAAGTTATGCCATGGGTTTTACGCAGCCACCAAGAGTCCCGAGCAGTTCGCCGTCTGGATGGACGAATACCCTGACTGCTCCCTGGTAGCCGTACCGACAGGCAAAGATACCGGTATCTTTGTCATGGAGTACGACCCGAAGAATGGCGGACAGGCGTCATTCGACAAGCTGATGGAGAAGCACGACCCCATTCAGACTGAGACCAATCGGTCTCCGTCCGGCGGTCTGCACTTCGTCTTTGAAATGCCGGGCTTCGATTTCGGGAGTATCCACGGGAAGTTATGGCCGGGAATTGACATCAAAGGTACGGGTGGTTATCACCTTGTACCGCCGTCTCATTACGTAGATCAGGGTGTCCTCAAGGAATACACCACGGTCACCGAGATGGACCCCCAGCCTGCTCCTGCGTGGCTTCTCGATGCCATCAAGGATTACCTGTCCAAGAACAAGTGGAACACCGAGGCACGTCAGCTCAAGATCGAAGAGCAGAAGACCTTCGACCCCGAGAAGCTGACCGACTCGGAGCGCGATCATGTCGAGAAGACAGTCGCTTACTGGACCAGTCGTATCAAGAATGCACCCGATGGCACACAGAACATCCTTATCTACACAGGTAGCCGAGTGCTGTTCTCCCTGTGTTTCGCTGGGATGCTCGACGAAGAGGAAGCACAGCTTGCGCTTGAAGGAGCGTGTGAGGCAGGGAATCATCCGGCGAGTCGAAGCGCACTCGCAGTTGATTCAGGAAAGCGAGCAGCCCTCGCAGACCCCGATCCGATTGATCAGGCCCTCACCAATGACATCAATATCCTGGGAACTTTCACCCGGGACGACATTGGTAATGCGAACCGGACTGTCTTTTGGCGTGGGCTCGATCTCCGTTACGATCCTACGCGAGAGCGTTTTTACGCTTGGTCCGACGTCAAGTGGGTATACGCTCGGGAAGGTCATATCCGGTCCGTCGTGGAAGATGTCCACTCAAAAATCTCGGCGACCGAGGGGCCGTTTTACGACGCTTTCGCTATCCCTCCCGGAGAAAAGGACAAAAAGTCCCCTAAAACCTATAAGGAACTTCTTGTAGAGTGGGCCAACACCCAGCGGTATTCCAGTAAGATCAAGGACACTATGGGAATGCTGAAGGGGCGCGACTCTCTCTGGTGTGATTCGGATGACTTCGACGTTGACCCCATGCATTTCAATGTGGCTAATGGCGTTGTTGATTTGCGTACCGGACAGCTTCTCCCGCACGACCGTACTTTCATGTGCTCCAAGATCTCCAAGGACATCCTGTACGACCCTGATGCAAAGGCACCAGAGTTCGAACGCTTCCTGAAGATGGTGCACCCCAACCCGATTCACCGGAAGTACTTACAGCGGCTTCTGGGTTACACCATTCTGGGTGAGGTCCGTGACCAGATCTTTGCCATTCACGTCGGTGACGGAGGTAATGGAAAGGGTGTCTTCCTCGACTGCTGCAAGTATGTAATGGGAGACTACGTAACAACCGGCCAGCGAGAGTCGTTCGTGCGCAAGGCCAACGCCAACCGTATCCCTGCGGACATCGCGTCCATGGAGGGCATGCGTATGGTCCTGGTGGACGAACTGAACGAGAACCAGAAGCTGGACGACGGTCTCCTCAAGGAGATTACGGGTGGCGGCACCATCAAGGCTGAGGCCAAGATGATGAACCCATGGGAGTACACCCCCAAGTTCACTCTGCATTTCCGTACGAACCACATGCCGGACCTTCCGGCCGACCCGGCTATCCTCCGTCGTTTCCGTCCGGTCAAGTGGACTGAGACCCCGACACCTGAAGACTGGGATTCCTTTACCGACGAATTCCACTCGACAGTGTTTCAGTATTTGACAAAAAGGGAAGGCCCGGGTATCCTGAACTGGATTCTTGAAGGTACTCGGGAGTATCTGGAAACCGGTCTTTCTGTACCGGCGGATCTGAAGGCGGAAGCCATCGGTATGCTGGAAGAGAGTGACCCCTTTCTTATCTTCATGGATGAGAATGTTGTCCAGTCTTCCGGTGGCCGTCTCGACGGTGCCAGGCTGTACAAGGCATTCAAGGAGTGGTACGAGGACCACGGCTTCGCTGGAAAGCCACCGTCGTCCCGTTCCGTCTTCAAGGATCTGAGGGATGGTAAGTACAAGGGCAAGTGGACCACGGATTATGAACGAAAGAGGTTTGTAGTCAAGGAAATGGCCCTGTCTACTCTACTAGTGAAATGAGACCTAGTGCCTGACATCTGGGACTTAGAGTATGGCGACGACCTTCAGTTTGAGGACGTCGTCGAATACGTAGGCCCGGAGGAGCAGCGTCGCCAGGTAGAGCGTGAGATCACTCGTCTGATGGAACGATTCGTTAGAGGAGCGGCGGTTAAGGTGGACTGGGAGAAGGCCGAGTGCATCAGGGCAGTAAACGAAGATGAGGTTGACCCCAACATCTGGCACTGCCCTGGCGACACTCGGCCTTCAGCCGTTGCTGCGGATCATTGCTTTGCCTGCCCCATCCGATTAGACTGCCTCAAGTATGCGTGTGCCTCAGGAGAGCGCCACGGTATGTGGGGAGGTGTCCCGGAGAATATCCGGGCAGGTAAGGGTGAGGGTGCCGACCGGAATATCTCCGCCTACGATTACCCGGCTTTAGCTGAACTACCCAACGTATACAATGTCACTTCCAAGAAGTTCCGGTACCATAGGGACCGGCTCAAGGAATGGACACCCGGCCAGGAATACACGGACGAGAATTTCGCGAAATGGCAAACATCCGAACAGGATCCATCGTAGCCCGGTGGAAGACCTTCTACGAGTGCACTTGCCCGGAACAGCCTCCATCGGGTAAGAACCGCGATGTGCACCGCTGGTACATGCATCACTACGACAATTGTCCGCCTCGGAGGATCCAGAATGTACTCCTCCCGGCTTATCCGATTGAGGGCGAATGACTGAATTACCTGAAACCGTAGACATCTTCGGATGGCTGGCCGACCGGACTGGTTGTGGAACCATCCGGGTAATGCAGCCCATGGATGCTTTAGCTGAAGCCACGGGGCGTTCTGTCCTGTACAGCGAAAAGATCAAGACCCAGGGTTTCATGCCCAAGGTGATTGTCGGACAGCGTATCTGCAAGGATGGACCGACAGACCTCTGGCAGCATGTCGCCAGTAACGAGCACCGCCCCAAGCTGGTATTCGAACTGGACGACGATCTGTGGAATGTGGATCCTTCCAACCATTCTGCATACGACTGGTTCCTCAACGGTTTCGACCGTAAGGCCAACGAGTACCACAATGTCCCGGACAACCTTCGGGCCAATATCCATGTTGCTGATCGGGTGACAGTTACTACCCCGGCTCTGGCTGAGATTGTCGGTCAGTGGAATGACAACGTGCACATCATTCCGAACTACTTACCGGAATGGGTTCTGGAGCACGAGCGCCCGAAGAATGACCGGCTGACAATCGGCTGGATGGGTTCGGCCACTCACACCATGGACTGGGAGCAGGCATCTGGGCCTGTTGCGCGTTTCCTCAAGCAGAACCCAAAGGTTGGCTTCCATCTTATCGGTGCCCCATACGGGAAGTGGTTCAAGGTTCCCGAGGACCAGATCAAGGTGACACCCTGGATCGACGGAGTAGAAAATGTCTGGAAGGCGATTGACTTCGATATCGCTCTGGCTCCTCTTCGTCCACATCTGTTCAACAGGTCCAAGTCGAATCTCAAGGCACTGGAAGCAGCCGCCTTGGGTATCCCGATCGTTGCCTCTGATGTCGGCCCTTACCCTGACTTCATTGAGCACGGCAAGACCGGCTTCCTCGTCAAGCGGGACCACGAGTGGGGGAAGTTCTTACGTGAGCTGGTGAACGACGAGGCTATGCGCTTGGAGATGGGCGCAGCAGCCAAGGAGAAGGCCCGCCAGTGGACTCTTGAAGGACACATCGACGAGTGGGCTTCGGTCCTGATGGAGTGGTAATGAAGCGCATCCTCTTAACAGGTGCCAGTGGCTTTGTCGGCGCCCACGTCCTGCGACACCTGCTTACCAATACCGACTGGGATATCGTCTGCCCGGTCACCTTCCGGCACAAGGGGAACAGCGACCGTATCGCTAGTTCTCTGGAAGGCAATGACGACTGGCACCGTCGGGTGACCACCGTCATGTGCGACTTATCCAACCCGCTGTCCAATACCACCAAGGCCCGATTCGGTGCTATCACGGAGATCTGGAATGTAGCTTCCGAATCTCACGTGGATCGCTCCATCGAATACCCGGCCGACTTTATCCAGAACAACGTGGCTCTGATCACCAACATCCTGGATTACGCAAGGGAGTTAGGTGACGATCTCAGGCTGTTCCTTCAGATGTCCACGGACGAAGTCTATGGCCCTGCTCCGGGCGGTTATGCTCACGTGGAGTGGGACACCATCAAGCCGTCTAACCCGTACAGCGCGAGCAAGGCTGCGCAGGAAGCGATTTGCTTCTCGTACTGGCGGACGTACGATCTTCCGATCGTCATCACGAACACAATGAACATCATTGGCGAAATGCAGGATGCCGAGAAATTTGTTCCGATGACCATTCAGAAGCTCCTTGCCGGTGAGCCGATGACCGTTCATGTTTCCCCTTCAGGTGAGTCCGGTTCTCGGTTCTACCTCCACGCCCGTAACCTGGCAGACGCTTGGCTTCACCTGAGCGAGAGTTTCGAAGTTCTCGACCCGGCTCTGTACCCCTATTACGAATTCCCGGACCGGTTCCACATCGTCGGAGAACGTGAGGTCTCCAACGTAGAGATGGTGGAACTCATTGCCGGTATCCTAGGAGTAGAGGCACGGATGGAGAAGGTGAATTTCCACCAGAGCCGTCCGGGTCATGATTTACGTTACGCACTGAATGGTGAGAAGCTGGCTGACTTCGGCTGGCAGATGCCGATTCCATTTGAAGACTCTCTCCGCAAGACTGTGGAGTGGACCCTAGAAAACCCGGAGTGGCTACTGTGAGCACGATTGCAATCACCGGAGGCGGAGGCTTCCTCGGTCAGTCGGCAGCGGCATGGGCAAAGACGCTTGGACACGAAGTCATCGTATTCGACCGAACCCACGGCGATGATGTCCTGGGGGATCTCAGCAAGATGGGGGATGCCGACAGCATTATCCACTTAGCCGGAAAGCTCGGCACTGCTGAATTATTCGATGATGCAGAGTCTGCTATCGAGACCAACATCATCGGAGCCCTTCGCGTTCTACAGCTCTGTGAGCGCACGGGAGCAGGCTTCGTGAACATCTCGATGCCGCCCGTCTTCCCGTCCGTCTACACCGCCACCAAGGTCTGCACAGACCGCCTGGCAACCGCCTGGCACATGTTCAAGGGCGTACCGACCTCCAAGGTGATCGCGTACAACGCGTACGGTGGCAAGCAGCACCACGGCCCGGGTCATCCTCAGAAGATCCTCCCGACATTCGCCACACTCGGCTGGGCAAACAAGCCCCTGCCGATCTGGGGTGATGGAGAGCAGACCATCGATCTGGTGCACGCAGACGACATCGGCCGGATGCTGGTCGAGGCCACCTACCACGGAGACGACAATACGTTCGACGGTGGTACGGGTATTGCTATGACGGTTAACCACCTGGCAGATCGTATCATCAAGATCACCGGTTCGACCGCTGGGAAGGAGTACCTCCCCATGCGTGACGGTGAGGTAGCCACTCACATCGTTGCTGAAGGCCGTGGATGGGAATTCCTGTCCTGGCGTCCCGAGCTGAACTGGGATGCTGTAACTGACGCAGTCTGTGAGTACCGTACGGCATGACTATCAAGGTAGCTGTGCTCACGGCCATCTATGACGGTTACGATGTGCTGCGTCCCGTGCTACCGCAGAATGGTGATTTCGATATTGAGTGGATCTGTGTAACAGATACACCCTCTGTCGTAAATGAACCCCAGGGCTGGAATATTCGATTTGAATCCCGCCCTGGGGTTCACCCCAATCTGGCGGCTAAGAAACCGAAGATGACGCCGGAGGTGTACACTGAGGCTTCGCATATAATCTGGTTGGATGCCAGTTTTCAGATTCGGAATGCAGACTTTGTTTCCGAAGCTCTGGCTTATGCTGACCCTATCGCGCAGTTCATTCACCCAGACCGAACTTGCCTATATGACGAGGCAAACATTTCAGCAGGGATCCACTTCAAGTACGGCGGACACCCCTTCACAGAACAAACAGGAAAGTATAAACAGTGGGGGCACCCCAAACGCTGGGGTCTCTGGGCTACCGGAGTAATCGCCCGGAAGATGGATAACCAATTGGAGTGCTTCGGGCGAGCCTGGTTACAGGAATGCGAATTATACTCTTTCCAAGACCAAGTGAGTCAGCCTGCGGTATTACGACAGTTCGGTCTGTACCCCACTTCATTCCCCGGAACACCTTATGACAACCCGTGGTTACGGTTCAAAGGAAGCGGACGACACTGATGAAGTTAGAAATTGGCGGCGGAACCAAGCTCCAGAAGGGCTGGGTCAATCTCGACATCAACCACGGAGAGGGCCGCTGGCGCCGGTTCGCCGAGAATACACCGTGGCCGACCAACGCTGACACAGTGGACGCCATCAAGGCCAGCCACGTGATGGAGCACATTCCAGCCGGACAGCCTCGCATCGACGTGATGAACGAGGCCCACCGAGTTATCAAGCCGGGTGGCTTCTTTGAAATCCGTGTCCCTCTGATGATCGGAACCTGGCACGCCATTGCTGACCCGACTCACGTAAGTTTCTGGGTACCGGAGTCCTTTGGTTATTTCGACGGAGCCCAGCATTATGATGCCGATTACGGTATCAAGCTCTGGACACGTGTGAGTTTTGAAGTTGTCGGTGGCTGGGAAGGCCGCTGGGTAGGTGTCAAGCGATGACGAGCAATGAAATCACCGTCTGCATTGCAGCGCATCCCGCGCGAGCCCGAAATGGTATGCTGGACAGGGCTGTCGCTTCTGTTTGGAAGCAGACCCTTCTGCCGCATCGGCTCATTGTCCAGATGGACCATGACCTCGAAGGCGGTCATGTTACTCATGACAAGATGTTGAAAGGCGTCAATACTCCGTGGGTGGCCTTCCTGGATTCGGATGACGAGTTCTATCCGGAGCATTTGGAAAAGCTGCTCAAATTTGCTCTGGAGACTGAAGCCGATTACGTCTATTCCTGGTACGACATTCATCCCCCGATCAACGGCGATGTACTTCCCCACTTCGGGAAAGTCTTCGATCCGGCGAATCCCACTCTGACCACCATCACCATCATGGTGCGCACCGAACTGGCGCAGAGGGTCGGGTTCCAGGGACCACAGGAGGGTGAAAAGCTGGAGTACGTCATGGGTGAGGATTTCCGTTTCACGATCGGCTGTGTAAACGCAGGGGCCAAGATCATGCATCTCCCTGAGAAGACATGGGCTTGGCATCACCATGGTCAGAACACTTCCAGCAACCCCCGTCGCGGGGATGCACGACACATGAGGTAGAAATGGACTACAGCGGATTAACTGCCAAGGAGTTACGCGAGCTGTGCGAAAAGCAGGGCATCAAGCCCAGCCGCGCCAAGGCTGACATGATCGAAGACCTCCTGGCTCGGGAGGTTGCCGACGAGCTGACTAAGCATGATCAGGAGAACGGCCTGTATGGGCCTCTCCCGCCCGTAGAGGAAGACCCGGGCCCCTCGGTCCACCCAGCACAGGAGCCGCCCGCAGAGACGCCCCCAGCCGTTCCTGAGGAGACTGTGTGGGTTGAGGACGGACGACTGCACAAGGCGTACCCCCGTACAGGCCCTCTTCTGGACGTAGAGCATGCCACCTACCTGGACGACGTGAGGGAAGAAGCAGTCAGCCGTGGAGAGGTTGTCTATGGTCCGGCATTCCGTCTTGGGCACAGGCCCGGACCTTGGGTCTACGCTATCCACGTACGCTAGGAGTTGACATGGACGTCTCATTGGCGGACATCATCAACCGCTACCGTACAGAGCTGAATGATCTGACCCACAACTGGATTGTTCACAAGGCTCTCATCGATCTCCTGGAAGCACAGATCGAGGAGAAGGACAGGACAATTGCGGGCCTTCAAGATAAGATCCAGTATCTGACGCAGGTGAACGAGGAGGAATCGGATGCCGCAGACTAGTGTCCTGAGTGTCAAGTATCAGATTCTGTCGGCTGGGCCCAACGATGCCAACCTCATGATCACTATCGACATCGTGAAAGAGGGGGATGCTTTCTCCGGGTTCACCGAAGATGAGATGGTGGCCTTCGTAAGGGGTTACCTACAGACCCTGACGCAGAATCCCGTGACCATCAACAAAATCCAAGTTATCCAGACTTCGGGTCTATAACGAAAGAAGCCCCTCTCCGGAGGGGCTTCTCGCGTTACTTGGTGTATGTGATTTCTAGCTGAGGTTTGGCTAACGTGTCGTTGGACCCGGCAAAGAAGCCGTAGTAATCGTGCGACGTGGAAATACCCGGACCGATGATGATCCCCTTGGCGTTACCATCTCGAAGGTCTTCTCCGACATCGACACCTAGTTCAACGAGCCAGGTAGCCGACTTAGGCCACTCGCCGAACCGGTTCCTGTCGTCCTCAATACCACTGCCCGGCCAAGTGGTCGGAGCAGAGGCTACCGCACTGTTGTGAGTACCGATAATGGCCTCTCCTCCAGCAGAGTTGAACCAGTGCTTGTTCTTCAACTTGAGCTTGATCGATACAATACTTGACCCAGCCAGCGCCGCAGCAATAGCTGTGTAGTTGAACCCGATCATGCTCTTCTGGTTACCGTTCGTACCGTCGTACTGACCCTGGTAAATGTCGCTGTTGGTACTGATACGAGTACCGCCACCCTGATACCTGCCACACCAGGTCGCGTCATACGTAGTGGTGTACTGCTGCACAACTCCGCCACCAGAACCGGTGCCCTGTCCGGTAGACAGGTTGAAGTTGTCGTAGGCGATGTAAGGGCCCACGTCTTCAACGTAATACCGGGATCCAGTTTCGGACTGTACTCGCACTCCGTCCAGTCCCGCAGCACCCGCCTCTGCCTCGAAGTACAGCGCAATATGCGCGTCCGTACCGCCCGGGGCATTGTTGTTGAACGGATGACGGAAGTCGAAGGACAAGTCCTGATTAGTGGCAGGGTCGTTGAACAACCTCTGGTTAACAAAAATCAGAGTGCTGCCGGTCGTGGCCGGAGTGTCCCAAGCCAGGTAGGTGTAGATGGTGGCACGGTCGACGTCATTAGACGTCTGACGGTCGAACCTCAGGCACGAGCCGCCGATAACATACTGACGAGTGGCGTCGAAGTTCGGGATCTTGATACGACCGAACAGTACAAGAGATCCGTTGTACGCCAGTGTCTGACTGGACACGGTAGTAACCGACAGCATCCCACGCGGGCGCACGTTGATAAGGTCCCGGACATCCGCACCGGCAATGGTCAGTTCGTTGTCGGCGTAGACAGCCGCAAAAGCTCCGGCTCCTACGTCACTGATAGCCGCTACGGTATTGCCGGACGTATCGCGGAAGGACAGATAGTCTCCACCCGCAGACGCAGGAGTAGAAGTCAGGTTAGTGACCAGTTCTCCGTCCGGGCTATAGGTACGGAGACCGACGCTGTCCAGCTCCATACGCTGTCCGCTGTTCGATGTCTTGAGAGTGAACAAGCCGGTGGACGCGTCAATGTTCACCAGCTCGTTACCGCCGGTGTCATACGCGTGGAGACCGGTGGAGTTCAGCTCCACTCGCTGACCCGAGGCAGCCGTACGGATAGCCGCAGCAAGCAGAATGTTAGCCGACAGAGTACCCGCTGTAATCTTGGTGGCTGTCAGATCACTGATGTGCGCACTATCCACCAGGAGAGCCGTGGTGGTGGCCTGAGTGGACGGAGACGACTTGTTTCCCGAGGTGTCGACCGCAATCACCTTGAAGTAAACAACGGCCACGGTAGCCACGTTGAATGTCTCGATGGCCGGTACGTTGGCCAGGATCATCCCCTGGTTGGCGCGCATTGTGCCAATCAGAGTTCCAGTAGCTGACGGGGTGAAGTTGTTCACCGTACTCATGTGCACTTCAAGCGAGGCCAGGTCCGACTCCAGGTTGTATGTACCACCAGAAGACTTACCTAAGGTGTGAGACACCTGAACCGCAAGGCTAGATGCCGCAATGGTCGGAGCTGCGGGAGTGGACGGCGCGATGGTGTCCGAAGACGCTACCTGGCTTTCTGTAGCAGACCAAGCTCCCAGGTTGTTGCCAGTGTCGATAGCACGGATACGGAACTCGTATGTCTTGGCCACAGAGAGGTCATTGAACTTGAAGGAGTTCGTACCCCAGGCGACGTTGTAGACCGTCCAGAGAGTGTCCCCGTTGAGCCTGACATTCAGCTCGTAACGGTCTCCGTCGGTAATGCCGGTCAGGTCTGTGTTCTGCGGAGTGTTCCAGGTGACCGAAATAGACGCCTTCGCCAGTCCGTTACCGTCCAGATAGTTGGCAGTGGTGAACGGGGTTACCCAGGTGACCACGTCTGGAATGGAAGTGTTCGGTGGGATGACCGGATTGGTACGGTCGGAGATCGCAGTACCGCCGTTGGTTAGATCACGGGCGAAATCTCCAATGACTACCTGAGACGGCTGGGTCTCTTCGAAGTGGATGTAATCGGTAAGATCCTGCCAGTTACCGTTCTTGTCCCGGTGTGCGACAGTGTGGCCTTCCGTGATAGGGAAGTCCATTTCGGTTACACGAAGCTTGACCGGGTTGATACGGATACCACGAATGTAAACTTCGTTGTCCAGGTCTAACAGTTCAGAGTCCGGGTCATAGACCCAAACGTAGTCTCCGGTTTCGAAAGAACCGTGAATGTCGAAATCGTCCGTGGCAATGGTGAGTGTACGGTGCGGACTGATGACGCTCCTAAGCGCCAGCTCCGCACGGGTATCTGCATTCTCTTCGATAGTGTCAGACTCATTCACCAGTCGGGTAAGAGCCAGAGTGTTACCGAACAAGTCCTTGTAAACGTTGACACCCGGCGCCACAGTACCGATGTCCGCAGTTCCTGTGGCTAGACTTTCGCCATCGCTCTCAGCCAGCATGACGACACGGGTGGTGAAGTCCTCCATGTCGATGTCCATGTCCACGGTGCTCGGTAGAGCACGCATTGACATGTCCTCACCCTGAGTGCTGCCCTTACGCATGATGATGCAGGTAGGGCTAGTAACGAACAGGTCAGACTCTGGACCGGCATCCAGGGAGGCATCGTTGTTGACGCGGTACCCGACCGGTACAGACTCGGTGGACATGGTCTCGCACACATACTGGATGGACACCCGAGGGGTCTCGAAGACGTGTCGGCCAGAGTAGGAGCCGGTCACAGTGTGGAGAGTTCCGATGGACACGGAGTCGGGTACTAGAGCGTTGATGACTGTGTTGAACGAGGCTGCGGTGAATTCGACAGGGGTTTCAATTACCGCACCCTTGCCGTCTTCATCACCCAGCCAGAAGTTCATTCCGACACCGCTGATACGGATGTCGTCCTGGATGAGGTTGGTACGACCGTCGTCCGCAATCTTTCGCCTGCGGACTACTCCCACATAGCGGGCAGCATCGAGACATCCGTCGCCGTACTGACGTGGGTCAATACGTCCGGGGATGATTGCGATGTGGTCGAAGTGCTGAATGCTGTCAAGCACTTCCCTCGGTACGTTACCCAGTAGCTCGAATTCGAACTGGCCTAGGGCTTCGTGTACCTGTGTGACAGACATTCTTACCTCCTTACGATGTAAGTGATTTCCGGCATAGTAGCGATGTACTGATCACGGAGAGCGGTAACAGCATCTCCAGTTGCAGGAGATGCAGCATTGATGACCGGCCCGATCCAGAAATCGAAGACTGTGGTCGAGGCTCGATAGATACCGCCGTCAGTGTTGTTCACGATAAAGGTACGGGCAGAGCCGCAGGCCATTCGGTGAGTACCGGATGTGGCGATCTGATAGCCCGTACCAGACGAAGACGGAGTGGTGTTGGCAGGACTCACACGAAGCGAGGTACTGGTGCTGTTCTGCATGAAGCCCTCGACAAATCGAGAGCCTCGCCTCAACGACAAGTCCACGACAGTACGACCTCCGGTAGATTCGGGAGAGACCAGGCGGAGTACGCACTGTTCGAAATCATTGCGGATGATCGTGGCAGAAGCCCAGGCAGTGACGTTTGTGAAGTTCCGCTGTACCAGCCAGTTCTGAGTAGCCCAGGCAGAGCCGGTCCAGTACTCAATAGTGATAACCCCACCGGTAGCGGTAGGGGTTACATTCACCAGTCCGTTACTGATGCGCCAGCCAGACGCAGAGATCTGCCGGTTGATACCCTCTACCTCATTCTCCGCAGAGACTTCCAGAGTGTCGGTAATACGTACACGACCTCCGTAGAAATCGTCTACGTCGCAACCCCACCTCGGGTGGATGTCGGCAGGTACCCCGGTGTACACCAGAATGTCTCCGTCTTCACTATCCCTTGTGACAGTTCCCGAGGGGACGGTAGACCCGGTGTGATACCCGTAATGACCGATAGCCGGAGCATGCCACCTGGACCCCGTGAGAGCGAAGTCGTTCTGCCGGATAGCACCGGTCAGACGGGACTGGATATCGACTTCCGAGGAAGACCCATGTCGGTCTAAATCAATCTGCCAGTCGGATACTACGACTTCATCCTGATAGTTAGTCAGATCAGAACTGGCAGTGGTCACCGCATAGTAACCGTTGCGCTCACTCTTGTCCCGGAACTGGACTGGTACTAGCTGTCCTTCCTTCATGCCAACGACCTGGCCATGAAGGAAAGACACCAGAGCGGCCGGGGTAGTGGGAGGACTGGACTCCTGCCCTGTGACGCTCATCTTGCCGTCCGTGGTCTCGGTGGCCTTCTCCATTTCAACTACGTAGAAGCGGCCGATTCGTATTTCACCGTAACCACTTGCAGAATGCGGCACTTGAGCCTCCTCCCTTACCTGTGAGCCCTGTCATCCTTGCGGATCTCTTCCTTGATCTCCTTGGCCAGAGTCTTGGCAATTGCCTGACGCTGTACAGGATTAGTAAGGTCGAAGGTTCCAGCAATGGAGACATTGATGTTTTCGATGTGTACAGTAGTTCCACTCGATACAGTGCTAATTGTACCAGTGGCGATCTTGGTAGATGCAGTTCCCGGCAGCGGTGCATTCGGTACAGTGACCATGTTCTGCATTACACCTGCGATTCCAGGTGTACGTGCAGTGATCTGGTCCTGCCATCCGTCAGCGGTGAAGTCTGCGAGACGCATCATGACCTTGGACGGAGAAGCAATACCCAGAGCCTGCTTCAGGGCCTTTTCCATCGCCTTAGCGATCTCGGTCATCTTGGCTTCGATAGCAGACTTCTGGTCTTCCAGGCCATTTACCAGACCCTGAGCCGCAGAGAGACCCGCACCGTACATACCCTTGGCAGCAGAGTCACCCGCCTTTGTCGCGGCCGAGGTGAGCTGTGCCTGAAGGGCATTGAGCTGCTGTACCTGTGCCGGGGTCATGCGCAGGAGGGTGGCTGCGGTAGCAGAACCTCCACCCGTGATACCGGCCTCGGCAATCTGACCGATAAGAGCAGGGTCGATACCCATGGCCTTGAGCTGCTCAAGCTGGCCGCCGAACTGGCCTGCCTTACCCGCGTCTGTCTGGAGCTGAGTCAGAAGGGTCTGCGGGCTGGTTCCCCACTTACCGATCTTGGTGATGCTGCCGAATTCCATGATATTGGAAGTGATGGAATCCTTCAGGCTGTTGAAACTCTCCTTGAGCCCAGACAGCTTCTCAGTAGCAGTTCCCAGAGCAACGTTGATTGGGTCGAGCTGCTTCTGGTAGGCAATAGCTGCCTTGTTGGACTTCTCGTATGCGGCCACCATCTTGGTCTGTGCGTCGCCCTTGAAGGCAGCACGGATCTTGCTCTCGACCTCCCAGAGGTCAGTGAGCAGCTCGGCAGTGGTCTCGTGACCCTGGAACGAGTTGACAATCTCAGAGTCCTTCTTACCCGCAGACAGAGACTCCTGAGACAGGGTGATGAATCCCTGGAGAGCCGCTGTTCCTTCAGCAGACTGAATTCCGGTGGTACCCACCTTGCTGAAGTTGCCCAGAGAGAATCCACCGCCACCACCACTGCTGCCGCCGGTAGACCCGCCGCTACTTCCACCAGAAGCAGCCTTCTTGATTATGAGGGTCATGCCCGCATAAATCTTGTTGGCGTCCTTGATGGACTTGTTCAGCGCCATGAGGGCACTGACCGTGGTCTTGAACTTGGCAGCGATTCCGGAAAGTGTGTCGCCGGACTTGATCTTGTAGCTGGTATCGGATACCGCACCACCAGAAGCGAAGCCTGGGATGTTGCCGGAGTTGATAGCGTTCAGGTAACCAGTACCCATACGCTTGACAGCGGCGGAGCGCAGGACATACTCACCGTTCGAGAGCCATGCGGGAACCTGATCGGAAGTAGGTCCACCTGGTCCGCTGATGTATCCACCGCTAGCCTTCTTAGTGGCGTTCGGTCCGACGTAACCCCACTGCGAGGTGAACAGGCCTGCATTCGCACCACGTGCGCGACCGCCAACCATAACGCCGCCACCAGACGACTCGACGTTGGTCTTGCCGATAGTTCCGGCAGTATGACCTACACCCGCGTTGGTGATACCGATCTGGAATGGAGCCTTTGCCCCACGCTTCCAACCAGGGGTGCCTGGTGGGAATGCGCCGGTTGCCCAGCGACGGTGAGGCTTCTCGCCACGGATAACAGACTCAATCGCGGACATGAACCCCGAGCAATCCCAGCTAGGGTTACCATTTCCGCCCCACTGATAAGGCTTGCCGTCCTGAGTCTTGGCCCAGCGGAGACCCGCAGCGGCAGATCCAGCGCCACCGAAGTTGTCCTTGACGAACGCCTGGACATTGCCTCGGATATGCGCCATACCCGCGCGCTGAACATCCTTCATCGCAGAACCGCCACTGCCACTGTCAATCAGTGGAAGGACGTAATTGTTCATGATGTAGTCGGTCATCTTCTTGACGCCAGCAGTATCGCCCTCGCCGAGAATCTTGTTCAGTGCATCCGCAGATGGAACACCTACAGTGCCACCGGAGGCGAATGCAGGCATCTTGATGTTGACGCCGCCACCCATGCTGAAGCCAGTAGGGTTCTTACCGTTCTTCGGAATCTTGCCGGAGTTGACGTTCTTCATGAAACCGACGCCGAACTTGTCAACGGCAGATGCCTGCATAACGAATTCGCCATTGGACAGACGAGCCGGGATGCTGTCGGAAGTCTTGCTTCCGTCACCGTAGACCGGACCACCGGTTGCGAATCCGGCTACACCGATTCCGCCGACCTTCTTACC
>Ga0307513_10001220_pt1 | contig 37330 bp, 28 predicted proteins | sample 15_EM_MG_FD_202174 | JGI IMG/M metagenome (GOLD analysis project Ga0307513, IMG submission 202174) | Populus trichocarpa ectomycorrhiza microbial communities from riparian zone in the Pacific Northwest, United States - 15_EM | ecosystem: Host-associated > Plants > Roots > Unclassified | place... | reverse complement strand
CGCCTGCGCCTGCTGCGCCTCGACACTGTCGGCGAGTAGCCGCGACGGCTCGAAGTGATGGACATCGACCGAGCCGGGGATGCAATGCACGTTCGGGTTGCGCCCGCGTCTGGCCTCGTACAGCGAAGGCCCGCCGGTGAAGACCAGCGCGGCCTGCTTGAGCAGCGCACTCTCGCGCTGGCGGAGCTGGCGCGGCGCATCCTTGAAGGCCGCGAGCTCGTCCATGCAGTCGTAGACCAGGCAGCGCGCGCGAACCGTCTTCACCAGCGGCAATGCCATCGGCGTGTCGAGCCAGACCACGCTGTCCTGCGCCTGCTGGCGCTGCATGAAGTCGCCGAGCAACGGTTCGAGCACGGCAAGCTGGTCGTCATGGAAGCCAGACGCCTTGACCGGCGTCTGCGGCACCACCACCGTCAACCCGGGGGCGCGCTCCCGGCAGGCCAGCCTGGGCGGCCCCTCGCCGTGCACCGGCTCCTCGACGAACAGGATGCGCCAGCGGCCGGCCAGCCGCGACAGCAACTGCTGCGGGCGCCGGAAGACGAAGTCCCAGCGAAGGTGCGAGAAGACGACCAGAACAGGCGAAGGCATGGTGATGGACGAGCGGTGATGGACGAGCGAGAGCGACCGCGAACGGACGGAAGGCAGGCGAGGGTGCGGCCAGGCTCACAGCGTGCGGCCGCGGCTGGCCGATGCAGCGGGCTGGTCAGGCCCGCGCGGCATCGACTTGGTACCGGTGGTCGGCCCCTGAGCCACCGGCTCCGGCGGCCCGCCGGCGGCGTCGGCACCGGCAGCGGCACCGGTGTCGGCACCGATGTCGATCGGGCCCGCCGGCGGGGTGGCTTGCTTCGCTCTCTTCGCGAGGTTCGGCGGCTGGCGGCGCTTGCTTGCAGCGTTGCCGCTCGTTGTTCTGCTGGACATTTCGAGGGACTCCGACCGGTTTCGGCGATACACCGCCACGGCAAAAGCTGTGCCGCTCCAGCGCCGATCCAAGGCGTCGAAGGCTCTGCACGGGCGCCGGGAGCGGCGCAGAATGCTTTGCCGGAATCCGGTAAATCGGGTCGGCGCGGCGCCGGCAGCTAGCCGCACGCGCCGGTGGCGAACCGCTTTTGCCGGCGCGCCCGCGTCGAGGGATGGCTGCATTTGTGACCAATCGATTCGGGGCCGCAAAAGCGGCACAGGCGTTGCAGTTAAGTCCCGGCGCGCGCCGCTCGGGCGCCGCTGACGAATGCGATGAAGGAGTGCACACGTGGGATCGATGGACTTTCGTGCCGACCACCGGCAGACGCAGACACTCTCGCCCCGGCTGCAGCACGCGGTTCGGTTGTTGCAGATGTCTTCGCTTGATTTCGCGGCGACCGTTCGCGACACGCTCGGCAAGAACCCGTTCCTCGAAGCCGAGGAGAGCGACGACGAGAACGGCCCCGAAGCCGCGGACGACGAGTCGCGCGCCGACGCTGCTGCCGACGGGCTGAACGACGCCGACGGCCCGCCGGCCGACCTGCGCGACGACGACCGCGACCTCTGGCAGGCCGACAGCGGCTCGTCGCTGCGCCGTGCCGACGACGGCGAGATCTCGGCGATGGAGATGATGGCGGTCGAGGCCGCGTTGAACATGCACCTGCACCGCCAGCTCGACGTGCTGCCGCTGACGCCGCGCGACCTGGCGCTGGCGCGCACGGTGGTCGAGTCGCTCGACGACGACGGTTACCTGCGCACGCCGCTGGAAGAGCTGACCGAAGTGACCGAGCTCGACCCGACGGCCACGCTCGACGAGATGCAGATCGCCTTGCGCCGCGTGCAGTCGCTGGAGCCCGCCGGCGTTGCCGCGCGCAGCGTCGCCGAGTGCCTGCAGCTGCAGCTGCAGTCGATCGACTGCCCGCAGATGCGCGGGCTGGCGCAGCGCATCATCGGCGAGCACCTGCAGCGGCTGGCGGCGCGCGACATCGTCGCGTTGGCGCGGCTGCTCGGCGAAGAGCCGGCGCGCGTCGAAGCGGTCTGCGACCGCATCCGCCGGCTCGACCCGCGGCCCGGCTGGCGCTTCGGCTCGTCGCGCATCGCCTATGTCGTGCCCGATGTCGTGGTGAAGAAGATCCGCGGCCAGTGGACCGTGCAGCTGAACCCGGCGATCGTGCCGCGGGTCAAGCTGAACCATCTGTACGCCGAGCTGTTCCAGCGCCACCGCACGTCGCAGAACGGCGAGCTCGCCGGCCACCTGCAGGAAGCCCGCTGGACGCTGCGCAACGTCGAGCAGCGCTTCTCGACGATCCTCGACGTGGCGCAAGCCATCGTCGCCCGCCAGCGCCATTTCCTCGAGTTCGGCGCGATGGCGATGAAGCCGCTCGGCCTGCGCGAGATCGCCGACGAAGTCGGCATCCACGAGTCGACCGTCTCGCGGGTGACGAACAACAAGTACATGTCGACGCCGATCGGCGTCTTCGAGCTGAAATACTTCTTCTCGCGGGCGATGCACAGCTCGAACGGCAGCGCCTGTTCGGGCACGGCGATCCGCGGGCTGATCAAGGACATCATCGAAGCCGAACGGCCGGAAGACCCGCTGTCCGACGCCGAGATCACGCGCCAACTCGCCCAGCAAGGCCTGGTGGTCGCGCGGCGCACGGTCACCAAGTACCGGCAACTGCTGCGCATCGAATCGGTGGAGCGGCGGCGCCGGCACAGCTGAGGCCGGCGCCGCTGGCTCAGGCGCTGGCCGTCGACTCCTCTTCGGCTTCGTGTCTGGTGCCCGGGACTCCGCTCCGGTCGGGCTCGGCCGGGGTCGAGATCCGGCACAGCGCGTCTTCGACGCCGTCCGCATGGGCGGCGGCCAGGTCGCCGAGGGAGACGATGCCGACCAGCCGTTCGGCATCGTCGAGCACCGGCAGCCGGCGGATCTGCACGGTCGACATCTGCTGCAGCACTTCGGCCGGGCTCTGCCGGTGCGAACAACAGCGAACGTGGTCGCTCATCACCAGGTCGATCTCGGTCGCGGCCGGGTTCAGGCCGGCGGCGGTGGCACGCACGGTGATGTCGCGATCGGTGACGACGCCGCGGACCTGCAGCCCGTCCCAGACGAGCAACACGCCGACGTTGAGTTCATCCATCAACTGCGCCGCACGCTGGACGGATTCGTGGGGGCGAACCGTCACCGGGTCGCGCGTCATCAATTCGGCAATGGTGGTCATGCTCGCCTCGCAAAAGTAAGGGGGTTGATCGCGGCGGCGGCAAGCGAAGTGCCCGGCCGACTCCCAGCCTCTCATCTCAGTGGTCCATTGCGCTGCGCGCGGTGCGCCGAAGACACAATCCGGCCTGGCTCTTCGGCCACCGGCTGCTGCGTCAGAATCGCAACAGTTCTCGCCCATCGACTGGGCTCGAGCAGCTCCCTACCTCGACGATTGCGTTCTTGCGCTGACCCATGCCCTCATCCAAGCTCACTTACGACATGCCTTCTGTCGCGCCAAGCCTCGGCGTCAAGGAAGAGCAAGTCGAGTACGGCTTTATCGGCAAGCTGCAGGGCCTTAAGTACGAGTACCGACCCGACATCCGCGACCGCGCGGCGCTGGAGCGCAACTTCCGCGAGAAGTTCGAGGCCCTCAACCGGGTGCACCTGTCGGACGGCGAGTTCGCCCGTCTGCTGGACGAAGTCGTCACCGCCGACGTCTACACCGCCGCCCGCACGCTGCGCGAGCGCAACACCTTTGTCCGAGAAGACGGCACGCCGCTGAACTACACCCTGGTCAACATCAAGGACTGGTGCAAGAACAGCTTCGAGGTGGCGAACCAGCTGCGCATCAACACCGACAACAGTCACCACCGGTACGACGTTCTCATCCTCATCAACGGCGTGCCTTGCGTCCAAATCGAACTCAAGACGCTGTGCCTCAGCCCGCGGCGGGCGATGGAGCAGATCGTCGACTACAAGAACGACCCCGGAAACGGCTACGGCAAGACTCTCCTGTGCTTCGTGCAGCTGTTCATCGTGAGCAACCGCACCGACACCTGGTACTTCGCCAACAACAACGCTCGGCACTTCGCGTTCAATGCCGACGAGCGTTTCCTGCCTATCTACCAGTTCGCCGACGAGGCGAACAAGAAGATCACGCATCTGGACAACTTTGCAGAAACCTTCCTGGCCAAGTGCTCGCTGGGCCAAGCCATCAGCCGCTACATGGTGCTGGTGGCCAGCGAGCAGAAGCTGCTGATGATGCGGCCATACCAGGTGTACGCCGTCAAAGCCATCGTGGACTGCATCCACCAGAACTGCGGCAATGGCTACATCTGGCACACCACCGGCAGCGGCAAGACGCTCACGTCCTTCAAGGCCTCCACCCTGCTGAAGGACAACCCCGACATCGAAAAGTGCCTCTTCGTGGTGGACCGCAAAGACCTGGACCGCCAGACCCGCGAAGAATTCAACCGCTTCCAGGAAGGCTGCGTCGAAGAAAACACCAACACCGGCGCGCTGGTGCGCCGGCTGCTGTCTGACGACCACGCCGACAAGGTCATCGTCACCACCATCCAGAAGCTGGGCCTGGCGCTGGACGAAACCAGCAAGCGCAACAGACAACGAAAGCGGAACGACCAGTTGACCTACAAAGAGCAGCTGGCCCCGCTGCAAGACAAACGCATCGTCTTCATCTTCGACGAGTGCCACCGCTCGCAGTTCGGTGACAACCACCAGGCCATCAAAGCCTTCTTCCCCAAGGCCCAGCTCTTCGGCTTCACGGGCACGCCCATCTTTGAAGCCAACGCCACGGCCAAGCAGTTCGAGGGTGACGAAGGGCAGTTCAAGACCACGGAAGACCTGTTCCAGAAGCAACTGCACGCCTACACCATCACCCACGCCATTGAAGACGCCAACGTGCTGCGCTTCCATGTGGACTACTTCAAGCCTGGAGGCAAGAAACCACCCAAGCCCGGCGAAGCCCTGGCGAAGAAAGCCGTCATCGAGGCCATCCTGGCCAAGCACGACGTGGCCACGGCGGGGCGCCGCTTCAACGCCATCCTGGCCACCGCCAGCATCAATGACGCCATCGAGTACCACGGCCTGTTTGCCAAGTTGCAGAAGACCAAGCACCAGGCCGACGCCGACCTCCAGCCGCTGAACATCGCCTGCGTGTTCTCACCGCCTGCCGAGGGCAATGCCGATGTGAAGCAGATCCAGGAAGACCTGCCGCAGGAGAAGCAAGACAACGAGCAAGACCCCGAAGGCAAGAAAGCCGCGCTCAAAGCCATCCTGGCCGACTACAACGCCCGCTACGGCACCAACCACGCCATCGGCGAGTTCGACCTGTACTACCAGGACGTGCAAAAACGCATCAAAGACCAGCAGTGGCCCAACGCCGACTTCCCGCACGCGAAAAAGATCGACATCACCATCGTCGTGGACATGCTGCTGACGGGCTTTGATTCGAAGTACCTGAACACGCTGTATGTGGACAAGAACCTCAAGCACCACGGCCTGATCCAGGCCTTCTCGCGTACCAACCGCGTGCTCAACGGCACCAAGCCCTACGGCAACATCCTGGACTTCCGCCAGCAGCAAGACAGCGTGGATGCCGCCATTGCCCTGTTCTCGGGTGAAAAGACCGGCACGCAGGCTCGCGAAATCTGGCTGGTGGACAAAGCCCCGGTGGTCATCCAGAAGCTGGACGCCGCCGTGCAGAAGCTGGCCGACTTCATGCAGTCCCAAGGCCTGGCCTGCGCGCCCGAGGCTGTGCCCCAGCTCAAGGGAGACGACGCCCGCGCCGCCTTCATCGGCCACTTCAAGGAAGTGCAGCGCCTGAAGACCCAGCTGGACCAGTACACCGATCTGACCGAAGACAACGCCACTGCCATCGAGCAGATCCTGCCCAGCGAAAATTTGCAAGCCTTTCGCGGCGTCTACCTCGATACGGCCCAGCGCCTCAAGGCCCAACAGGCCAAGGGCAGGAACGATGGCGACGGGATGGGTGCGGACGCGGTGGACCAACTCGACTTCGAGTTCGTGCTGTTCGCCTCCGCCGTCATCGACTACGACTACATCATGGGCCTGATGTCTCGCTTCTCGCAGCAGGGGCCGGGCAAGCAGAAGATGAGCCGCGAGCAGCTCATCGGCCTGATCCAGGCCGACGCCAAGTTCATGGGCGAGCGCGAGGACATTGCCGCTTACATCAACACCCTGAAGGCCGGCGAGGGCCTGAGCGAAACCGCCATCCGCGAGGGCTACACCCGCTTCAGGAAAGAGAAGGAGGGTGCCGAGCTGGCCGCCCTGGCCGCCAAACACCGCTTGGCGCCCAGCGCACTGCAGAGCTTTGTCGACGGCATCTTGCAACGCCTGATCTTCGACGGCGAACAGCTCAGCGACCTCATGGCGCCGCTGGACTTGGGCTGGAAGGCGCGCGCCCAAGCCGAGCTGGCCTTGATGGCCGAGTTGACACCCTTGCTCACCAAACGTGCCCAAGGTCGCGAAATTTCAGGACTCAGCGCGTATGAGCAGTAGGCCTGGAGTTGGCGCCGGCGTGAAAGATGACCGCAAACCCAAGCTGCGCTTTCCGGCGTATCAGGGCGCAGGGCAGTGGACAACAGAAACGCTGGGCTCGTTGGCATCAATCAGCACCGAAAGGGTGGGAGACAAGGTTTGTGTCCCCATGAGCATCACTTCAGGCGTGGGCCTGGTGAGTCAAGAAGAAAAGTTCGGGAGAGTCATTGCCGGAAGCTCCTACAAGAACTATTTGCTCTTGAAGCCGAACGACTTCGCCTACAACAAGAGCGCTACCAAAGAGTACCCAGAAGGCTTCCTTGCGCTCTATTCGGGGGCCGAACTTGCTGCCGTACCGAACAGCATATTCACTTGCTTTCGGATCAATGGCAATTCGCCCAATCCGAGATATTTGAACTATCTGTTCGCCGGAAATTGGCATGGGCAATGGCTACGGAAATTTGTCCAGGTTGGCGCCCGTGCACATGGATCTCTGAGCATTAATGATAGCGATCTACTCGCATTGCCTGTACCGCTTCCAAAAGGGCAGTCATCACTCCGCGAACAACAAAAAATTGCGGACTGCCTGAGTTCATTGGAGGAACTGATCTTCGCGCAAGCCCGGAGAGTGAAAGCGCTCAAGACTCACAAGAAGGGGCTGATAGAGCAGTTCTTTCCCATCGAGGGCGAAGCTCAGCCGCACCGACGTTTTCCAGAATTCCGTAGCGCCGGAGATTGGGCGGTGGTGAGCATTCAAGAACTCATCGACAATAGGTTCATTATTGGGCATTTAGATGGAAATCATGGGTCGCTATACCCGCGCAGTGAAGAATTTACTGAAGCTGGCGTCCCATACATCTCCGTCAACAGCTTCGACAATGGCAGTATCGATTTTCGCAAGAGCAAATATCTTTCACAAGAAGGAGCGACGCGGCTCAAGAAGGGCATCTCCCGTGATGGCGACATCCTTTTTGCGCACAACGCGACAGTCGGCCCGGTGGCGAAATTGAGTACCCACCACAAATTCGTTATTATTAGCACAAGCCTCACTTACTTCAGATGCAATCAAGCCTTACTAGCGAATGATTTTCTGAGGTATGCCCTGATTAGCCCGGCATTTGTTGCGCAGTGTGATCGTGTGATGTCTCAATCCACGAGAAATCAGATTCCAATCACCACACAAAGAACATTTGGCCTCCAAATTCCCGCTTTCCCCGAACAGCAACGCATTGCCGACTGCATCACTTCCCTTGACGATCTCATTTTCGCCGAGATTCAAAGGTTGGACGCCGCTAGGAACCAAAAGAGAGCGTTGATGCAGCAACTATTTCCCTCGTCCGAGGAAATGGCAGCGTGAGCGTGAGGCCGAAGATTTACCGTTTCACGGATCTGCGCAGGCTGGTCACTCGGCTACGAGACGACCTGACCAGCGGCAACCAGGACTTCGTGCTGCTCTACGCCTACAACGGCACCGGTAAGACCCGCCTGTCTATGGCGTTCAAGGACTCGGGTAGGCGTAAGAACAAGGGAAACCCCGACACGCTCTATTTCAATGCCTACACGGAAGACCTGTTCTCTTGGGACAACGATCTGGAGAAAGACAGCGAGCGGCGCCTTCACATCAACACCGACTCGACGTTTTTCAAAGGTCTGAAGGAATTGGCCCTGGATGAGCGCATCGGCTATTACCTGGGTCGCTACGCCGACTTTCTTTTCGACATCGACTACGACCAGTGGGCCATCAGCTTTCGCAAGGGTGATGCCCGCCACATCAAGGTGTCGCGCGGCGAGGAGAACATCTTCATCTGGTGCCTGTTCATGGCCATCTGCGAGCGCGTGATCGACGGCGCAGAGTCTTACCAGTGGGTGAAGTACCTCTACATCGACGATCCCATCACCTCGCTGGACGACAATAACGCCATTGCCGTGGCGGCCGATCTGGCGAAACTGCTGCGCAAGGCAAAGGACAGAACCCGGCCGGAAGCGGCGGCTGCGGGCGGGCCGGCCGAGGGCGAGAACGCACCGCGCATGGTCGCCGCGCCCATCAAGGCCCTGGTTTCTTCGCACCATGCCCTGTTCTTCAATGTCGTGTGCAATGAGTTGAAGAAGGCGGAGCACAAGAGGTACTTCCTGCACCGCCCTGAGCGCGGCGCCACCTACACGCTGCGGGCCACGGACGACACGCCCTTCTTCCACCACGTGGCCATGCTGGCTGAAATCCAGAAGGCGGCGGAAGGCGGGAAGCTGTACACCTACCACTTCAACATGCTGCGCAGCATCCTGGAGAAGACCGCCACGTTCTTCGGGAACGACGACTTTTCGGCGTGCATCCACGGCGTGGATGACGCTGAGCTGTACGCCCGCGCGCTCAACCTGTTGAGCCACGGCAAGTACGACATCTATCAGCCTGCGGAGATGGTGGACGACAACAAGCGGCTGTTCCGGCAGATCCTCAGTGCTTTTCTGGGCCGCTACCGGTTCGCTTTGCCCGACATCTTTGAGCGGCCTGTCACCAAGGCTGCAGCGGTTCCCGCGATATGACCGAACAACGCGCCAAGCCGCCGGGCAAGAAGAGCCGCAGGGCCACTCCCGCCTCAGCTGATGGCCTGTCGCCTTTGTTGGACGCCTTGCGCCAACTCATTGCCGACTCGCGCCAGCAGGTGTTGCGGGCAGTGGACGTGGTGCAGGTGCAGACGTACTGGCATGTCGGACGGCACATCGTGGAATTCGAGCAAGGCGGGGCGCAGCGTGCGGCTTACGGGCAGCGCTTGCTGTCGCAGCTGGGGCAAACCTTGGCGGCAGAGTTCGGGCCGGGGTTCGATGCCACCAACTTGCGGCACATGCGAGGCTTCTACCTGGCATTTCCAATTCGCGACGCACTGCGTCGCGAATTGAGCTGGACGCACTACCGCCTGCTGCTGCGGGTGGACGGCACCGAGGCACGGCACTGGTATTTGCAAGAGGCCGCGGCACAGAACTGGAGCACGCGGGTGCTGGAACGCCAGATCGGCAGCCTGTACTACGAGCGCCTGCTTTCCAACCAGGACAAGGCGGGGCTGCTGGCACAGACACGCCAGGAGGCGAGTAACCAGCCCGCTGCTGCAAGGGCGTTTGTGCGGGACCCTGTGATGCTGGAGTTTCTGGGCTTGCCTGAGGCGGGCCGGCTGCTGGAAGCCAGGCTGGAGGCGGCGCTGATGGACAAGCTGCAGCAGTTTCTGCTGGAGCTGGGCAAGGGCTTTGCCTTTGTGGCCCGCCAGCAGCGTATCAGCACAGAGACGCAAGACTTCTACATCGATCTTGTCTTCTACAACTACCTGCTCAAGTGCTTTGTGCTGATCGATCTGAAGACGGGACACCTGGAGCACCAGCACATCGGCCAGATGGACATGTATGTACGGATGTACGACGACCTGCGCCGGGGCGAGGGTGACAACCCCACCGTGGGTATTTTGCTGTGCGGCAGCAAGGACCAGTCCGTGGTGCGGTACTCCGTCTTGAACGGCAGCGAACAACTCTTCGCCAGCAAGTACCGCTTGGTGCTGCCCAGCGAAGAGGAATTGCGGCTTGAACTGCAGCGGGACAGCGAAGAAATTGAAGCCCACAAAGACCTGGGCCGCGAAGAAGACGAAACATGACCGAACAAAACCAGAAACAGTTGGGCAAGGTCCTGTGGGCCATTGCCGACCAACTGCGCGGCGCGATGGATGCGGACGATTTCCGCGACTACATGCTGTCCTTCCTCTTCTTGCGCTACCTGTCAGACAACTACGAGGCGGCGGCGAAGAAGGAACTGGGCGGCGACTATCTCAAGGTCAAAGCTAAACCCGGCCTGGTGCCGCTGGCCGTTTGGTACGCCGACAACGCGGCAGACGTGCCGGCGTTCGAGAAACAGATGCGCCGCAAGGTGCACTACGTCATCGAGCCACAGCACCTGTGGAGCAGCATCGCCAACATGGCCCGCACGCAAAGCGTTGACCTGCTGAACACCCTGCAGGCAGGCTTCAAGTACATCGAGACAGAGTCATTCGAGAGCACGTTTCAGGGCTTGTTCTCAGAGATTGACCTCGGCTCGCCCAAGCTGGGCAAGAACTACACCGAGCGCAACGGCAAGCTCTGCAACATCATCCAGAAGATCGCCGAGGGGCTGGCAGAGTTTTCTGCCGACATCGACGCGCTGGGCGACGCTTATGAATACCTGATCGGCCAGTTTGCCGCAGGCTCCGGCAAAAAGGCGGGCGAGTTCTACACGCCGCAGCAGATTTCCGACGTGCTTTCCACCATCGTCACGCTGGACAGCCAGGAGCCCAAGACCGGCGCCAAGAAGCGGCTGGACAGCGTGATGGACTTTGCCTGCGGCTCAGGCTCATTGCTGCTGAACGTGCGCAAGCGCTTGAAGAAGGCAGGCGGCACCATCGGCAGGATCTACGGCCAGGAAAAGAACATCACCACCTACAACCTGGCCCGCATGAACATGCTGCTGCACGGGGTGAAGGACACCGAGTTCGAAATCTTCCACGGTGACACCCTGACCAACGACTGGGACATGCTGCGCGAGCTGAACCCGGCCAAGAAGCCCGCGTTCGACGCCATCGTGGCCAACCCACCGTTCAGCTACCGCTGGGAGCCCACTGACGCGCTGGCCGATGACGTGCGCTTCAAGAACCATGGCCTGGCCCCCAAGTCGGCTGCCGACTTTGCTTTCCTGCTGCACGGCTTTCACTTCCTGAAGGACGAGGGCGTGATGGCCATCATCCTGCCCCACGGCGTGCTGTTCCGTGGCGGTGCCGAGGAGCGCATCCGCACCAAGCTGCTGAAAGACGGCCATATCGACACGGTCATCGGCCTGCCGTCGAACCTGTTCTATTCCACCGGCATCCCGGTGTGCATTCTGGTGCTCAAGAAGTGCAAGAAGCCCGATGACGTGCTGTTCATCAATGCGGCTGAGCACTTCGTCAAAGGCAAGCGCCAGAACCAACGACCGAAGCGCACATCGCCAAGATCATCGAGACTTACCAGTTCCGCAAGGAAGAGCCCCGCTACGCGCGCCGGGTGGCGATGGAGGAGATCGAGAAGAACGGTTTCAACCTGAACATCTCACGGTACGTCAGCACGGCCGCGGGTGAGGCGGAGATCGACCTGGATGCGGTCCATGCCGAGTTGGTCGAAGTTGAACAGGCCATCACGGCGGCAAAGCGGAAGCACAACAGGTTCCTGAAAGAACTGGGGCTCAAGCCGTTGCCATAAGCCGCGGATGTCGCTGATGGGCCGAACGCAGTCACCCCGACTCAGCGGAATCGGAACCGCCGGTTTCACTTCAGTCAGCCCAGGTCAGCACGGCGTGGTGTCCGCGGCCGTCGTCGTCGAGCGGCAGACGGGTATCGGGCAGCAGCCGCTCGTCGACCTGCAGGCCCGTTGCCGGCCCGCGCTGCACCTCGACCTGCCAGGTGCTCGCACCGCGCCGGTAGCTGAACGAGAAGCCCGGCCATGCCGCCGGCAGCCGCGGCGCCAGCACCAGCCAGGCGCGGCCGCCATCGTTTTCGAGCGTGATGCCGAGCAGCGTTTCGATGACCAGCCGGTACAGCCAGCCGGCCGAGCCGGTGTACCAGCTCCAGCCGCCGCGGCCGATGTGCGGGGCGACGCCGTAGACATCGGCCGTCACCACATAGGGCTCGACCTTGTAGCGCTGCACCTCGTCGGCGTTGCGCGCGTGGTTGACCGGGTTGACCATCGCGAACAGCCGCCAGGCGTCTTCGACCGCGCCGGCTTCGGCGAGCGCCATCGCGGCCCAGATCGCGCCGTGGGTGTACTGGCCGCCGTTCTCGCGCACGCCGGGCACGTAGCCGGCGATGTAGCCGGGGTCGGGGCCGGCGCCGTTGAAGGGCGGGTCGAGCAGGCGGACGATGCCGTTCTCGGTGTCGACCAGTTGCGCCTGCATCGAATCGAGCGCCAGCGTCGCGCGCTCCGGCAGCGCGGCGCCCGACAGCACGGCCCAGCTCTGCGCGATCAGGTCGATCCGGCATTCGGCGCTGGTCGAGCTGCCCAGCGGCAGGCCGTCGTCGAACCAGCCGCGCCGGTACCACAGGCCGTCCCAGGCGTGTTCTTCGATGCGCTCGGCCAGCGCCGTGCGCTCGGTGTCGCAGCGTTCGGCGAAGCCGGCGTCGCCCTGGGCGCGTGCCAGCGGCGCGAAGTCGGCGAGCACGCGGCAGAGGAAGAACGCGAGCCAGACGCTTTCGCCGCGCCCGTGGTGGCCGACGCGGTTCATGCCGTCGTTCCAGTCGCCGGTGCCGATCAGCGGCAGGCCGTGTTCGCCGAAGCGCAGGCCATGGACGATCGCGCGCCGCGCGTGTTCGTAGACGGTGGCCGATTCGGACGAGGGCTGCGGCAGGTCGAACACCGCTTCTTCGCCAGCCGCCGGCGCGCGGCCTTCGATGAACGGCAGCCGCTCGGCCAGCAAGGCCGCGTCGGCGGTGCAGCGCCAGTAGCGAACCAGCGCCAGCGGCAGCCACAGGTAGTCGTCGGAACAGAAGGTGCGCACGCCGCGCCCGCCCGGCGGGTGCCACCAGTGCTGCACATCGCCTTCCGGAAACTGGCGTCCGGCGCAGCGCAGCAGTTGTTCGCGCAGCAGCTCGGGCCGGCTGTGGACCAAAGCCATCGTGTCCTGCAGCTGGTCGCGGTAGCCGTAGGCGCCGCCCGACTGGTAGTAGCCGCTACGCGCCCACAGGCGGCAGGCGACCACCTGGTACAGCAGCCAGCCGTTGGCCAGCGCGTCGAGCGCCGGCTCGGGCGTGCTGACCTGCAGGGCGCCGAGCAGGCCGTGCCAGTGCTCGTCGACCGCGGCCAGCGCCTGCTGCCAGGCATCGGGGGCGCGGAAGCGGGCGATCAATGCCGTGGCCTCGCTCGCGTCGTCGCCGGCGCCCAGGCGAAAGACAACGGTGCGGCTGGCCCCCGGCGCGAGCTGCAGCGGCACCTGGAACGCCGCGCAGGGGTCGAGCGCGGGGCCGCTGCGGCCCGACAGGCGCGTCTCGCGCAAGGCCAAGGGGTCGCGCAACGAGCCGTGGCGGCCGATGAAGTCGCGCCGGTCGCAAGTGAAGCTGGCCGGTCCGATGTGCTCGGCATCGATGTCGAAGAAGGCCACCCGCGCCGCGTGCTCCTGGCCGAAGGCATTGCGCGCGAGCAGCGCGCCGCTGTCGGGCGCGACCTCGCAGACGGTGTGCGGCGCGCTGCGCGAGCGCTGGCTGCCGAGCACCCATTCGACGTAGCCGGTCATGCTGATGCGGCGCACCTCGTCGGATTCGTTGCTCGCACGCAGGACCGCGAAACGCACCGGCGCGTCGAGCGCGACGAACACCGTCAGCTCGCTGTGGATGCCGTGCGCGCGCTGCTCGAAGACGCTGCGGCCGAAGCCGTGCCGCGCCGGCGCCGGCGCCGCGCCCGCCGGCAGCGATGTCGGCGACCAGACCTCGCCGGTGTCTTCGTCGCGCAGGTACATCGCTTCGCCGCTGGTGTCGCTGACCGGGTCGTTGTGCCACGGCGTCAGGCGGAACTCGTGCGCGTTGCCGAACCAGCTGTAGGCACCGCCGCTTTCCGAGATCACGCAGCCCAGCCGCGGGTTGGCCAGCACGTTCGACCACGGCGCCGGCGTCGGCGTGCCCGCTGGCGGCGCGACGACGTATTGGCGCGCGCCGTCGGTGTAGCCGCCGAAGCCGTTGGCGAGCTGCAGCGGCCAGCTCGGCGCCGGTAGCGGGGCCTCGGCGCGCGGGCCGGCGCTGGGCCGCAGCGGCTGCCGGCGGCGTTCGGCGTCGGCGCGTTGGCCGTCGAGGGGTGCGCGCCGGCGCTCGGCCATCGCGCCGCGCTGCAGTTGTTCGGCCAATGAGCCGCGCTGGTCGCTGAACACGACCCGCGCCACCGACATCAGCAGGACCCGGTCTTCCGGGGCGATCTGGTCGGCATGGCGGACGAAGATGCCGCCCGGCGGGTCGACCGCATTCGCCTCGCGGCGCGCCGCCACCAGCCCGAGGATCTGCTCGTGCAGGCGCTGGCGGTAGGTGTCGTGTTCTTCGTTCCAGATCACGAGGTCGACCGCCAGGCCCTTCTGCCGCCACCACGAATGGGCGAGCACCAACTGGCGGACGAGCTCGATCCGGCGCGCATCGGCGATCGTCACCAGCACGATCGGCAGGTCGCCCGAGATCGAGTAGCCCCACAGGCCGGCCTGGCCGCGCCGGTTCTGCCGGATCAGGCTGTCGTCGGCGCGCAAGCTGCGCTGGGCGAAGATCAGCATCCCGGCGACGCGAGCGAAGAGCTGCGCTTCGGCGGCGCTGATCTCGAGCTGGCGCAGCAGCACCTGGGCGTGGGTCCAGGCGAGCTCGAAGACGCGGTCGGCCAGGCGCCGGTCGCGGTACTTGTCGATCAGCGCCAGGCAGCCTTCGCGGCTGTCGGCGATGCCGGTGACGAGATCGACCACGCGGCTGCGTTCGGCGTCGATGGAGAGCACGCAGCGGCTCGCGGCCACCGGGTCGAGCACCGCGCCGGCGGTGTTCGACAGCGGCCCCGGCTCGGCCAGCGCCAGCGGGTCGGCGGTCGTGCGGCCGCGGCCGATGAAGCGTGCGCGGTCGGTCTCGGCCGAGATCTCGAGCAGCCACGACGAACGCGCGTCCAGGCCGTGCACGACCAGCAGATGGAACATCCACGGCGTCTTCTCGCCGGCCGAGCGCGGCCGGCGGTGGCACAGCAGCGCGCCGAGCGCCGGCAGCAGCTCGGTCTGCACGAACAGCTTGGCGAACGCCGGGTGCTGCGAATCCTCGGCGGCGCTGGCCAGGGCGACCTCGGCATAGCTGGTCAGCTCGATCCGGCGCCGGCTGCGGCCGGCGTTGCGCAGGCGCAGCCGGCGCAGTTCGACATCGTCTTCGGGCGAAACCGCGATCGTGGTCCGCGCTTCGATCGTGTTGTCCAGCCGCGTGTACTCGACCCGGCTCTCGGAGAAAACGGTCGTGCTGCGCAGCGGCTTGGCCAGGGTCGGCTGGTGGGTCGTCGACCAGACATGGCCGGTGTCGAGGTCGCGCAGGTAGCAGAAGCTGCCCCAGGCGTCGCGCGTGGTGTCTTCGCGCCAGCGCGTCAGCGCCAGGTTGCGCCAGCTGCTGGCGCCGCCGCCGGCCTGGGTCAGCAGCACGTGGTAGCGGCCGTTCGACAGCAGCTGGACTTCGGGCTGGCGCGTCTGTGGCGTCGCGAAGCTGCGCTCGTCGCCGACGTCGACGGTCGACTCGGGCACCAGCAGCGCCGCGCGGTCGGCCGAGCCGGCGGTCGGCACCGGGCCGCTGGGCGCCTTCTCGTGCAGTAGCGGCAAGGCGGCGCGCAAGGCCGGGTCGGCCTCGAAGCGCCGCTGCATGCGTGCGCCGGCCAGCACCTGCGTCAGGGCGAGCAGCGCCATGCCCTGGTGGTGGGCCATGAACGAACGCACGACGGCGTGGGCCTGCCCGGGCGGCAGTCGGCCGGGGGTGAAGTCGATCGCTTCGAAGAAGCCGTGGCTGCCGTAGGCGTCGAACTCGGCCAGCCGGCGCAGGTTGGCTGCCGCGCGCGCCGGCTCGACGAGCAGGGCGATCATCGTCGCGTACGGCGCCACCACCAGCTCGTCGCCGAGGCCGCGCTTCAGGCCCAGACCGGGCACGCCGAACGCGCGGTACTGGTAGTTCAGCGCGCTGTCGGTCGCGTTGTAGCCGGCCTCGGAGATGCCCCAGGGAACGCCGCGCTCGGCGCCGTAGTCGATGTGCCGGCGCACGGCGGCGTGGCAGCTCTGCGCGAGCAGCGTGCCGGGCCACTGCGGCATCAGCAGCGCCGGCATCAGGTATTCGAACATCGAGCCGCTCCACGACAGCAGCACCGGCTGCCCGTGCACCGACGACAGGCCGCGGCCGAGCGCGAACCAGGCCTGCGGCGGCAACTGGCCCTGCGCGATCGCGACGAAGACGCCGAGCCGTGCCTCGGAGGCCAGCAGGTCGTAGCTGCCGGCGTCGCGCCGCTGGTCATCGACATGCCAGCCGATCGCCAGCAGCTTGCGCGCCTCGTCGAAGAGGAAGTCGTAGTCCATCTCGGTCATCTCGAGCAGCCGCGCGGCGGCTTCTTCGAGCCGCTGCAGGACCGCGCGCGCTGCCGGCGTGGCTTCGGGGTGGAGCGCGAGTTCGCGCAAGGACGGGATCGGCGTTGCCGCATCGGTGGCCGCGATCAGCGCCTCGGGCACCAGCGCGGCCATCTCTTCGACCGCCATCCGGCATTGGCGGGTCAGCGTGCGCGCCCACAGCAGCGGCTCGCCGTTCATCTCGCGCAGGTCGGCCGAAGCGGCGTTGCCGGCGACCGCGGCCAGCACGTCGGCGGCACCCAGGTGCAGCGCCTCCAGCGTGCTCTGCAGGGTCGCCAGCGTCGCCGGCGGCCGCTCGCAGAAGCCGCCGACTCGCTCGGCCATCCGCGCCGACGACTGCTGCGCGGCGCCCGCGGTGTCGGCCGCGCGCAGCAGGACCAGCGTGTCGCGAACGCCGTCGCACCAGACGTGGGTGAAGAGCGGCTCGTCGGCCATCTCCAGCAGCCCGGCGCGAACGACCAGCAAGGCGGCCTGCAGGTTGCCGCTGTCGACCGTGCTGACGTAGCGCGGCAGCAGCGGCGCCAGGGTCTGGGTGTCGTACCAGTTGTAGAAGTGGCCGCGGTGGCGTTCGAGCCGGCCCAGCGTCTCCAGCGTGCCTTCGATCCGCGACAGCACGCGCGACGGCGCCAGGTAGCCGAGGTCGCGCGCGGCCAGCGAAGCGAGCATCGCGAAGCCGATGTTGGTCGGCGACGTGCGGTGCGCCGTGCGCGGGGTCGGCTGCTGCTGCACGTTGTCGGGCGGCAGGTGGTTGTCCTCGGCGCCGACGTAGTCCTCGAAGAAAGCCCAGGTGCGGCGGGCGACGCCGCGCAGCAAGGCGCGGTCGACCCGCGACAGCGGCGCCGTGCGCAACTGCGGGCGCTGGTCCAGCCAGAACACGAGCAGCGGCGCCAGCGCCCACAGCGCCAGCACCGGCGCGGCGACCGCCACCGCCTGCGGGCGCAGCCAGGCCAGCAGCAGCAGCATCGCGACGGCCAGCAGCGGGCCGGCCGGCGCCGAGCGAAAGCCGGCCTTCAGCGCCGAGACGCTGCCCGGCGCGGCACCCACCGGTAGCTGCGCCGAGGCCGTCCATTCCAGCAGCCGCCGGTGCGAGATCGCCAGCCGCCACAGCGTGCGCACGATTGCGTCCAGCATCAGCCGCGCGTCGTCGGGCAGCAGCAGCAGCCGGTGCAGCAGCTGCAATGCAGGGGCCGCCGGCGGCGAGTCGGCGGCCGGGTGCTCCACCGACGCCGGCAGCCAGCGGCGCAGCAGGCCGCCCAGCTGCATCAGCAGCGGCACCAGCCCGAGGACGGCGACGACGACCAGCGTCCAGGCGGCGGGCGCCGGCAGCACCGTCCAGCCGAGCAGCAGCAGCGCAAGCAGCGACGGCGCGACGAGGCTGCGGCGCAGGTTGTCGAGCAGTTTCCAGCGCGACAGCGCCGACAGCGGGTTGGGCGGCGCGCCCGGCAGCACCTTGATGCGCGGCAGCAGCCAGGGCAGCAACTGCCAGTCGCCGCGCGTCCAGCGGTGCAGGCGCGAAGCTTCGTTGGCATGGCGCAGCGGCGCCTGCTCGACCAGGGTCACGTCGCTCAGCAGCCCGGCCCGCGCATGGCAGCCTTCGATCAGATCGTGGCTGAGCACGCGGCCGGGCGCCAGGCGGCCGGCCAGTGCGCGTTCGAAGGCGTCGACGTCGTAGATGCCCTTGCCGATGTACGAGCCTTCGTCGAACAGATCCTGGTAGACGTCGGAGACGGCGCGGGTGTACGGGTCGATGCCGGCGCCGCTGCCGTACAGGCGGGCCAGCCGCGAACGCAGCGTGCTCGGCAGGTTGGCGGCGGTGCGCGGCTGCAGGATCGCGTGGCCTTCGACGACCACCCCGGCCTGCGCGCCGCGGCCGCTGCGCGGGCGCTGCAGCGGGTGGGCCATCGTCGCCACCATTTGCGCGGCGCTGCCGTGCGGCAGCTCGGTGTCGCTGTCGAGCGTGATGACGTAGCGCACCCCTTGCAGATCCCGGGTGTCGCCTTCGATGCGCGCGAAAGGCTCATCCGGCCCGACGCCGGCGCGTCCGCGCAGCAGCGCGTTCAAGTCGGACAGCTTGCCGCGTTTGCGCTCATGGCCCATCCACAGGCCTTCGCGTTCGTTCCAGCGGCGCGGGCGGTGGAACAGGAAGAAGGTGTCGCCGGCAGCACGCGGATGGCGCGCGTTCAGCTCGGCGATGCGGGCGGCGGCACGTTCGACCAGGGCTTCGTCGCCGGGCTCGTGCTCGTGCGCCGCATCGCACAGGTCGCTCAGCAGCGCGAAGCGAAGCTGGGCGTCGCGGTTGGCCAGGTGGTGCACCTCCAGCCGGTCGGCGAGCTCGCCGACGCTGTCGATGCCGGCCAGCAAGGTCGGCACCACGACCAGGGTCGAGGCGTCGGCGGCGATGCCCTTGGCGAAGTCCAGCCGCGGCAGCAGCAAAGGCGGGACGAGCAAGGTTGCGCCCCAGTTGACCAGCCCCAGCGCGAGCTGGCTGGCGGCGATCACCAGCGCCGGCACCAGCATGACCCAGACCCAGGCCGGCAACTCGTCGCCGGCGCCGGCCTGCCTTGTGAACTGCCAGGCGGCGCCGCCGCCGAGCACGGCCGTCAGCGCGACGACCGCGGCCAGGTACAGCCGCAGCGCCTGCGCCGGCGCGAGCGGCGCGCGCAGCCCGAGCGTGCGGGCCAGCGTGGCCCGGCCGCGGCCGAGCAGGTAGTGGCCGACGTGCGCCTCGCGCCGGTCGAGCGCGCCGTCGACGGTTGCCGATGGCGGTGGGCGCAGGTCGGCGGCGGCGGCCAGATCGACCACCTGCGCGGCGATCTCGGCCTCGCTGCGCCGGCTGAGGCGGGCGAAACGCTCGACCGCATGCCGGCAGGCGTCGCGCGACGCGAAATCGGTGCGCGGGTAGACGCCGGCCGGGTCTTCGCGCAGCTTGCGCTCGACGCCGCTGGCGGCTTCGACGAACGTGCCCCAATCGGTGGCGCTGATCCGGCGCAGGCTGCCGATGCTGTTGGCCACCGTCAACTGCCAGTTGGCCTGCAGCCGGCTGTCGTTGCGGAACAAGGCCTCGATCGTCTGCTCTTCGTCGGCCAGGCGCTGTTCGATCCAGCTCAGCGGCATCGTCAGCGCGGCGCCGCGGCCTTGCAGCCGGCTCGCCAGCTCGGCGACGAAGGCGGTGCTCAGGCGCACGTCGGAACGTGCCAGGTCGGCGACGACCAGCACCAGATCGCTCGGCCGCTGGTCGGCGACCTCGAGCAGCCGCGTCGCCCACGCTTCGGCCTGGTCGCGGTCGTGCTGGGCATCGCTGACCGCGACCGCGGCGCGGCGCAGGTTCTCGATCAGCGCCAGCCGCAGCATGATCGGAAACGCCCACAGCTCGCCCAGGCTCAACGGCTGCCGTTCCTGGTAGGCGGCGATGAAGCCGGCCAGCGTGTCGACCGCCAACTGGCCGTCGCTGTGCGAGACGGCGCTCATCGCCAGCGCATAGACCCGCGGCTGGCCGGCGGCGCTGTCGCTGTCCGCGGCATCCTCCGCCAGCCGCGGCAACTGCCGGCCATAGCCGCGCGGCAGGTGGCGGCGGGCGGTATCGACCTCCTGCTCGATCAGGTACAGGTTGTCGAGCAGCCATTCGCCGGCCGGCGTGACGCGCCGGCCGCCGGCCAGCGTCAACGCCAGCATGCGGCCGACCGCGCTGAGGGTGGCTTCGTTGGCGCGCAAACGACGCAGCAGCTGCTCGCGCGGCTTTTGCTCGCCGAGCCGGTGGCGGCCGGCCAGCAAGCGGCCGTGAGCCCGCATCTGCTCGGCGGTGAACAGCGCCGGGCCGGCGGGCTCATGGGCGTCGGCACGGGCATCCACACGGGCGTCCGCACGGGCATCGACACCGTCGCGCAGGGTCATGGCGCGGTGTCGAACTCGATCGGCAAGCTGGCGAAAAGGCGCGGCGAATCCTGCCATCGAGAGTTGATGTTTCAGCGGCGAGTCTTCAGCTATGAATCTCCCCGGAATGGCAAGCCGCGTGCCTGCGGCTTCAGCGGCCGAAGCCCAGCGATGCGTCGCGCTCCGAGATCTCGCGCACCGTGCGGTCGATGTGGCCGCTCTGGCGCAAGGCCAGGTCGCCGATCGAGACGATGCCGACCAGTTCCTTGTCGGCATTGATCACCGGCAGCCGGCGGACCTGGGCCTGGCCCATCAGGCGCATGACTTCCTCGGTGTCCTGGTCTTCGGTGCACCACTCGGCGTGCTCGGTCATCACGTCGGAGACGCAGGCGTTGGCCGGCGTCATGCCGGCGGCGACCCCGCGGATCGTGATGTCGCGATCGGTCACCATGCCGAGCAGGCGTTTGCCGTTGCAGACCGGCAAGGCGCCGACATCGAGGTCCTGCATGATCTGCGCGGCGCGCTGCAGGGTCTCGTCGGGCTCGATCACCTGGACCGAGGTGGACATGATTTCAGACACGGTGGGCATCGTCATCTCCTGCGATGGGAAGGGCTTGCGGCAAGGCTTGCCGCGTGCACGACAAAGCCCGGCCGCTGTCGGGGCCGGGCTTTTCGGTGATTCACTCGAGCGTGCTTATTCGGCCGGCTGCGGCTCGGGCAGCGTCAGCTCGGTCGGCGGGGCCGCGGTCAGATCGCTTTGCACGGACGGCTGGTCGGCGACCATCGCGTTCGACTGCGAGTCGGACGGGATGTCGGCCTGCGCCAGTGTCTGCTCTTCATAGACTTCACCCGGCGCCAGAGCCAGCAACTCTTCGCTGGCCGGCTGTTCGGTGGCGAGGGCCAGGATCTGCGCTTCGGCTTCCTGCTGGGCGACGATGCGGTCGTGCTCGGCGGTGTACTCGGCGACGATGGCTTCATGCTGCTGCAGATTGGCGGCATCGCGCGCCTTCAGCACGGCTTCGGTATCGCCGGCTTCACCGGCCTTCAGCACAGTGCCGGCTTGCTGGGCCGCCTTCAGTTCGGCGCGCACTTCGGCGCGCGACTTCTGGCCTTCGTGGTACCAGCTGCGCAGCTGGTCGGAGGTGTAGGCGCTGTTGTCGACCATCGGCTGCGGGGCCGCAATGGCGTTCACCGGGGTGGCCATCGACGGCAGTTCCATGTCGAGCGCTTCACCGGCCTGGGCGGCAAAGGCCGAACCGGCGGCGCCCAAGGCGATCGCGCCGATGATGGCGGACAGGCGGGGAAGGGATTGGCGTTTCATGAGGAATACTCCTGGTTGCGTGGTCAGCGGGCAGGCCGCCTGAGGTCCATATTCGGCGACCGCGGGCTTGCGGTCTGTCGGCCGGGCACGGCATGGCATGTCAGCGAGGTCCGACACCGGCGGCATCGTTTTCGGCCGCGGTCAGCGGCCTTCGGGTATCAGCACCGGGCGCGATCGGCGGCTTTGCGGCCTTGGCGGTGGGCTTGGGCTTGCGGGGCATGGCGAGGTCCTTTCGTCGAGGAAGACCGATTCGACCCCGAATCGGCACAGGTCCGGTATCCGACTGTAGAAAACCGCTTCAGCCTCTTTGGCCGCGGCATCGGTGGCCGGGCAGGCGCGGCGCAGGAGAAGCCGCCGCCGCTGGCCGCGCACAATGGCGGGCTCGCCCCGCTGGTTTGCCCCGATGTCGTCGACGCCCGCTTCCGACCGCCCTGCCAAGAGACACCGATGGACACCGATGCGACCGATGCGATCCGTTACCCCGCGTGTGAACCTGCGCGACTGGCTGCGTGAGTTCATTCCGGCGCGGATGGCGGTCGATGCGCGTGAGCGCTGGCGGGCCGCCGCCGGCGCGCTGCTCGGCCTGCTGCTGACGGCGCTGGCCTGCCGCGCGCTCGTGCCGCCGGCGTCAGCGCTGCCCTGGCTGGTGGCGCCGCTGGGCGCGAGCGCGGTGCTCGTCTTCGGCGTGCCGGCCAGCCCGCTGGCGCAGCCCTGGCCGGTGGCCGGGGGCAACGTGCTGTCGGCGCTGATCGGCATCGCCTGCGTCCAGCTGTTCGGCATCGAGCCGTGGGTGGCGGCGCTGGCGGTGGGGCTGGCGATCGCCGCGATGTTCGCGCTGCGCTGCCTGCACCCGCCGGGCGGCGCGAGCGCCTTGCTGATGGTGCTGGCCGGCGTGCACGACTGGTCGTTCGCGATCTTTCCGGTGCTGCTGAACTCGCTGCTGCTGGTCGCCGCCGGGATCGCCTACAACCACGCCACCGGGCGCCGCTATCCGCACGGCCAGCGTGCACCCGAGCGTGCCGCGGCCGCCGAGGGCGGCCAGGCCGCGGAGACCGGCCAGGCTGGCGAACCGCTGCGGCGGCCGATGTTCATCGAAGCCGACCTCGACGCCGCGCTGGCGCGCTACAACCAGGTGCTCGACATCAGCCGCGACGACCTGAAGAGCCTGTTCGAGCAGGCCGAACTGCAGGCCCACCGGCGGCGGCTCGGTGAGATCCGCTGCGCCGACATCATGTCGCGCGACCTGGTGACGGTCGAGTTCGGCACGTCGCTGCAGGACGCCTGGGCGCTGATGCGCCAGCACCGGATCAAGGCGCTGCCGGTCGTCGACCGCGCCTACCGCATCACCGGCATCCTGACCCTGGCCGACTTCATGCGCGGCGCCGATCTGGACGTGCATCGGGGCTGGGCCGACCGGCTGCTCGCGCTGCTGCGGCCGACGACGACGATGCATTCGGACAAGGCCGAGGTCGTCGGCCAGATCATGACCCGGCAGGTGCGGGTGGCGAGCGCCGAGCGAACCCTCGGCGAGCTGCTGCCCTTGTTCGCGGCGACCGGCCACCACCACATTCCGATCATCGACGGGGCGCAGAAACTGGTCGGCATCATCACGCAGACCGACCTGGTGGCGGCGCTCGGCCGCAGCGGGTGAGGGCCATGAACGAAGCGGCCGACACCCACGACCTGCGCCGTTTTGTCGAGGCGCAAACGCCGGTGCGCGAGCAGGTGCGCGCCGAGTTGGCGGCCGGCAGCAAACGCAGCCACTGGATGTGGTTCGTCTTCCCGCAGCTCAGGGGGCTGGGGCGCAGCGACCTCGCACGCCATTTTGGGATCGGCTCGCGCGACGAGGCGCGTGCGTATGCGCGCCACCCGCTGCTCGGCGCGTGGCTGCGGGAATGCACGGCGCTCGTGCTGGCGGTCGAGGGCAAGACCGCACTGCAGATCTTCGGCTCGCCCGACGACTTGAAGTTTCGTTCGTCGATGACGCTGTTCGCGGCGGTCGTGCCCGACGAGCCGCTGTTCCGCCAGGCGCTGGAACGCTACTTCGGCGGCGAAGGGGATCCGAGGACGCTGGCGTTGTTGTGAACCGGTCGGCGCGGCCGGCTCAGAAATGAAGCATCGCGGCGGCGCCCAGCGCAACGCCGATGGCAGCGACACCGAGCATGCCCCACTCGAGCCACTTGCGCCGCGTCAGCAGCGCGATCGCGGCCAGCGCGATCGAGATCTGCAACGCGGTGGTCGCCTGCGCCCAGCGGTGATGCAGGTGCATCTGCGCGTCGGACTGCTGGTCCCAATTCTTCGAGTCGGCTTCGAGCTTCTCGGCCGCGGTCTTGATCTCTTCCTTCTCGGCCTTGTAGCGCGCGACCTCCTTTTCGTAGACCGGCTTGCGCTCGTCGGCGACCAGCGCCATCGCCAGCTCGGCCAGGTTCTGCTTGCTGCTCTTGGCCTGGTAGTAGTTCCACTGGTTCGACGCCTCGGTCTTCTTGATCGCGGCGTTGTTCTTGAAAAGCCCGGCGTTGGCCTGCGTCGCGCCGCCCATGTACGAGAACAGCGCGCCGATCGTCGCCAGGATCGCGGTGATCACCGCCACCTGGCCGGCGAAGCTGTCCCTGTCGCCGTGCTGCGCGGCGTGTTCGATTTCGTGGTCGTGCGGGCCGTGAACGTGGAATCCGTGGTCTGACATCGCAAGGCTTACTCGGTTGGCCGCCGGCGGCGGTAGGTGACGAAGGAGAAGTCGAAGTCGTTCGGCGGCGCGGCCTGGTGCCGCTCGCGGGAGACCTCGCTGAAGAGTTCGTGGTCGACCGCGGGGAACCGGATTTCGCCGTCGAAGTCCCGCTCGATCTCGGTCAGCAGCAGTTCATCGGCCCACGGCAAGGCAGCGGCGTAGAGGCCGCCGCCACCGATCACGAAGGCGCGCTCGTCGTCCTGCACGCGCGCAAGGGCAGCGGCGGGCGAGCTGGCCGCCTCGGCGCCGTCGGCCGCCCACTGCGCATCGCGCGTGACGACGATGTTGCGCCGGCCCGGCAGCGGGCGAAAACGCGCGGGCAGCGAGTCCCAGGTGCGCCGGCCCATGATCACCGGGTGGCCCATCGTCGTGCGGCGGAAGAACTGCTGGTCTTCGGGCAGGCGCCAGAGCAGCTGGTTGCGGTCGCCGATGACGCCGTTGCGCGCGACCGCTGCGATCAGGACGATAGCCGCCATCAGACCGCGACCGGCGCCTTGATCGGCGGGTGGTGCTGGTATTCGAGGACTTCGAAGTCGTCGTAATCGTAGTCGAAGATCGACGGCGGCCGGCGTTTGATGTTCAGCAGCGGGTACGGATGCGGCGTTCGCGAAAGCTGCAGTTCGACCTGCTCGGCATGGTTGCTGTAGATGTGGCAGTCGCCACCGGTCCAGATGAAGTCACCGACCGCCAGCTCGCACTGCTGGGCGAGCATATGGGTCAGCAGCGCGTAGCTCGCGATGTTGAACGGCACGCCGAGAAAGATGTCGGCGCTGCGCTGGTAGAGCTGGCAGCTCAGCTTGCCGTTCGCGACGTAGAACTGGAACAGCGCGTGGCACGGCATCAAGGCCATCTTCGACAGCTCGGCGACGTTCCATGCGCTGACGATGATGCGCCGCGAGTCCGGGTTGCTCCTGATCTGCTTGACGACCTCGGCGATCTGGTCGATGTGGCCGCCGTCGGGGGTCGGCCACGAGCGCCATTGCACGCCATAGACCGGGCCGAGGCCGCCGTCGGGTGCCGCCCACTCGTCCCAGATCGTCACCCCGCGTTCCTGCAGCCAGCGGGCATTGCCGTCGCCGCGCAGGAACCACAGCAACTCCAAGATGATGCTTTTCAGGTGCACCTTCTTCGTCGTCACCAGCGGAAAGCCTTCGGCGAGGTCGAAGCGCAGCTGGTGGCCGAAGACGCTTTTCGTGCCGGTGCCGGTGCGGTCGGACTTGGCCACGCCCTGCGTGTGGACGTGGCGCATGAAGTCTTCGTACTGGCTGCGGATGGGGCGGGTGGGATTCAACTCAATAGGCTCCGAAGAGGGTGTCGAGCGCTTCCTGGATGACGGCGCGCGAATCGCCGAGGTTGCCCACGGTCTTGCGAAGTTCGGCCAGCGGCACGGCACCGAGCGCCGACGTGTCGAGCACGACGTTGTCGTCGCCGACGTTGAGCAGGGGATTCAGGTTCCGCGCGCGCGGGCCGAACGCTGTCTCTCGACGCAGCGGTATCACGACACGGCTGCCGAGGTGGTCGATGTAGTCGTTCTGCACGTCCAGGAAGTAGGGCGTGAATTTGCGTTCCGCGGCGTCGGGATTCGCGAAGACGTCGAACCGCGCCATCAGCGGCCCTTCATGAAGCTGCGGTACCTGGCCAGCGGCAAGCCTTCGCGCTCGATGCGAGCGTTGTAGTGTTCGATGGCTTCCTTGTTTTCCTCGTTCCAACGCTCCCAGTAGCGCTTGCGGACCTCCTCGGCCAGCAAGGCATCGACGGTGGCGGACAGGTTCATGCCCAGCTCGCGCGCCGCGTCCAGCACCTTGGCGTTGAGGCTCAGATTGGTCGCGCGCTTGGGCGCGTCGTCGAAGCGCAGCATGATTCGGCTCCATGGGGAATGCGCATGAATTATGCGCTCTCGAGGTCGAACTGCATCGCCGCCAGCCGCGCGTACAAGCCGCCGCGGACGACCAGTTCGGCATGCGTGCCGGTCTCGACGATGCGCCCACCGTCCATCACGACGATGCGGTCGGCGCGCAGCACGGTCGCCAGCCGGTGCGCGATGACGATCGTCGTGCGGTCCTTCATCGCCACTTCCAGCGCGGCCTGGACCATGCGCTCGCTTTCGGCGTCGAGCGCGCTGGTCGCTTCGTCCAGCAGCAGCAGCGGCGGGTTCTTCAGCATCGCGCGCGCGATCGAGATGCGCTGGCGCTGGCCGCCCGAGATGCGCACGCCGCGCTCGCCCAGGAAAGTGGCGTAGCCCTCGGGCAGCGCGCTGATGAAGTCGTGCGCGAAGGCCGACTTCGCGGCGGCAATCACCTCGTCGTCGCGCGCGTCGGGGCGGCCGTAGCGGATGTTCTCCAGCGCGCTGGTCGAGAAGATGGTGCTGTCCTGCGGCACGATGCCGATGCGCTGGCGCAATGCGGCCAGCGAAGTCGTCGCTATCGCCACGCCGTCGATCGCCACCCGGCCGCCGCGCACGTCGTAAAAGCGCAGCAGGAGCTGGAAGACGGTGCTCTTGCCGGCGCCGCTGGGGCCGACCAGGGCCACCGTCTCGCCCGGCCGCACCTCGAGCGAGAAGTCGTGCAGCGCCGGGTGCTGCGGCCGCGACGGGTAGTGGAAGGCGACGTGCTCGAAGCGCACCGCCGAGCCGCCGGCGGCCGCCGGCAGCGCGACCGGCCGCGCCGGGTCGGCGACCGGCGAGGTCGAGGCCAGCAGCTCCATCAGCCGCTCGGTCGCGCCGGCGGCGCGCAGGAGGTCGCCGTAGACCTCGGACAGCACCGCCACCGCGCCGACGAAGATGATCACGAAGACCACCGTCTGCCCCAGGTGGCCGGCGCTGATCTGGCCTTTCAGCACCGCCTGCGTGCCCTGGTACAGGCCCCACAGCAAGGCGCCGAAGGTGGCGGTGATCGTGAAGCCGACCAGCAGCGAGCGCACGCGGGTGCGCTTCTTCGCGGTTTCGAACGCGCTTTCGGTGGCAAGCGCGAAACGCCCGGCCTCGCGCCGCTCCTGCACGTAGCTCTGCACGACCGGAATCGCGTTCAGCACCTCGGCGGCGATCGCGCTCGAATCGGCGACCCGGTCCTGGCTGGCGCGGCTGAGCTTGCGCACCCGGCGGCCGAAGTACAGCGACGGCAGCACAACCAGCACCAGGATGCCGAGCACCTGCGTCATCACGTACGGGTTGGTGACGATCAACGCGATCAGCGCGCCGATCCCCATCACGGTGTTGCGCAGCCCCATGCTGAGGCTCGACCCGACCACCGTCTGCACCAGCGTCGTATCGGTGGTCAGCCGGCTCAGTACCTCGCCGGTCTGGGTGGTTTCGAAGAACTCGGGGCTTTGCTCGATGACGTGCGCGTAGACGGCGTTGCGCAGGTCGGCGGTGATCCGCTCGCCGAGCCAGCTGACGGTGTAGAAGCGCGCCGCCGAGAACACCCCCAGGGCCGCGCCGACCGCGAACAGCGCCAGGAAGTGCTCGCGCAAGGCCATCACGCGCTGGCCGGGGTCGGCGGCGATCAGGCCCTGGTCGATCAGCGTCTTCAGGGCCAAAGGAAAGACCAGCGTGCTGACCGCCGCCAGCACCAGGAAGAGGACCGCCAGCCCGATCCGGCCGCGGTACGGCCGCACGAACGGCAGCAGGCCCGACAGCGAGCGCACGCGGCGGGCGGCGGGTTCTTCGGCCGCGGTGGGGCGGGCGGCCGGCAAGGGAGCGGGCAGGGTCGGAAGCGTAGCCATGCCGGGAGTGTAGGCAGCCCGATGTAAGCGGCGTGTGGCTGCGGGCGGCGAAGGCGCGCCATGCATGGCAACATCGCCCGCGCCGATCTCGATGCCTGTGATGCCCACGCCCACCACGCCAAACACGCCCGCCGCCTCGCCCGCCAGCGCGGGCTTCTTCGCGCATGCCTGGCGCGTCGCCGCACGCGACGCCGGCTTGCTGCGCCGCTACCCGAAGCTGGCCTGGGCCGCGCTCGGCGTGGTGCTGGTGCCGGCGCTGTACGCGCTGATCGTGCTGTACAGCGTCTGGGACCCGAACGCGCGCAGCGCGCAGCTCCCGGTCGCGCTGGTCAACCAGGACGCCGGCCTGCGCTACGGCGCGCAGGATGTCAACCTGGGCGCCGAGGTGATGCACACGCTGCTCGCGCAGGCGACCTTCGGCTACCGCCAGTTCGACGATGCCGATGCCGCCCGGCGCGCGGTGCGCGAAGGCAGCCTGGCGTTTGCGATCCTGCTGCCGGGAGATTTCAGCCGCCAGGCCGTGCTCGGCAGCGAACCCGGCGGTGGCCGTCTGATCCTGTACGTCTCCGAAGGCAACAACTACGCCGCGGCCGGCTTTGCGAAGCGCTTCGCGCCCGAACTTGCCCATCGCGTCAACGAGACGCTCAACGAGCGCCGCTGGGCGCTCGTGTTCGACACCGCCGCCGGCTCCAAGCGCGACCTGGCTTCGCTGCGCGCCGGCGTCGACCAGCTCGCGCACGGTGCCGAGGCCGCCGCCGCCGGCGTGCGCCAGGCGCGCGACGGCGCGAAGGCGCTCGATACCGGCCTGGTGGCCGCGCGCGACGCCGGCCAGCGCCTGCAGTCGGGCACCGCGACGCTCGCGGAAGGCGCCGGCCAGCTCGGCGGCGGGCTGCGCCAGCTCGGTGCCGGCCTGCGCACGCTCGACGCCCGCGCCGCCCCCGAGCGCGACCTGCAGACGCTGCGCCAGGGTGGCCGCACGCTGCTGCGCGGCCATGCCGAGCTCGGTACCGGCCTGCAGCAATTGCAGGCCGGCGCGCTGGCCTTGCGCAACGGCGCGGCGACGTTCAAGGAAGAGGCCGGCGACCTGCCTTTCGTCGGCGAGCGCATCGGCGAAGGGGTCGGCGCGCTGCAGAACGGCGCCGAGCAGTTGCAGCGCGGCCTGGACACCGCCCGCGCCGCGCAGGGCAAGCTGAGCGACGGCACCCAGCGTTTCGTCGACGGGGTCGACGCGCTCAGCGACGGCCTGCTGCGCCAGAGCGCCGCGGTCGGCCAGATGGCGGCGCGCGCGCCCGACGACGCCCGCATCGACAGCTTCGCCGCCGGCGCCACCGAGGCCGCCGGCGGCGCCGCCGGGCTGGCCGACGGCCTGCGCCGGCTGCAAACCGGCAGCCTGCGCCTGCGCGACGGCCTCGTCGCGCTCGACGGCGGCAGCGCCGAGCTGGCGGCCGGCCTGCGCCTGCTGATGGCTTCGCTGCCGGCCGGGCCGCCGTCGCCCGAGGGCACGCCGGCGGGCCTGGCGCACTCGGTGCAGCCGGTGGTCGAGGTGGTCGCGCCGGTGGCCAACGAAGGCAGCGGTTTCGCACCCAATTTCGTGCCGCTGGCGCTGTGGGTCGGCGCGGTGATGACCGGCTTCCTGTTCCACTTCCGCCGCCTGCCCGAAGACCTGCTGGCCGGGCCGCGCGCGGCCATCGTCGGCGGCCGGCTGGCGCTGCCGGCGCTGGTCGCCGTCGGCCAGTCGCTGGCGATGCTGGTCATGCTGGTCGGCGTGCTGCGCGTGCGAACGCCGGGCCTGCTGCCGTTCGCGGCCACGCTGGTGGTCGCGTCATTGGTCTTCCTGTGCCTGATCTTCGCCCTCGTCCACCTGTTCGGCGACGTCGGCAAGGTGGTCGCGATCCTGCTGCTGATCGTCCAGGTCTCGGCGGCCGGCGCGCTGCTGCCGGTCGAGCTGGCCGGCCCGCTGTTCCAGGCACTGCACCCGTGGCTGCCGCTGACCTGGGTCGTCAAGGCCTTTCGCGCCAGCCTGTTCGGCGCCTATGACGGCGCCTGGGCCAGCGCTTGGGCCGTGGTGCTGCTGACCGGCGCTGCGGCGCTGGCGCTGGCGGTCGGCTTCGGCCGCTGGAAGGCGGTGCCGGCTGCTGCCTACCGGCCGGCGCTGGAGGTCGACTGACATGGGTTCGTCGCCTTATCACGTTCGGCCACATTCGTTGACGCGCCGGCGGCCCGCGGATGTGGTCGAATAGGGCTTTTCCAGCCGACGCGATGATGCCTGCCGCCACCCCCGAGCCGCCCAGCGCGGCCCCGCGCCGATCGCGCACCGTGGCGGCGGCCTTGCTGCTCGGCCTGCTGCTGACGGCGGCCGCGGCCGCACTGGCCGGCGGCCTGGCGGCCTTGCTTTCCGACAGCGGCTCGCTCGCCGCACCGCTGGCTGCCGCGATCGCCATCGGCGTCATCGTGCTGCCGCTGGCCGCGTTGCTGCTGAAACTGGCGCACCAGGTCGAGCGCAGCCGCCAGCAGCTGGCCCGGCTCGACACGCTCGACACCCTGACCGGCGTCGCCAACCGCAACCATTTCCTGGCCCAGGCCGAGCGCGAGTGGGCCCGCGCCCGCCGCTACGGCGACGGCGCCGCGCTGCTGCTGGTCGAGGTCGACCGCTTCCAGCGCCTGCGCGAAACCCGCGGCGCCGGCGCCGGCGACGCGGTGCTGCAAGCGCTGGTGCGCCACATCGAGCCGTCGCTGCGCGGCGCCGACGCGCTGGCTCGCTTCGACGGCGCCCAGCTCGCGGTCTGGCTGGCGCAGGCCGACCCGCTGGGCGCGCTCGATGTCGCCGAGCGCATCCGCGAACAGACCGAATCGCTCGATGTCGCCTGGCAGCAGCAGATGCTGCGGGTGACGGTCAGCGTCGGCGTCGCCGCCTTGCGGCCGGCGCACCAGAACCTGGCCGCACTGATCGACGACGCCGAGGCGGCGGCCCAGGCCGCGCGCCAGGCCGGCGGCAACTGCGTTCGAGCGGCGCCGGTCGACCCGACCCGGCTGCGCAAGATCGGGCCGTCGGTGGGCGACAACCAGGCCGCCGGGCCGACGTTCTAGCCGAGCCGCAGCCGCGCCGAGTAGCCGGTCATCTCCAGGTAGCCGAGGCCGACTCGGCGCCCGCTGCCGTCGATCAACTCGGCCAGCCCTTCCCAGTAGATCGCACCGGTGCTGCCGCGGCTGTCGAGTTCCTGCGCGTCGAGCAACGCACGCAGCTCGAAGCGGCCGGCGGGCGTCTCGATCTGCCAGGTCACCGGGTAGCGGGCCTGCGACGCGGGGCTGACCCAGCGGCGGCCGGCGCTGAAACGCAGCTCGGCCGGCGCGAACGAACTCAGTGGCTGGCCGTCGCGGCGAAAGCTGCCGCCGGCCCACAGCGCGGAGCCGTCGGCGCGCCGGATCTGGAAGGCCATCAGCGCGCTGCCGTCGAACAGGTTGATCCCGATCCAGTCCCAGCCGACCGCGTCGGGGGCGAGGTAGGCGTCGCTCCACTCGCGATCGAGCCAGCCGCGGCCGCTGGCCTCCAGGCGGCGGCCGCCGATTGCTATCTTGCCCTGCGCCACGAGCTGCGGTTCGCTGTAGTAGTGGCTCGCCTGGCGCTCGTCCGGGCCTTTGCGCGAGAAGCCGGCGTCGCCTTGCAGCAGCAGCGGCTGGGTCGGCTGCAGCGCCAGTTCGATCGAGAAGCCGTCGGCCGGCAGCCGGGCCACGTAGCGCCCGGCTTCCCGGCGCAGCGACCAGTTGCCCAGCCGCACATCGGTGTCGGCCGACGCCGCCTGGCCGAGCGCGGCCGGCACCGCCCCCGACCAGCGCGCGATGCGCTGCGCGTGGTGGTGGCGCTGGCCGGCAAGGTCGGTCACCGCGACATGGGCGAACAGCACCTGGCGCGCGGCGAAGCGGCTATTCAGGTCTTCGGCGAGGCCGGTCCGGCTGCGAAAGAAGGTGAGCTGAAAGCCGAACCGCGGCGCAGCTTCGCTGCCCAGCCAGCCGGTCGCGTACCACCATTCGACGCTGGTCTCGGGGTGGGCGCCGTGGTCGCGCGGAAAGCTCAGTGCGCGCCCGCGGCGAACGTCGGCATACGTTGTGGGCACCACCATCGCCAGCAGCCACGTGCGCCGCTTCACCAGTCCTCCTTCACCGACAGAAGCGCCGAGCGCCCGGCCGCGCCGCGGGCGCTGAACGCCGCGGTGGCTATCCCCGCGGCGAGCACCGCCAGGCACAGCAGCGCCAGCCGCGGCCACGGCAGCACCAGTTCCATCGTCCAGTGAAAACTCTGCGGGTTGACGACGAACACCAGCACCGTACTGACCGCGATGCCGAGCAGCAGGCCGAGCAGGGTGCCGGCTGCCATCCAGGCCGCGCCCTCGCCGGCGACGACGCCGACCACCTGCGCCCGCGTCAGCCCCAGATGGGCCAGCAGGCCGAACTCCTTGCGCCGGGCGAGCACCTGCGCCGACAGGCTGGCGGCGATGCCGACGAGGCCGATGCCGATCGCCACCGCCTGCAGGTAGTAGGTGACCGCGAAGCTGCGGTCGAAGATGCCCAGCGACAGCGCACGCAGCTCGCCGGCGGCCGAGAACTCGATCATCGAGGGGTCGCTCGACAAGCCGCGCAGGCCGGCCTGGACGTCGGCGATCACCGCGCCGGGGGCGAGCCACAGCGCGAGGTCGTTGACTCTCACATCGCCGGTCAGGCGGCGGTAGTCGCGCTCGTCGATGACGATCGCGCCGAACTGCCGCGCGTAGTCGCGCCAGACGCCGAGCACGCGCGCGCTGACGGGCCGGTCGCCGAGCGGCAGATCGAGGCGCTGGCCGACCTTCGCACCGTACAGCGCGACCACCGCTTCGCTGACGTAGATGCCGACTTCGCCGGCCGCCGGCGGCAGCGGCGCTTCCAGCAGCGGCAGCGTCTCCGCCGGCAGCCCAAGCGTGCGCGCGATCAGGCTCACCGCCGGCCGGCCGGGCGCCAGCTGCAGCGAGCGCACGCGCGACGCGCGCAGCTTCGCCACGCCCGGCAGCCGCGCTGCCGCCTGCACGAAGGCCGGCTCCAGCCAGGCCTGGCCGGCGGCGCTGCTGCTGCCTGCGCTGCGGGCGTACAGGTCGGCCGGCAGCACCGTGTCGAGCCAGGTCGAGACGCCCGCCCGAAAGCTCGTCACCATCACCGTCAGCGCGACCGACAGCGCCAGGCTGGCGACGACGCCGGCCACCGCCGCGGTCGCGGTGCCGCGCTGGAAGCGAGCGCGCTGAACCGCCAGCAGCGCCAGCGCGTGGCCCGGTGGCGGCACCGCGGCCAGCAGCGCGTGGACGGCGGCCGGCACCAGCGCGACGCCGCCGAACAGCAGCGCGCCGACCGCGCCATAAGCCGCCAGCGGCAAGCCGCCGATCGGCGGTGCGAAGGCGAGGCCAGCGCCCGCGGCCAGCAGCGCCAGCCCCGGCCAGGCCGCCGGCGCCTGCGGGTTCGGGTTGCCCAGCCCCTTCAGCGCCAGCGCCGGCGCCAAAGCCTGCGCCTGCCGCGCCGGCAGCCAGCCGCCGACCAGCGCCGACGCGGTGCCGAGCGCAGCGAAGCCGAATGCGCCGCCGGCGCTGAGAAGCAGCGCCGGCGCGATGCCGGGGAAGTAACCACCGCCGAGGTCGCCGGACAGCCACCGCAACGCCGCCGCCGCGAGCCCGGCCCCCAAAGCCAGGCCGATGGCGCTGCCGGCGGCGCCGAGCACGGCGCATTCGGCCAGAACCAGGCCGCGCCGCTCGCCGGCCGTCAGGCCCAGCACGCCGAGCAGCGCGAAGGTCGGCGTGCGCTGGGCGACCGACAGCGAAACGACCGAGAAGACCAGGAAGGCGCCGACGAACAGCGACACCAGCGCCAATGCCGTGAGGTTGACGCGGTAGGCGCGCGACAGGTTCGAGACGCGCTGCTCGGCGTCGTCGGGCGGCAGCGCCAGCACGCCGGCCGGCAGCGCCAGCCGCGCGACCAGCGCGCCGCGGTCGCTGCCCGGCCGCAGCCGCAGGTCGATTCGCGACAGCTTGTCCACGAAGCCGAAACGCGCCTGCGCGCCGGCGATGTCGATCACCACCAGCGGCGGCCCGCCGGCCGCCACGCTGCCGGCGACGCGAAAGCGCTGCCAGGCCGCGCCGAACTGCAGCGCCAGCGGCTGGCCGTCGACGGCGCCGGTCATCGCGCGTGCGGCGGCGTTGACGAAGACCGCGTCGGGGTCGAGCATCGCCAGCCGCGATCCGCTGGCGGCCGGCCGCGGCAGCAAGCCGATCGCCAGCGGCGCGATCTGCAAGGCGTCGATGCCGAGCACGCGCAGCGCCGTGCGCTGGCCGTCGGCGCCCGGCGCGTAGGTGTCGAGCTCGACCACCGGGCTCGCGACCGCCACCGCGGGATCCGCGGCCACCCTTTCGTAGAGCGCGTCGTCGAAGCCTTCGCGCTGGCCGCGCAAGCTGAGATCGGGCTCGCCGTTCGCCGAGCGCAGCGCGGAGGCGAACTCGGCCAGCGCCGAGTTGTTGATCAGATGCACCGAATAGGCGAGCGCGACGCCGAGCGCCACCGCCAGCAGCGCGACGGCGTGGCGCCACGGATGGTGGCGCCACTCGCGCGTCACCAGGCTCTGCACCAGCCGGCGGTTCATGGCGCGACGATGCCGCCGGCGGTGAGCCGCAGCACGCGGTCGGCGCGTGCCGCGGCGGCTGCCGAATGCGTCACCAGCAGGCACGCCGAGCCGGCATCGCGCACCTGCGCCAGCAGCACGCCGAGCACGCGCGCCGCGGTCGTGGGGTCGAGGTTGCCGGTCGGCTCGTCAGCCAGGATCAGCCCCGGCGAATGGACCACCGAGCGCGCGATCGCGACCCGCTGCAACTGCCCGCCGGAGAGCTGCGCCGGAAAGCGGGCGCCCAAGTCCCCGAGCCCGACCGCATCGAGCAAGGCTTCCACGCGGGCCGCATCGGGCCGGCCGAGCAGCAGCAGGGGCAGGGCGACGTTCTCCGCCACCGACAGATGCGGCAGCACGTGAAAGGCCTGGAAGACGAAGCCGAGCCGGGCGCGGCGCAGGCGCGCGCGGCCGGCTTCGTTCAGCGCGGCGAGATCGCTGCCGCCGACGACGACCCGGCCTGCATCGGCATCGTCGAGGCCGGCGATGCAGTTCAGCAGCGTCGACTTGCCGACCCCCGACTCGCCGAGCAGCGCGACGAACTCGCCGGCGGCCAGCGCCAGCGACACGGCATGGAAGACCCGGGTCTCGCCGAACGACTTGGAAAGGCCCTCGATCTGCAGCATCGCCGGCGATCATGCCCGAGCGCTGCGGTCCGCCGGGCGTTGCGGTACAACCGAGCCCCGTTTGAGGAAGCTTCACATGAACAGACTCGTTGCCACCGCGCTGGCCATTCTGTGCGGCGTCGCCTTTGCGCAGGCGCCGAACCCGACCCAGCGCCTGCGCGGCATCGTCGACTCGTTCGATGGCACGACGCTGGTCGTCACCGAACGCAGCGGCGAGGTCATCAAGCTCGCGCTGGCCGACAACTTCGCGGTCAGCGAAGTGCTGCCGATCGAGCTGTCGGCGATCCAGCCCGGCAGCTTCGTCGGGGTGGCAACGCTTGCCGCCGCCGACGGCACGCTGCGCGCGCTCGAAGTGCTGGTGTTCCCGGAAGCCGCGCGCGGTTCCGGCGAAGGCCACTACCCGTGGGACCTGCAGCCCGGCAGCATGATGACCAACGCAACGGTCGCCGACGTCGCCGCCGCGCCGCACGGCCGGCAGATCCAGCTTCGCTACAAGGACGGCGAGAAGACCGTGCTGGTGCCGCCCGAAACGCCGGTCGTGACCTTCAAGCCCGGCGACCGCAGCCTGCTGGTCGTCGGCGCCAAGGTGATGGTGACTGCGCAGCTTCGCGACGGCAAGCCGACCGCGACGCGCGCGCTCGCCGGGCGCAACGGCTTCACGCCGCCGATGTAGCGTTAGCCCGGCGCTAGCCCCGGTTTCGGCGCTGCACCGCCAGCCCCATCGCCGCCAGGCCGAGCGCGAACATCGCCAGGCGGGAGATCTCGGGCACCGCCGTCAGCACGCGGATGTGGTCGCCCGGTGTGGCGGCCCACCAGTTGATCGTCAACACGTTGCCGGCGAAGGTGGCCGTGTTCAGCGGTTCCAGTCCGGTGAAGCCGGTGGCGTCGTAGTTGTAGGTGATGCCGGCAGCACCGTAGGTCGGCTCGCTGGCCATCAGGCCGCTCTGGGTGGTGATCAGCGCGACGATCGGCGCATCGAAAGTGATGCTGGCTCCTACCGTGCCGGCAGGATACGGGTCCCAGAAGATCAGGTACGACTTGATGCCGGAGACGAGCTTCTCGTCGATCCAGTACAAGGTATCGTCGTCGTTGACGTCGTTGTCGCCGACCGGGCCGGCACTGTATTGCTGGAAGTCGAGTCCGGGCGTCGTGATGCTCGCGCTTGGTGCGGCGAAGGCGCTGCTCGACAAGGCAGCGGCGGCGAGGGCGGAGAGGGCGGTGAATCGGGTGATTTTCATGGCGATCCTTGGTGCATGGGGTCGCGAGAGGCAGGGACGGCAGTCAGCCTAACGCAATACATGTGCCGGCCCTGACGCCTACCCCCGATTTCAGGGGGTCAGGCAAGCGGCGATCGACGCCAGGCTTTGTTGCACCGCGTCGGCCGCGTCGCACGCGACGCCGTGGCGCTGCATCGAGCGCAGCCAGGTCAGCTGGCGCTTGGCCAACTGGCGGGTCGCCGCGATGCCGGCTTCCCGCAGGCCGCCCAGGTCGCCGGCGTCGAGCGCGGCCCAGGCTTGCCGGTAGCCGACGCAGCGCATCGACGGCAAGTCCGGCCGCAGGTCGCCGCGCTCGCGAAGCCGCCGGACTTCGTCGACGAAGCCGGCCGCCAGCATCGCATCGAAACGCTCGGCGATGCGCGCATGCAGCCAGCCGCGCGAAGCCGGTTCCAGCGCGACCAGCGGCAGCTCGGGTGCCGGCGGCCGCGCGGCGCCGTGCCAGGCCGACAGCGGGCGGCCGCTGAGCTGCCAGACCTCGAGCGCGCGCTGGATGCGCTGGCCATCGTTCGGCGCCAGCCGCGCGGCTGTCGTGGGGTCG
>Ga0307513_10001219_pt1 | contig 37330 bp, 42 predicted proteins | sample 15_EM_MG_FD_202174 | JGI IMG/M metagenome (GOLD analysis project Ga0307513, IMG submission 202174) | Populus trichocarpa ectomycorrhiza microbial communities from riparian zone in the Pacific Northwest, United States - 15_EM | ecosystem: Host-associated > Plants > Roots > Unclassified | place... | reverse complement strand
CCCGGGCGGGGGCGGGGCGGGGATTACCCGAAAAATACCCCCCCCGGCCCCGTGTAAGGGCGGGGCCTTGTGAGTGAAAACCCGCCCCGCCCCGCCCCGTAACGAACACTAACTATAAACCTAGAGCCCCCCCTGGATAATTACATCGATCCAAGGCATTGGCGTCTGCCACGGAGGCAGTACAATACCACAGCTGGGCATAACCGAGGGGTCCGACAATTGGGGAGGGCAGGAAGGCGAGCGGAGCCACCGGGCATAGAGGGTGCCAGCCAAGGATAATGAGCAGTAGGGTGCCAGCCGATAAGTAGCAGTAGGGTGCCAGCCAAGGAGTGGAGTATAGCAGTACGGTGCCAGCGGACCGAACGGGGAGCGATGTGGAGGACGGATGGTGAGCGGGCTAGCCACATCTGACTAACGGGCCATAGCAAGGGCTTTCCAGACAACAGCGAAACCAAGCAGGACCGTGATCTTAATGACTGAAGCTTTCCCTATCAGAGGTACAAGCCCAGCAGAACCGAGGTCTTATTGTGACCGAGAGTCCGGACGCCATATCGCCGACCGTGAACGAAGTGAGAAGCTTTCTGATCATGCAAACTGCTAAGCGAGGTGCAAAGCAAGTGCGGGGTAAGGGGGAGAAGTGAACTTCATGAGTGGGTGTCAACGAAGGACGCGAACGAGAACCCCAAGGAGGGGAGGCAGACAGGCCTCAGACGAGGAGGGAAGATGACTTAACGTCAACTCCTGGGCAGTAGCTATCGTGGAAGAAGAGAGGTGGGTGGGGGGATGAGACGATGATTTCCCGTGGAGTTGAGATTTCAATCGCCCAAGATGTAGGAGAGATGGTTCGTGTCCTATCTCTTGGTCGGAACCAAGCTCCTTTTATAGGCATCTTCTCGCAACGCGTGCCCTGGTGACTCAGCACCTCGCGTTACATACTTCTATGACTAATAGCGAGTCATAGTGTGAAATCCATCAGCTGAGACTTATGAGTCGCTGCGCAACATACCGTTATCCAATCAAAACTCATAAACTAAGTCATGTACTCGAATGAGTCACATGCGTGAAACCCATGACTCATAATGTGAGTCCTGTGCGAAACATATTACATCATATTACATCACAAACGTGCGTGAGTCATCAAAACATTAACCAATCATAATATAACCATAACTCGCAAGTGCGTAGTCATGTGGGAACTATGTGTCGAATGACGTCATAGTGTGAAACCCAATATACCTTATGACTAATAAATATTAGTCATGTGAAATCTGCCTTGCTTAGTCACGATTTGTGACAATATGTATATCAGCAAAGGTCTCCAATGCCACGGAGTTTTATGTTTTATCCCTCCAATGCCACAACGCCCTCCAATGCCACAAGATTGTGTAAGATAGAACCCTACTCGGATGGGGAAATATTTTACCGTGACTTTTTTTCACTATACACATAGTATGATACCAGAACTAAGATACAGGAAAGTACATATGAAAGGCAGAATACCCATACCTAGACACACATCGGGTAAACATAGCACCACTCCTTTAACTTACCCTATCTGCTGTCAAAATAGCCACCTCTTGGTTTTGAGAGGAAAAGGACCAAGGAAATATGTATAGAGAAATGGCAGCCCTAAGCATGAGGTTGACGGTAGGTAGCAGGGTTGTGGCGAGGACAGTCAATAATCTCTCTTGGCTTGGCTGCTTGTGTAACATTAAGATATCGTGGAAGGTGTCGGCGGAGCCAGCTGAGCGAGCTGGGGACTGAATTGCGCGTTAGTCCATCTCCGGGAAGACAATTATGCTCAGAATTTAGCACGCTGATCTTAACATCTCGTTCCCCTGTCTGGTTTGCTCTGATACACCATCCACATTCAGGAACCACTCAGGTATAGATCACCCACTCATGATCTTTATCAGCTACCTTGAATGAAAACTTTTCCTTCCCAGACCAATCCTCCACGAGCTCCTTAAGGACCCAGCACTGGCGAAGCCGGGAGTTGTGCAAGCGCGGACATTCCAAGTAATATATTCCTGGCTTTGGTGAAGGGTGTGGTGGTTTTCTCGCTGGCCCACTGAATGGCCACCATTCGCACCTTAACAACAAAAAGTCACGGTAAAATATTTGCTTATCCGATCAGGGTTCTATCTTACACAATCTTGTGGCATTGGAGGGCATTGTGGCATTGGAGGGATAAAACATAAAACTCCGTGGCATTGGAGACCTTTACCGTATGTATATTTGTACGTATGTGTATTGACCATATACCTTCCCTGATAGCTGTGTCAGCTATTAGGGCTTGCTAAGAGGCAGAAGTGTGTTGGAGGAGAGGTCGTGGGCAAAGAGTTATTTTATACAAATGAAATAAAAATTTCTGATTTCATGAAAAGTGCCATTCAATCTGCCTTGTCATTTGTTTCTTTAAGTTCCAAGGAGTTTGAGTGTAAATTGATTCATGATGTCCAGATGGTGAGTATACGACAGTTAAGGCTGATATGGCATGCGTATATATATACACTTGAATTGTACGCTAGTTAACGTCGCGTAAGACTACTACTTCAAGTCTACCATAACAGGGAATACATGGTCTATTGACAAAAATAACAGCTCACCAGAGATCACTATTGAGCCAACGCACCTCCACCCTCAACCCAGCTGAAGAACCTTCTCTGAATCAGATGAATTTCCGGTATCTATTTCACTATGCATTGAGCTTTTTTTTTAATTTGTCGCGACAATAGTTGGCTTAGTGTGAAAGTGCTGTTGTCGCCGAAACCTTTCATGATAGTTGGTGTGCCGTTAATTTTGTTAACGTACCATACTATCCCTTCCATGTAGAAATAGCATGACAATATTGTACAAGATATTGTATTCTTCCAAGATGTTATAGCTGCACCCTTTATTTATCGAGTATACAATTTAGTCACAAAATGAAGCTGGAAAGTACACAATTCCCAGCTATCCTTTGAACCCCAAACCGATAGCTCATGGCTATAAATTCCTTTCTCTGATAGCATCAGCAAATGAAACACATACATCTGATACGCCTGCCGTGGATCCTGAAGCGAGAGATGTCGTCGCTGCGTCACCTGTGTCCGGTACATCCTGAGTTCGGTTGCAGCGTCAGTACGCTCTTTGTGCATCCTGAGTCAGTCCCGCACGTCGGCAGGCCACTATTGCGTTATCAGTTCGCCAGTAACTATCCCTTGCGTCTGCACTTGACATCCCCCCTGTTCACCCTATACCAGCGTCCTGACGCTTTCAATTACCTAGCTCCTTCGGGTAGCCGTCAATAGCATCATACCCCTACACCTAGTTTCCTAGTATGAACTCTGCACCACTCAACTTCCAGGTAGGGTCTCTCGCTTGAGGTCATCATGTTTAACTCATGTATTAATTATATATTTTCTTCATACTAGTACACACTATATATATACAGCTTGCCATAGCGCCCTATACACGCCTTCGCACATACCTATCATACCCCAATTTGGAATACTAGTAAATCACATCAAAGGTCCTCACGTTGATACTGCTATTGACGAGCTAGTGCCGGTCTCCCTCTGGAATCAAATAAGCCAGGTGGAGAATTGTCACTAGGTTAACCAATATAAACCCTGGCGTATCTTGTCTGAGCTGAACTATAACAAGTCTAGGTATATCAGAGGGCCAGCCTGAGGTCACAGAGCTCAACATCTGAATGCCTGCCAAGCACCGCACGGTGTCTTGATGGCTGTCACTGATTTTAAAGAGCACCTCGGGCTTTGCAGTGAGACAACCACTCCGGGAACCATATATCTTGTCGGTTCCGTCCTGTACCCAAACTGAATCATTCCATCTTTCTTGATTCTGAAATTGGTAGGTAACTGTTCATCATGCACAATGGATTTTGTCAACATCGGTTTCCTGGAAGGCCAAAACTGGGATTTGAAGTTGCATTAGTAGTTCAACAGGAAGTAGTTGCAGTATTGCTGGTTCTTTGGGATGGGGGCGTTCAGTAGGCAGGTTGTGTTAGCTGTATCGAATCAATTCCAAACAGTTGTGGTTAAGAGGGATTCATTGTAACAATCCTATTGTTGAGAGTGTATGCAACAGGCAATGACAGTCGTCTCCTGCCTATGCGAATCTCGTTTTCTTGCACCAAGAGGTAGGGAAGTACTATCTCTTCAGATAGTACAGAACTGGATTGCTTGTCTTAGGTGATTCGTTAAGAGGGACTATCTCTTCAGATAGTAAGATGCGTGGATTGGCGTGCTTGATAGAACTATCACAATAGTTCTATGTTCGAGCGGCCCGTCGAGACTATCACCATAGTCTCTGGGTTCTTGAGCGTAGGCTCTCGTAGAGGAGGAGTGTATGTAAGGAGAGTAAAGCGTAATCGTATGGCAATATCTTAAAGTATAGAAAAGTACTTAGATGGTTGCGTGAAGATCCTATCTCTTGGTCGGTTTTTCTTTATTTTTTATTTTTTATTTTTTATTTTTGTTTTTGTAATTATGTATTCATTGTTTTAAGGTACAAAAAACTGCATGCAGCTCTAGCTATGACAAAAACAAAACCTATAAGCAATCCCACAGCCCGCTTCACCTCTTCATGGGAAAAAATCAAACACCCCGAATCAAGAGGAAAAGTCCCCCTCGCCTAGCACTTAAGATAATATACCCCAGACACGTAAGGAAACAATACATAAAAACGTACAGGTAGAGAGACCCAAACCCTTTAGCAGGCTCCCCAAAAAAAAAGAAACCGCCTGTTCGAAGACCCTAAAGGCGGGCCTGAGTGAGGGGATGGATGATCGTCGACATGAGAAAACTCAAAGGTTGAGGGCCCACCGAAACCGTGTTGTACGGTCAGGCAGGTTATTACATCGATCCAAGGCGTAGGACAAAGCCACGGAGGCAGTGCTTTACCACGACTAGGCGTAACCGAGAAAGGGTCAACTGATCGGAGGGATGAGGTGGAGGAGTAGCAGTAGGGTGCCAGCCGGTGTGTAGCAGTAGGGTGCCAGCCAGTGATTAGCAGTAGGGTGCCAGCCGGAAAGGATTTGAAGCAGTAAGGTGCCAGCTAAAGGGGCAGTACGGTGCCAGCGGTAGGAACCGGGAGGGGGGTAGTAGAGGAAGAATCGCGAGCGGGCTAGCCACAACCGACCAACAGGCCATAGGAAGGGCTTTTGGGCCGACGACGAAACCGAGTGGGACCGTAATGTGACTAACCGAGGCTTTCCCCATCGGAGGTACAAGCTCAGCAAGGTGAGGCCTACTTCGACCGAGAGTCCGACACCGTAACGCCGACCGTGAGTACAGCGAGAAGCTTTCCGACCGTGCAAAATCCTAAGCGAGGTGCAATGGAAGTGCAGGGTAAGAGGGAGAACCGCATTTCATGAGCGGGTGTCAACGATGAATGGGAGCAAGAACCCCAGGGAGGGGAGGGAGGCGTGCCTCAGGAGAGGAGGGTAGATGGCTTAACGTCAACTGCTAGGTAGTAGCCATCGTGGGAGAAGAGAGGTAGGTGGGGAAACCTAATGCTGATTTCCCGTGGTATTGAGATTTCAATCGCCGGAGGTGGCGGAGAGATGGTTCGTGTCCTATCTCTTTGTCGGAACCAAGTGCCTTTTATAGGCATCTTCCCACAACCGTAATCCTCGTGACTTATCACCTTGTGTAACATAACCACTATGACTCATAATGAGTCATAGTGCGAAATCCATCAGCTGACTCCTATGAGTCAACTGAGCACATCCCTTTCCATCGATCCAAACCCATAAACCTGATCACGCGCTAAAATGAGTCGCATGCGTGAAACCCATGACTCGTAATATGAGTCATGTGCGAAAGTCATTCCATCATATGACATCACCATCGTGAGTCATGAAACCATCAACCAATCGTAACCAACCACTGGCAATGACTCGCAAGTGCCCAGTCATGTGAAAGCTACTCGTCAAAGCGACGTCATAGTGCAAAACCAACATACCTTATGACTAATAAGTATTAGTCATGTGAAATCAACCTTGCTTAGTCACGATTTGTGACATGCATACCATCTGGAAAAAATCAAGGATATCGGATACGTCGTCACGACATGTAATGCGGGCACGCTGGAGAAAGACAGATCCTAAGATTGCCACTGCATCGAAGACTCAAAGTAGAAGTCAGGTTCAAAATAAAGATAAAGCTAATTCAAAGTAGAATCAAGCGGTAAAACTTACTATCGTCAAGCCTTAAAGCTTCACTCAATAGGTTCCCTTGAGGATCGTTGGTTATCAGAATATGGTGGCTCTGGCTTGAGTTAAGTACAATAATGAAAAGGTAGAGGACATCCGTCAACCATTGTGACCTTTCGGGAGCACCCAGCTCAGCGCAGGGCTGTCCAACTCACCTGCGTAAAGTGGGCTAACTGGCGGAGGCAGTCAGACCCTGTGGATATTAACTATTTCCACAAATAGGAAGTGCTCCCGGTAATGTCTCTCCAACTACATCTGCATGAGCGAAAACTCTTCCTATAGGCAGCAGATCAGTCGTCGACGGACATGCCCACCGTAGAGATAATATGCATTGAGACTCACTGGCCCAGCAGTGGTTTTGTCTATACAAGCTATCCAGTCCATTGACAAATCTACTTGATGATACTAGGCTTCTGAACCTGACTGCAGGCTCCCAGGATAAGAAGTCTCCTGCTGCTTGACTGCATAGGTGCTACCCACAGCCAACTATTCGGAACATTCTTAAAAGGTGACAAGACTCACACCTCTAGAGTCCAATAATAACCGCTGGTATTGCTACAGTTCTGCGGGTAGCCTGGGACCGGCATTGGGCTCCTTGCCCCAGAAGTCTTGCAGCTTCGGCAGTCAGCTCCAGGCCCTTTACAGTTGACCATACTACTACCCGCATGATAAACTATGCCCGTAGGTGGTTTCCAAGCGGTAGCCAGGTGGCACCCCAGGAGGTGGTCACTCTTACTCCCCTTATATATCCTGCAAACAGCTTCTGGTCGGTTGGACGGCCAAAACTCATGGCGTGTTCTGGAACTATTCCTATGAATCTCGCCTTACTAGGAAGCACACAGCTCTACAGCCGTACAGTGCTGTCGTGCTGTACCAAAGCTGGGGCTGCAGGGGGGTGTCAGGAATATCCACTGAAGGTTACAGGAGGTTTGGACAACTGCTCCTCTGTCGGTAGCCTGTTTCGTCCCATCCCAAGTAGCCCTATCAAGGTTTAAGAGCCCCACTATAGTGGGATAACCGTCTGCTAAGTCCGTTGATGGCTTTGTTGGTGAAGGTAGGGTAACTCGGGTACATCAGTACAGGAACTGGGTCCCCACGGTATGGTAATCATGTTTCAAAGGTAAGGTAACCTGACCCCTTCATGCCTTTATTCCAGTTGGGAGTCTGTACGACCACCTATAAAGTTGCCCCAGAGACCCATGCAACCTTTACTATGTTTCCTTAACTTTACGCGAACATGCTCTGCGAAGGTGACCCTGTCTAACCCTATATCACCAAGTCACTTTGTCGACACTAGTACCAACACATGCCTACTGGTAGTATACCAAGTATACTGGTCTATCCTCAATCTCATTACCTCTGGGTATACCATATGGGCTTGAGTGTAGTCCACTGTAGCTACCTATCTGTGGGGTGGTTACACAACGACCTTTCAAGATCCTTCCACAAGGGGCTGGTGTGGATACTGCACTCGTTGGTTTATCCAACAGGCCAAGGATGTTATCACTAAGATTTGCCTCCGCGACGTCTGGCCAAATTGAGGTTTAAAAGTATCATTCGGATTGCATGCAGAAGACTGTAGGTGTAAAGAATGTGTCCCTCAACCTCATTCATATTCGAGCATCTCGATTCGCCCTTGATCTGTTCCTTATGACCAAGCTCTTCGAACTCTGTGGAATACATGGGGATATTGCCAAACTAGCCTATATGATCAGAGAAGTGGCTTAGCAGATGCATCTTAACAAGGTTGAAGGGAGATTCCGTATTGATTATGTGCATATGGAGGATGTTCTTGTTATGCCGATCGTCTTCGAGGTGCCGGTACTGCTGGGATGGTGTCCATTAGAAATGATTAATCCTGAGTCTGAGGCGCAGGCGCCGCGTCTAGCCACATCCAAGTTGTTTTTCTGTCATGTGCGTCCCCAGCGTTCCGACGCCATTCCCAAAGTCGATTGTTTTCTGACGTAACATCGGACCTTACCGACATCCCGCTGGCTCCCCACATCTCCTGCTCTTCTCCCGCCCCTGATCTCACATCCTGATGTCTCTTGTCCTGCCTCACATCTCTGAAGCATGCGGATGCCTCCCCATGGGACCCCCTTTTTCTTCTGCTTCTGGGCGTGCTTATCACAACTTGCCGCAGATATCACCCTAGTCATTCCTGCCCGTGTGCCTCCTACTACTAGTACTACGAGGCTCGTGCATAATTTGGTTGTTTCTAGATGTTTCTATTTCTCTAAGGCTATATCTCTACTATATACTTGTCTCTCATACACGGTTATCGTCTAGTCGTGATCATGACACTACATCTCCGTCGCAGAGCCATGTAGCCCACATCTCGGCTACATCGCTCCCCGAGTTTATTATATAATACAAGGCCCCTCCGTGATCCTAATAGATCTCGTCAGATGTGCGTAAATCGATCTAACTGTTGACAAGCCAGAGCCGGTATGTCTCCGGTATCAGATGCGCCAGGCCTAAATCTCACGGTTCCCTGATAAGATATGTGTTGGGATAACTTTGGTGTTCTTTCTTTTGTTACACGGTTGCTATGAGGGATTTCGTTTGTAAGGTTTACGACAAATTGTATTGTTACCTTGGTTACGCGGATATGCGACTCATACTGGGGTATGAGTCTTGCGGCAAAGGCTGTGCTAGGATTTCCTTCTATGTAAGGGGGGGGCTTCGCCTCCTATTTCCTCATCTTTCTCGTCCCCTCCACCTCCAGTGATTGAAATCTCAACACTATGGGAAATCATCGTGAGAGTGTCCTCCGCCTCTGACCTACCCCGCGCGTGGCAACTGCTCGGGGGTTTGTCACGCTTTCATCTCCTTACTCTCTCTAAAGCCTTTGGCCTCCCCTCCCGGGGGTTATGGATTCCTTTCTGGTTCCGTTTTCTTCGTTGAGCACGCTCGCGTTGATGTTCCTACCCTTTACCCCGCACTTTGCGACGCGTCTCGCTTAGCGATTTGCACGGTCGGCAACCTTCCTTCCTCCGTCAACACACGCTCGCTAGTTTCGGACTATCGGTTAAGTATTTGCCCTGGTGGCCCTGCTCTCTGGTATTGCACTCTGTCCTGAGTTGCTGGATCTGTACGGTCGGCATTCGAAAAACGGTGACCCCGTCTCCTTCCTCCGTGTTCGTACTTCTCAGTTGTTTGGCGAGCCCTCCCTCTCCCGCTTCCCACGCGTCAGATCCGCTTGCACCGTACTGCGACGCCCCTCCTTAGCTGGCACCTTATCTGCCTCCTCGGCTGGTACCCGACTGCCTCTCACGATAGCTGGCACCTCTACTGCTGAGTGGCTCTCCTCGCTGGGTGACTCCCCTCGTCGTCCTCCCGCTCCCGCGATTTACTCTACGATCGGAAACCTCGCATTAGGTTACGCTGTGTTATGGTATAGCACTACCTCCTTGGCCTATGCTAAAGTCCGAAGCGTCGCCGCCCCCTGGCATTTGCCTTGTTGGGATATAGCCTGCCCCTGTAGCCTTTCGGTTTGGGGTTCGATCCAATATTTGTTTAAGGTTGAGCAACAGTAGTTTTATCTTTCCTCTCCGTCGGCACTTGGTGCCGTAAGAATCCGTTCTTTTGTTGTCGGGGGCCTGCCGAAGGGTTTGTGTCTTTCCCTGGTTTCTTTTCTATACTTGTCTTTCCTTACGTGTCTGGAGGAAGGTATTGCTCCGTCTTGCTTTCGTCTTAGGTGCTGCAAGGGGGGAGGATGGGCTCTGGTTTAGAGGGGTTTGATTTTTCCCATGAGGGGGTGAAGCAGGTCGTTGGATTCCTTGAGGGTTTTGTTCACGCCATAGCTAGCGCTCCACGCGAGTTCTTGTACCTTAGTTATCCAGAAATCAATGAACATATGATATAAAAAAAAGAAAAAAAAAGAGAAAAAAAAATCGCCCCCTATTTCCTTGATTCTTTACGCTACCTGGTATTTCTTTCACAACTCGTGTACTTCAGAATATAACGTCTTCAATTCTGATATCCATGACCCACGCCAAGAACCCACGAACCCTGACCCTGATCTGCCATTACGCGATCAGCCCTGAACTGAGATTGTCATCTCCGAACCCTCACACTAAACGAGTGTTATTGTTTGGGACCCTCCTGTCGTTGTGTGCCTTGGACTAACGTCTTGTGCCAAGACCCCATTACACAAGGTAGCGTCTAACGAGGATCCAACCCACACAACACCCTGTCTCGACGTGTCGAACTTCCGACCGCTGCATTAACTGCCTTGACCGAATTGTCGGTGGTTACCAACGATGAGTTTGATCAACTACCCGAAGAGCGAATTAGACAGCAGGTCCGTACCGCGCGCAATCTTGCTACTTCACTCAACGGGCTCCCAGCACTCCCTTCCATTTCCCGACAAGGCACCCCTGCACCGCTCGAACAAAACCCTCGCTTCCAACAGCTGCAACAATGTGGTCAAAATCTAACGAACGAAAGGGAAGCGCTTGCTGAAGAAAGAGATGCACTTACCGAAGAACGCGATGCTCTACTGACAGAGGGACAAGGACTGGAGGCAAGGTACAGAGCTATCGAGACGGACCTAGAGCGCGACAGAGCGACCATAGTTACCCTCAACATGGCATTAACCAACACGAACACTGCCCTCGCAACTGCAACTGCTGCACTTGCAAATGCAGGGGGAGCTGCTCCGCCTGCAGGCCACTGACCCCCTAAGCCAGAATCACTTCCCAAACCACAGGAGTTCGACGGATTCCAAGATCAACTTTGTCCATTCATCGCACAATTACGTACCAAGTTCCTCGGAGATGCCCACAAGTTTGTGGATGTCCAACATCGGTTGGCATATGCTGTTGGGTTCCTGAAAGGAAAAGCTTGCGAACAAATCCTTCCACTTATGAATGAAGGAAACATTAATATAGCTAGTGTGGAGGCCCTGATCACCCTTCTTGAGAATGCTTTCAGTGACCCTGATAGGATCCGTAGGGCCGAAGGGAATCTACAAAGCCTACTCCAAAAGAACCGTAACTTCTCTGACTACTTAGCGGATTTCCAACGATATGCTGCCGAGGTATCCGGGAACGATGCTGCTAAGCGAACTTCATTGTACGAAGGGTTAAGTGCCGAACTCAAGGACTTTCAGGTAACCCTGGACACCCCCGACGAACTTGACCAATATATCATATTGCTCAAACGTGTGGATAACAAGATTTGTGCCTGCGCAGCGGAACGAAAGCTGTCATCTTCTACATGGAGATCACCGACCACGACCACGACCACGACACCAAAACCGGCAGCCCCACCTACGACTACTACCACCGCTACAGGTACTCAAGCGGGCCCCATGGACCTTTCGGCTAGACGACGCCGTCTGTCACAAGCGCAACGTGAAGATCGCATTCGACGCAGCCAATGCTTCTACTGCGGGGGAGCAAACCACATGGCTCGACAATGTCCAAACAGGGAAAGTCACCTCAGAGCCAACGCTGCTGCCATTCGTGCACCTCCGCCAGTGGTTCCTGAAGATTCTCGTCCAGAGTCCGAATATTCGGAAACCTAACTGTCCCATGTACAGTCCAAGGCACTGTCATGGGACAAGAATCGCCTTCTTCGTTAGTTTCTTTATCCAGTTTATCTCTTGACGATATGGAGAATGGGGTTGAAGCTAATCATCTGGTAATGGCATGTACGATTCTTGACAACCATGACGAGATTATATTCCATGCTCTGATAGACTCGGGAGCAACTGGATACGCATTCATCGACAAGGCTTTCGCCGAGTGCCATAACTTTCCTGTGTTTTAACTTAAAGAACCACGACCTTTGACCGTCATCGATAGACGGCCTGTGAGTTCCGGAGCAATTACTCACATGACCAAGATCGGGTTGTCGATTAACAACCACCATGAAATAATCCCTGCTTTTGTTACCACGCTTGGGGGATCCTCTCTTACACTCGGTATACCCTGGTTAAAACACCACGATGTCAAGATTGACTTCGCTTCTAACTCCCTTACTTTTGAATCTGAATATTGTTTGAAGAACTGCGTCAACGACGTTACAATGGCCTACGAAATTGAGGAAGAGTTACCACATTTCCTACAGGCTTATGCTGCACAATGTGCTCTCCGACATAAGGTACTCGACAAGAACGAAGTACCTCAGATACTTCCCAAACAATACCATGAATTCCTTCCATTATTCCTCGAGAAAACAGAAGATCAACTACCCCCCGACGGAAGGTTTGATCATGAGATACCACTGCGCCCGGGATTTCTCTCTCCTTTCGGACCAATATACGGTCTTTGCCCCCCTGAGTTATCAGCCTTATACGAATGGCTAGACGAAAATCTGGATAAGAAATTCATCCGCGAATCATCCTCCCCTGCTGCTTCTCCCATTTTGTTTGTTAAGAAAAACGAAGTTTCTCTACGCTTATGTGTTGACTATGGAGGACTTAACGAGGGAACGATCAAAAACCGTTACCCTTTGCCCTTGGTCAAAGAAACCTTTATGTAACTTTCACGAGCAAAGATATTCACTAAACTGGATATTCGCGGAGCCTACAAGTTAATTCGCATGAGAGCAGGTGAAGAGTGGAAAACAGCTTTTCGTACACGATAAGGGTTTTTTCAATCCCTCGTCATGCCCTTTGGGCTTACCAATGCACCCGCTACCTTCCAAGCATACATCAATGACGCGCTAAGCCCATTTCTGCATAGGTTTTGTACAGCATACCTTGACGATATCTTGATATACTCCGAAAACGAGGAACAACATATCGAACACGTCAAACAAATCCTGGAAGCTTTAACGAAAGCTGGACTCCAGGTAAAACCTCAGAAATGTGAATTCCACACCAACAATGTTGAGTATCTTGGTTTGATCATCACGACGGAAGGCCTACGAATGAATCCTGCGAAGATCACCACAATCATTGAGTGGCCTATCCCTAAGAAATTACGCGATGTCCGCTCCTTCTTAGGATTTGGAAACTTCTACAGGCGTTTTATCCAACATTATTCTCATCGGGCCAGGCCACTAACCCAGCTAACCAAAAAGGGTACACCATTGGTGTGGTCGGATCTTTGTCAAGCCGAATTCGAAAAGATTGAAGGAAGCCTTTACAACGGCCCCCATCCTGATTCACTTTGATTTTGATAAGGAGATAGTAGTGGAAACCGATGCTTCGGACATCGCCTCTGCCGGTATTTTATCCCAACCTGGATCTGACGGGCTTTTGCATCCCATGGCCTTCTTCTCAAAGAAAAACACACCAGCCGAATGCAACTAGAACATTTACGAGAAAGAGTTGATGGCCATGGTACGGGCTTTTGAAGAATGGAGGGCTTATCTTGTTGGACGACCTGTTACCGTACGGTCGGATCATCAGAACCTGCGATACTTTACCACAAAAAGGTTACTCAATCAACAACAAGCCCGATGGTCGGAATTCCTGTCACAATTCAACTATACGTTTGAATTTGTACCTGGTAAAGCAGATGGGAAGGCGGATGCATTGACAAGAATAGCGGGACAAACAGATGAAGAGGTATTGGAGAACGAAACGCATAGGACATAAGTGGTTCTCAAGTCCCAGTCTCTGGGTTTGTTGGCGGATATCCCGCTTCACTTTGGAGCGTCCCCTTTGAATGAACTGTGGACGGAAGCCTATGAAGTTGACCCCCTTTCAAACCAGATACTCACGATGCTGGAACAAGTGGTACAACATAGCCGCCTGATATCCCTAGTCGAATGTACCAAGGATGGTAATCAGCTAAGGTATCGAGACCGTCTTTATGTTCCCGCTCACGAACCTTTGAAACTGGCTATCATGGGGGAGAATCACGACGCCACTGCTGCTGGTCACCCCGGCAGATCCAAAACACATGAACTAATCACGCGACGATACCATTGGCCGAGTAGGCGAAAAGAGATCGCACGATACGTGGCCAATTGTCATATCTGTCAACGAAGTCGAACGACTCGTCACACTCCGTTTGGTATCCTTCGACCCCTCTCTATTCCCTATCGACCATGGCAAGATATATCAATGGACTTTGTAACCGGCCTGCCTTGGAGTAACGGTAATGATGCGATTTGGGTGGTGGTAGACCGGCTAACCAAGATGCGTCATCTGGTCCCTTGTCGTACCACTATTGATGCCCCCTGTCTGGCCGACCTATTCCTGGATAACATCTGGAAACACCATGGGCTACCGCTGACGATTATATCCGATGGAGGACCTCAGTTTGCTGCTGAGTTCTGGGGAACCGTCTGTTGCAGACTAAAGATTGACCGACGTCTATCTACTGCATTCCATCCTGAAACTGACGGTCAAACAGAACGAGTTAACGGTATCATGGAACAGTACCTATGGTCATATGTAAACTACCAACAGGATGAGTGGTGCCAATGGTTACCGATGGCGGAGCTTATGGGAAACAATCATGCATCTGAGACTACCGGCACCTGTCTTTTCTTTGCCAACTATGGCTATGATCCTCGTATGGACTTTCTCGATGAACAAACTCTCGCCACCGACGACCAAGAGGCACGATCTTTCGTTGTCACCATGACAGAACTTGATGCACATCTTAGAACTGAAATGGGTTATGCTCAGGAAAGACAACAGGAAAACGCTGACCAACATAGAATCCCAGCTCCCTCCTTCTAAATCGGTGATAAGGTGTGGCTGAACGCGAAAATCATTAGGACACGATGACCTTCACGGAAGTCGGACAACAAACGTGATGGACCCTACAAGGTCAAAGCCAGGGTCGGAACACATGCTTACCGTCTGGAATTGCCGAATACCATGAAGATACATAACGTATTCCATGTGTCACTGTTGGACCTGGCAGCCAACGACCCACTCGAAGGACAGATAATCCCACCACCTCCAGCTGTGGAAGTTGAAGGAGAAGAAGAGTGGCAGGTTCAGGAGGTTTTGGATTCCAAATTCGTCAGGAATCGACTACGATATCTGGTGAAATGGGAAGGCTACGACGAAACGACATGGGAGCCAGCTGAATCGAGCAACAAAATAAGAACAGTTTACGAGTTCCACGAACGGTACCCACTTAAGCCTGGACCATTACCGGAGGATCCGGAATAGGCCTCAGGGGACTTCGGCCCTGGGGAGGGCCGTGCTCTCACGGTTCCCTGATGAGATACGTGTTGGGATAACTTTGGTGTTCTTTCTTTTGTTACACGGTTGCTATGATGGATTTTCTTTGTAAGGTTTACGACAAATTGTATTGTTACCTTGGTTACGCGGATATGCGACTCATACTGGGGTATGAGTCGGGCGGCAAAGGCTGTGCTAGGATTTCCTTCTTTATAAGGGGGGGGCTTCGCCTCCTATTTCCTTGATTCTTTACGCTACCTGGTATTTCTTTCACGACTCCTGTACTTCAGAATATAACGTCTTCTATTCTGATATCCACGACCCACGCCAAGGACCCACCAACCCTGACCCTGATCTGCCGTTATGCGATCAGCCTTGAAAAGAGATTGTCATCTCCGAACCCTCACGCTAAACGAGTGTTATCGTTTAGGACCCTCCTGTCGTTGTGTGCCTTGGACTAACATCCAGTACCAAGACCCCATTACAGGTTTTTGCTCCGGAGTTAGACGCAAAATGATCTTTGGTGTGTAGGTCACTGGAGTCTGCTCCCTTGAGCGTATGTGTATTTGTGCGTATGTGTATTTGTGCGTATGTGTATTTGTGCGTATGTGTATTTGTGCGTATGTGTATTTGTGCGTATGTGTATTTGTACGTATGTGTATAGACCCTATACCATCCTTGATAGCTGAGTCGGATATTAGCGCTTCCTATTAGGAAGAAATGTGTTGGAACACAGGTGAGTAAAGAGTTATTTTATACCAACGAAATAAAAATAGCTTATTTCAGGAGGAGTGCCTTTCAAGCCCGCTCGTGATATCTTTCCTGAAGTCCCCTGCAGTTTAGGGGTATATTGATTCATGATGTCTAGATGAGTAAACGACAGTTAAGGTTGATAGGGCATGGGGATATACATACACTTGAATTGTACGATGGTTAAAGTCGAATAAGACTGCAACCCCCAGTCTACCATAACATGCAATGTACAATTCCTTCCATGTAGAAATGGCTTGAAAATGTTGTACTAGACGTTGTATTTGTTCCAAGATGTTATATGTTTCCTGTTTATGTATCAAGTGTACAATTGTAGTCACAAAATAAACCTGGAGAGTACGCCCCTCCCATCTTTGCTTTGAACTCATTCACACAGCTCTCGTTGCTATAATTTCCTTTCTCTGATAGTATGATGAAAGCAATTAGCAGAAGGCTTGAATCTGGAGGGTCATTCATATCATACTTAGAAGTTGGTGAGTAGGGCTTTTGATTAGCCTACGGAGGTAGAGAGGAGGGCTTGATGTGTGACTGCGGGGAGACCCTGACGATGTTTTCCAGAGGTGAACCAACTTTTTCTTTTCTTTTTAAGAGAGGCTAAATTAACTCCTCTTCTTTCTCAGCACACTCTTACCTTCTCCATCAACGCTCTCGCCATCAAGAGAATCTTCACGTCGCTCTACCCTCTGCGCTGCAATCTCGGTTCTCTTTTTCATACGTCACAGAAGCAAACTCAGCAGTTAAAACAAAAAAAAGAGCAAAAAAGAAAGCAAAAGAAACACGTGTAGCTCTTACCCCACCAACCCGGATATGCCCCTCTACTTGTACCACCCGCTCTACTTCGCTTACTTTCTCCACTACATTGGAGGGCATGCTGGCAAAAGGTCGCTGTATAGATTACTTATTTCCTGATCCCAAATATTAAGTTAGTCACCATCTTCACACTGGTCTTTTCTCCTTTGCTCTATTATCACTGCTTAAATCATACGCCGAGTTCAAACGAACATATCATACGCACAAAATCATACAGATAAAGAAATCATACGCACAAAATCATAGGCACAAATTATATGTACAAACATTGATGAATAGAATACCTTTTTCTACGAGCAATGCCATCTGCTTATCAGTGGAGGCCGCTTCCAGTAGGCGCTTTAGGGCACTCTGCAAATCCTGAGACCATCCGCCGGAATGAACATAGGGCGAGCCTTACCAATTGGGAAACCGATTTCGAATGTGCAAGGGCGAACCGGAGCAATCATCTAAAACAACGCTGTGATTTTGCGCGAAGATATGCTGAGTACCAGGTGCTTGACGATGAGACAAAAGCCCAAGAGGATCAGGAGATGATCGTGGAGGAGAACGAGGTCCTGGAGCAGAAACATGTGGCAATCCTGGCAGATTGGCGGCAATACTATCGAAACCAGTTTCGCGACGATGGTTTGCCACTTATGAACACCCCAACCCCTATCAAAGTCGATTATCCACCGAATTCGCGAGCATCGCGTGTATTTCCGTCATCAATGATGAGGCCCGCTGTGCAAATGAAGAATCTGCTCAACCGTGTGGTGAAGCGACCCATAAACTCGTCAACTGGGTCTGCGCTGGTAGGGCCTCCGGGGCAGTCAGTATCTCAGGACGCTCATCTCCGCGCACCCCCCAGCTAGCGATTTGGGAGCGGAGTCATTTAGTCACAATGCTTGGGGCCCCGCTATCCCCTACATGGTCCCCCGTTGGACGCCCTGTGGCTTTGGCGAGGGCAGCTACATTCAATACAGGGAGCACAAGAGAGCCTATGTCCCATCGCACCAGGTTTATGATAGGACTAGGTAACCCGAGGCAAAACGCCCGGGCTAATAATCCACAGTCATGAAAGCAATTTTAAAATTTGCCTAATTAACTTGAGATGTGCTTACTACTATTCAGTGTTATTTAGCTCGGACAGGACCCTCGATGCCTATCGGCGGAGAGGACAGTACTTCTGAGTACAGATTGACCAAGGAGGATATGGAAGAAGATTTGGACATGACGGTTCGAGAGGATGAGCTCAACGAAAAGGGTAGACCTTTGATTGACTGAGTGAAGCCTGTTGAGTGGCTTTTGCCAAATTGGGAGGTCTACGAAGAGTGGGAGGAGGATGAAGAGGATGAAGATGTCGATTTTATTGACCTATATGAGTCTGGTGATGCGGGTGGCAATGGCTTAGAAGATGCGGATAAGGTGTATGGGGAAGAGGGGATTGACGAGGACGACGATGAGGATGTGGAGGGCAAGCAGGTGGACATGGAGGGCTGGCAGGAGGGTTATGATGATGTGCATAGGACGGACGAAGGGGAAACCTCTGGCTCAGGTTTGGGAAGTATAATGCAACACTTAGGTTGCCCTGACTCTGCATCTTCCTCTCGTGCACTGTATGCCGATGCCGCAGAACTCCGTTTCTGTGCTAGCACCCCAGAGATTGGAGAGCAGCTGCTTGGGCGGGCTATGACACCCAAGGATTTTTTCACAAGCCCGGAAGACCAGCAGCACAGCATCGAAAATATTGTCACCAAGAGAAAGAGCTTTGTTGCTCGAAATGCCCGTCTTATCATTGATCTCGAGGCAGCCACTAGGGAACACCCAGAAGAACAAGGAATTGACATTGAGGAGATGGATCGAATTGACCGCGAGATGTATAGGCAGGCTGTCCTCCATATTGCTAGCTTGCACTTTCCTCACCACGTGAAACAGGAGCCGCAGGATTAAAGATTTCTACTTCCATCTATTGTCTTTTCTTGTTATCTCCTAGTTCTTTTCCTGACCTCTCACGCCGGTTCTACCTTCCTCACTCTCCTTAAGACGGTTCCCCTTACCTTGCCTTACCTGCACTCCTACTTCTGTATTATCCACCACAATATCTCACGTTTGGTTTCAGCCTCACTGTAACAATCTTATTGTTGAGCGTGTATGCAACAGGCAACGACAGTCGTCTCCTGCATATGCGAATCTTGTTTTCTTGCACCAAGAGGTAGGGAAGTACTATCCCTTCAGATAGTACGGAACTGGCTTGCTTGTCTTAGGTGATTCGTTGAAAGGTACTATCTCTTCAGATAGTAAGATGCGTGGATTGGCGTGCTTGATAGAACTATCACAATAGTTCTATGTTCGAGCGGCCCGTCGAGACTATCACAATAGTCTCTGGGTTCTTGAGCGTAGGCTATCGTAGAGGAGGAGTGTATGTAACGAGAGTAAAGCGTAATCAGATTGCAATATCTTAAAGTATAGAAAAGTACTTAGATGGTTGCGTGAAGATCCTGTCTCTTGGTCGCTTTTTTTATTTTTTTTATTTTTATAATCATGCGTTATTTGTTTCTAGGTACAAAAAGCCTTATGCAGCGCTAGCTATGAAGAGAAAAAAACCTATAAATGCAATCCCACCGCCCGCTTCACCTCTTCATGGGAAAAATCAAACACCCCGAGTCCATAGGAAAAGTCTCCCCCGCCTAGCACCTAAGATAATATACCCCAGACACATAAGGAAACAATACATAGAAACGTACAGGTAGAGAGACCCAAACCCTTCCGCAGGCTCCGCAAAACAAAAGAAACGACGGCCGCGCTAAGGCCCTTTCGGGGCCTGATGGAGAGGATAGATGATCGGCGACATAGGAAAACTCCAGTAGAGGGCCCACCGAAACCATGATGTACGGTCGGGCAGGTCATTACATCGATCCAAGGCGTTGGACAATAGCCACGGAGGCAGTGGTATACCACGACTAGGCGTAACCGAGGAGTGGGCAACCGATCGGAAGGATAGATGGCGAGCGGAGCCACGGGGCAGAGGGGATGCCAGCCAACGACGATGAGCAGTAGGGTGCCAGCCGGTGAGTAGCAGTAGAGTGCCAGCCAGAGGGGGGGGAGCAGTAGGATGCCAGCCGGGGGAGGAGTTTTTAGCAGTAAGGTGCCAGCTTATGGGGCAGTACGGTGCCAGCGGACAGAACCGGGAGGGGGGTAGAGGAAGGATCGCGAGCGGGCTAGCCACAACGGACTAACGGGCCATAGCAAGGGCTTTTGGGACGACGACGAGACCGGGACGAGACCGTGATGTTACTAACCGAGGCTTTCCCCATCAGAGGTACAAGCCCAGCAAGCCGGGGCCTACTTTGACCAAGAGTCCGACACCGTAACGCTGACCGTGAGCGTAGCAAGAAGCTTTCCGACCGTGCAAAATCCTAAGCGAGGTGCGAAGGAAGGGCGGGGTAAGGGGGAGAACCGAACTTTATGAGCTGGTGTCAACGATGAACGGGAACAAGAACCCCAAGGAGGGGAGGCAGGCGTGCCTCAGGAGAGGAGGGTAGATGGCTTAACGTCAACCCCAAGGCTGTAGCCATGATGGGGGAAGAGAGGTGGGTGGGGGAAAGTGACGATCATTTCCCGTGGTGTTGAGATTTGAATCGCCGGTGGTGGAGGAGAGATGGTTCGTGTCCTGTCTCTTGGTCGGTTTCTTTTTTTTTCTTTTTCTTTTTTTTCTTTTTTATATATCATGTATTCTTAGTTAAGGTACAAGAACTCGCATGCATCGTGGGATATGGCGTAAAGAAAACCTTAATTCCAACAACCGCCCGCTTCACCTCTTCATGGGAAAAATCAAACACCCCGAATCCATAGGAAAAATCCCCCTCGCCTAGCACCTAGGACAATAATACCCCAGACACGTAAGGAGACAATTCATAGAGACGTACAGGAGAGAGACCCAAACCCTTCAGCAGGCTCCCCTTAAAACAAAAGAAAAAATTGGCTCGCGAAGGCCGGATAGAGCCCGGGGGGGAGGATGTGTGATCGCCGTTACGAGAGAAAACCACTGGGCTTGTGGGCCGACATAGTAACCATAAATGTACGGTCACGCCGGTAATTACATCGATCCAAGGCATTGGACACCAGGCAAGGAGATAGTGGAATACCACGACTGGGCGTAACCAAGGAGTGGACGAACGATCGGGGAGGATGAGGGGGCAGTAAGGTGCCAGCTGCTGTAGCAGTAATGGTGCAAGCGGACTGAACCGGGAGGTGGGAGAAGGAAGGATCACGAACAGGCTAGCCACAACCGACAAACGGGCCATAGCAAGGGCTTTTCGGACGACGACGAGACCGAGCGGGACAGTGATGTTACTAACTGAGGCTTTCCCCATCAGAGGTACAAGCCCAGCAAGACGAGGCCTACTTCGACCGAGAGTCCGACACCGTGACGCCGACCGTGAACGAAGCGAGAAGCTTTCCAACCGTGCAAAATGCTAAGCGAGGTGCAAAGCAAGTGCGGGGTAAGGGGGAGAACTGAACATCATGAGCGGGAGTCAACGACGAACAGGAACGAGAACCCCAAGGAGGGGAGGCCGAGGCCACAGGGGAGGAGGGTAGATGGCTTAACGTCAACTCCTAGGCAGTAGCCATCATGGGAGAAGAGAGGTGGGTGGGGGAAAGTGACGATGATTTCCCGTAGTGTTGAGATTTCAATCGCCGGAGGTGGAGGAGAGATGGTTCGTGTGCCTGTCCCTTGGTCGGAACCAAGTGCCTTTTATACGCATCTTCCCACAACCCTAATCCTGGTGACTCATCACCTCGTGTAACATAATCACTATGACTTATAATGAGTCATAGTGCGAAATCCATCAGCTGACTCGTATGAGTCAACTGCGCACATCCCTTTCCATCGATCCAAACCCATAAACCCGATCACGCGCTCAAATGAGTCGCATGGGTGAAACCAATGAGTCCTAATATGTGTCATGTGTGAAAGTCATTACATCATATGACATCACCATCGTGAGTCATGAAACCATCAACCAATTGTAACAAACCAATGACTCGCAAGTGCGCAGTCATGTGAAAGCTATGAGTCAAAGCGACGTCATAGTCCAAAACCAACATACCTTATGACTAATAAGTATTAGTCATGTGAAATCAACCTTGCTTAGTCACGATTTGTGACACTCAGCCCGTATTCTTTCTGACATACCATAAGTCCATGGGCTGTTTTCCTTGGGTTATATTCTTACGCAGCACGCTACCTCTTTTCTTCTTCTCTTCTCACTCTGAATTTCCAGAGACCGACGCTCCTTCCGAGTTTAATTTCTTTTGTTAGCATACCCGGCGCCTATATGGATTCCGCTATTCTCTTTTATGTCATAATTCAGTGGGTGACCTTACTCTTTACAGTATAATGTAATAGGATAGCAGTTTAGAAGTTAGAAACAATCTCACATAACTATAAGCTTGAGGACAGATTAAGATTGTCTATTTAGTACTTTGCTTGTGGTTTCTTCGGCAAAGTCCATACGCCCAAAGAGATATGCGCAAAACCACATACCCAAAGTGATGCGATCAAGGCCAGACGCTCTCAAGCCATATACTTAAAGCATACGCCCAAAGCTTATGCCCAAAACATACCCCCAAAACATACCCCCAAAACATACCCCCAAAACATACACCCAAAACAAAGGCTCAAAACATCCGTCCAAAACACACACCCAAAGCATACACCCAAAGCATACACCTAAAACACACACTCAAAGCATACGCCCAAAGCATACACCCAAAACACACGCCCAAAAGAGACGCCCCCAACACACGCCCAAAACAAACGCCCAAAGCGTACACCCACAGCATACGCCCAAAACACACGCTGAAAGCATACGCCCAAAGCATACGCCCAAAGCATATGCCCAAAATACCCATCCAAAGCAGTTGATCTAAAGATGCTCTGTGTGAATGTTTAATTATAATTTAGGTTCAAATATGTGAGGAAATAGCCACGCATATTCCTCTAGAGAAGTTAAGCTCTGCAGTTTTCATGATAGGCTTCTATCTCAGAATCAGAATCAGAATCCACAATGGTACAATGAACAAGACTCATAACAACTCTGTTACTTGTACTTCCACTACGCATCATTTCCATTGAATGCACAGTTGCCCGGATATAAATGCCTGCTCCTTGAGCATCAAGGATTCTGTTGTACTCTGTATCGTAACAGTCCAAGAACCCCGACACCATCTCCTTCCGCTGTAGCTCCACATTCTCAGACTTGTCTTCATGGACCTTGATCCTCAACCAATACATCTGGCCCAAGACTTGGGTGTGCATCCTAGCCTTTGGATAATCCATCATGTCTACCACATCATAGTGTAAGCAAGGTTGGTGGCATTGAGATTGAATATTTGACTTACAGAAGAAGCGTATAACTTTATGACCCCTGGAAAGCGAGTAGAGATAAGGATGTGAAAACAAGGTGGGTTCCAGGTCGCCGTAGTTGTCTAGAGAGCGCTGGGGAAAGCCCTTGACTTGAAGGAAGCTATGGTTGACTGAAGCATTGGGCACTGCGCGAAGCTGAGGAAGTGGAATGATACCGGGCTCAGTATTACCCGGTGCAGTCGATGCAATCACAATATTTTTCCTAATCGTGCTCATGATACTAATGAAGGATGGATATCTAGAGATGTAGAAAGATCGTGCTTTTATAGTAAGACCCAAAGGTTTTGACGTAGGGAAAAACTATAAAATCATTTTATTAAGACCAGCTACTTATATATTAAGTCAACGCGAGCAATGATTGATAGAATATAATTAAAGAGCGTATAAATTATAGGAATTCAGCAGTCAGAATAAAGCTATTATTAACTGGCTGAGTCTGGAACCAAGGGGGTGTTTGGCACACCAATTCTGATTTGAAATCGTGATTTGAGATCAGGTCTTGGCGGATTTAACTCCAACTATTACTACACTAATGCTCTGTTTTTTCGATTTGGTTGTAATAATTGGAGTTAAATCTGCCAAGACCTGATCTCAAATCACGATTTCAAATCAGAATTGGCGTGCCAAACACCCCCTGGGCCCCACGTTATTTTGCCTTTTACAACACGCCTGCCTGAGTCACTCTGCTGAAATATTTTCAAAGCTCGAGACCCGACCCTTAATCTCATACCCTCACTAAAGCGCGTCTATGATAGCGGGGGATTCCTTTGTTCCACGTTCCAACATTTCAGCAATCCGTCCACCTCGTACCAATTTGAGAGCCTTCCCCCCACCATTTGCCCACTCGAACCCACACATCTCCAATTGATACCATTGTCCTATCTGTGGTGACCAGCTATTGGCCCAAGCTTTGTCTATCGCTCACTATCAGCTTTCATAGTTCGAGTTGGCTGCACCCCTGCAGCAGGTGGGATCCAGCAACAGCTTACAGAAAAAAAAGCCAACCACCATTCTGCCAAAGGAAAAGGGAACAAGGTCGATTATTTCATCAAGGCCAAATGTCCAGGTATAAAACTCATTCATTGGAGCTTCCTCAATTGGAGCCGTTGTCATCGCCTTAGATGTAAATAAAGACAAGGGGGCAAAGGTAGAGGGCAGTAGCAACAAGATGGTTATGGTATGAGATTCTTGTGAGTATATAAGGGAAGGATAATTACATAGCATAATTATCAACCGATATATAAGGGTTATAATCAGGAATCACCTTTAATCACTCAGAAAGGCACTGAGTACCTTCGTTACTGCATGGTATTCAAGTATTAGATCCTCACCTGGGGTTTGCTTTCAATAGTTGCGACAGCCTCGAGAAACCCCCTACTTGTAGGTTTGACTCAAGATTTGGTTGCCATGTAGGAGCAAAAGCGCTGTATGAGAGTGTTCAATTGGAACTAGTCAACTCATGTAAAAGATCAAATTTGGTTACCTCAGATTATGATTGAACAGGGTATATCAACCCTTAATCGATTTCGACTAATGCTATGCCCAAACCATCGCCGTGAATACCAATTCTTGTAGCTGCTACCGAGCCTAATCCTAGAGTGCGGCTATTTTCAAAAAGTAATTCACATGCAACCATACACCACCATACGCACAAAATTGTTATGCAGAAAAATTAATATGGACAATGGTTCCTACGCATGCATATTCGTATACTCAATTGATAGACTCAAAAATTATGCGAGGAATGAAATGGATCATAGAATGGAAGCCAGCTTGGGTACTTAGCTTAGCTGGGCCAACTTATAACCTGAATTCATATGCCTAGCACTGTTTTTTATGTTTTTATTATTTATATCATATATTCGTTGTTAAGGTACAAGAAATCGCATGGAGCACTAGCTATGGTGAAAACAAAACCCAAAATCCTAAACAAACAAACAAAGGAAACATCAATTGCTGGTCAACTTCATAAGGGCCAGTACCGGTCCCTGGCCCACATCCGGGCATCAAAATCAAACAAGTAAATCAAGGAAACCCGCCTAAAACCAGCGGATACTACAAGCAACTTGAAAAATTCACCAACGTAAACCTAGCTCTCCTGAGATAACATAAAATAACCAAAGTAAACTACATTAGACGAGGGGGAAAAAACGGAGCTAACAGCGGAGATAGGGCGTGAAAACATGCCTGGGGGGAAGGCAGTCCTGGTCGACCTAATGAATCAGGAGAGATCACTAAGGAGGGCGGCCGAGGACCAGACAGGGGCGTCGGGGCCCAGATCAGAGACAGCCTGAAGGTGGCGGTTCCTGGCGGGCTCCCTTGCGGGGCAAGCCAGTATGGCGTGCTGGAAAGTCTCGGGGGACTCGTTGCACCTGGGGCGGGTTGTAGGGGTATTGTTATCCCAGGACAGGTGGGCGCAGAGGTAGCGGTTTCCTGATCTCATCTGGTGGAGTCTCCCTGGGTTGAATTTGTTGAGACCCTTAAAGGGGTGATGTTTGAGTGAGGGGGGGTATGCGTACCAGACTGGGACAAGGGCCCTGGCCCTCCATTCTTCCCTGAGTGGGTTGCGGCAATGCCGCCTTGCCTCAGGGTATGTACGCCCCTCCCGGGGTTCGGGGTAGGACTCGGCCCGGAGGTGGAAAGAGGTGACTGGAAGGGGAGCGACCCTGTCGGGGCCCAGCAGGCAAAGCATTGAGTGGGGGATCGCATCCAACGGCAGGTGGGCCCTGTTCTTGGTATGGGGGCAGGGTTGCAGCCAAGGCAGGAGGAGGCCACTCCCCGCATTTTCGCTAGCAAGGCCCTGTAGTGAGGGGCGTGACAGAGGAGGGAGGGGGTCTGTACCGAGGGGGCAAGACAGGCCGTGGCAGGATTAGTCTGACAGGGGAGCACAGTACTCAGAGGTTCACCAGTCGTTTCTTGTAGGCTAGGAGTAGGTCCAGGGGCGGGAGGCAGGCTTCTATCGTCAGGATATCGGTCGGGGTACAGGTGAAGCAGTTCATACACCATCTTTGGATTTTGTGCCAGAAGACCGCCTGTTTGCTCACCATATATACCGTCGGGTGGAGGACGTCTCCCCCATAGCTCAGGATGGGGAAGAGAAGGGACGCAGCCAAGCGGTGGCAGAGGTAAGGGGGGAAACCCATCCGCGGGGGGGAGAGCCACTTAATTGCCACGAAGGCGGCCTGGGTTTTGGCCAGCCATTTAGTGAAGTGGGGGGTGGTGGCTAGTGAAGGGGGAAACCAGAGTTTGAGCCATCTTGGCTCGCTCCTGGGGTGGAAAACCGACCCATCGAGGTGGATTGGGGCTGCTGATGGCGGGTCCCTGTCCCGGCATGTATGCCAGTGAATCAGTTCAGTTTTGGGGACAGAGAAACCCACACCGAGGCGGGAAGCTTTCGCTTTTAGGATGGCATGCCGTCTTTGTAATAGCTGAAGGTTGTGGCTGTAGGACCTCAACGAGCCCGTAAGGGCTTCATATCCCTACCACAGCTGTACTTTTATATAAATATCATTCGGGATCCAAGGGTATCTGTTACTGTACACGGATAGCTAGAGCCATCTCAGCTTAATGTCTTCCCAACCAGAATCTTGCATAATGGGCAGCCAATGGGGGCTCTACACCTCTGGGGGAAGAAGCAGTACCTCTTTTTTACAGTTCCACCAAAGCCCTGCATGCGAATACTCTCCATCTTCACCCCAATGCTCACTAGAATCCAGCCCATATGGCAACGAAGGCCAGGTAACACCAACCGCAAGACCTCTGACTGGTGTGGCCCGCGCACCTCTTTAAAGTTCCACAACACCCTTGCACTCCGATTCGGTAGCTCTGCCCCCTGGAAACCATGATCACACCCAGAATCTGCTTCCTCCGCTAGCAGTGACTTTGTCAACAAGCGACACAGTTACAGTTGAGATATTTTGAAACTTTTATCTCTCTACGGAGGAATATCATGAGAGTTGGATGGAGTGGTGGCAAGGCACACCAGGGTATATAGCCTGTAGTGAGAAATATGCAGGCAAGAAAAAGATACGGTAGAACTTGGATCTTCGAGGCACGGAGGTGTGAAAATACGTTCAACAAGGTGCCGACTATAGTATCAGTAGTGCTATGGGCACGCCGCGAGTAATGTGCATTATATGCAGAAAGGTTCTAGCTCACCCAATTGGCACTGTGACTAGCTCGATGCATGACCATAACAGGTCCTGCACTTGTCTAAAATCGAGAAAGATTAACCAATATGATGGGCGGGCTAGAAGCCCGCTTTGTATAGACGTTCTTACGCTATTGCAAAAAGGGACTAAAACTGGAAATACGCATAGGATTATCGACCTGGCCACACCAGCAGGATTCAATCAGCATGATTTCGAAGAATACTTTCTAAAAGGGTTTTTAGCAACGAATCTCGCCTTTAACTTGTCAAACAACCTTGCCTTGCGTCATGTCTTCAAGTACCTTCATCCTGGAGCCGAAATCCTCAGCCCAACTACATTAACACGGCATGTGAAACGGCTGGGAAAGTCTACGGTGGATGATATTCTAACATGTCTACCTGCTGAAGGCAAGATTTCTCTGGCTGCCAATACATAGACTTCACTGAACAAACTTGCTTTTTTAGCAATTGTGGTTTATTGGATCTCGGATAGCTGGCAGAGAGAGGAGGTGCTGATTGGGTTCGAGGAAATCAGGGGTTCTCATACGGGGGCTAATATGGCAGCAATAATTACTGACGTTCTAGCCAGATACGGGATTCAGGATAGAATTCTGGGTTTCACCACCGATTGTGCCCGCAATAACCGAACACTCACCGAAGCCTTAAACAATGCTTGGAGTTTACTATCCGTTGAATTGTGTCAATTGGAAAATCCTATTCCATGTATGGCCCATGTTGTTCAGCTTATCCTCGGTGCATTTATGAGTTCGATCCTGGTGAAATCGAGGGATCGTCATATGCGGTCTGGCTTTAAGGCAGGCTATATTGAGAAGGTTATGAGATTGGATAATGGCTTTCACAAAACAGTAGAAAAGGTAATGTGTCTAAGATCTCATACCTAGCACCTATATTACAAATGCATACGCACAAATTCATATGCACAAATTCATTTGCATAAATTCATATGCACAAATTCATACGCACAAGGGTATATGTACAAATTCATTGAACCAAATTGAATGCGTGCCAATGTGAAAGTAGAACCATGTATTTTCCCCATTGTTCTCATCTAAGATACCTTTAGTCAGAGATAATGCTAATAATGGTTTATAGCATCGGAAAACAAGTATTGCGGTTGATAATTCACCTCAACGGCGTCAACACTTCGTCGTGATACAGAATAACCGGGTTAAGATCCCTACTACACTACTTTATGATGTCAAAACACGGTGGAACTCCACCCTCAATATGTCGCAGTGATCTGTACGGCTACGGGAATTCACTAAGGACTGGTTACAAACCCATGCCGAGTTTACACCTCTCTGGTCAACCCCGGAAGAGTGGAGGCAGATTGAATACATCTTGGAGGTACTTCAACCGATAGGATTTTGGACTTGGTGGATGTCAAAAACACGTGGCGTCACCATTCATCGAGTGTTTCAACTGTATCAAGATATCTTTGATCATTTGGAAATACCAATTTCCAAGTTAGAATCGAAGCGGATACAATGCAATGTTGATATTCGTGAGGGCCTAGTGAAAGTTAAATTGAAGGCCGCCTCTTACCAGGGTAAAACGGAAAGTCCAAGAGGTCTTCTGTTCGGCATTGGAACCTGCCTAAATCCCTATTTCAAACTCACCCTTTTTCGAGAATGGGATTTTGATGCCAGTGGGGAGACTGAATATGAGAAGTCATATACAAAGGAGTTTATAGTGTATTATGATCTGTACTATGCGCCAATAAATAATCAGGCACCTGACATTTCAATTCAACGGAGTGGTCTGAACAGTCGATCCAAACATCTTTACTCTTCGAGACACAGAGGAGTTATCCTGAGTGAGGCACTAGCGCAGATTGAAACCGATGCTGAGCTTGAGCCACCCGAGCCAGATGCTGAGGTTATAGATCCCACACGTGAGGACTGCCCAGGTGGGACTTTTGACGAGGCAAATATACAGGAGTGGTCGAAGGTTAATATGGGAAGATTCCCAAATTTAGTTCGGATGGCTAGGGATATCCTCGCTGTTCAAGGGTGTAGTGTTGGAGTAGAGAGGGTGTTTGGTATGGCAAGAGATGTGATTCCCTATCGGCGCTCGCGACTCAAAAGCAGTCCAATTCGATCTTCAATGCTGGTGAAATCCTAGTTGAATGAAGAATTACGAAGAGAGCTAGCAGGTCATGATAGGCAACAGGAGGCAGAAAAACTAGAAGAAATGGCTGCTGAGGAGGATTATCGATATTGGGGTGATAGGAAGGAAGAAAGTATAGAGAACGATAATGGCTGTATCTCCGATGATGACGGATCACACAAGAAGGACACCGAATGGTCCTTTGTTGATCAGGATGGCAGGCGAGCATTTGGAAGAGAGCCAAAGGCTATACTACCTGAGCATGGACTGGTTGAATCTCAATATGTACGGCCTCCAGTGGCGTACCCAGAATGCCCATTGAGGGACCCGATTGGATCTGCCCAAGAATATTCGCTGGTTGGTGCGCATTTTTCTGCCGGGAGAGATTGGGCAAAAGGAGACCAATCCTACGTTGGAGATTAGCCGGGCCTGAGGGTGGAGGATCGTTCAGAGCTTCGGCCTCGGCCGGGGCTGGGCGTGCCGCAATGTTCTGAGCTTTGGTATTCGCCGGGGGAGCAGGTACCTTTTGGGCTGGCCCAGGAGCATTGGCCAGCGGAGCTTTTTGGCCAACTGGGCCAGCGTTCGGTACTACAGGCGTTGCAATACTCCACTGGCACTGAGGTGGTACGTTGAGAGGTAGTAACATCAGCCTCACAATAACTTGGGCAGGGGGGACACCTAGGCCGGGTGGAGGGACGTTGTTATTGGTCCTAATGGTATTTGCCAGCTTTTTTCCACAGTCCTTAACCAATTGAAGAACTACCTCATCAATCTCCTGCATACTAGCCATGTTATTGGCTGCTGACGCAGTGGCGCGTTCATCACACGCAGGTTTCAATCTCCTCAGGCCTTCGACGATTTGCTGGAATTCGGCATCTGGGAAGTGCCAATTATCTGAAATATAGCCCCTGGCTAACATCTGATCTTTCACAGCATCCTGCTAACACAGGTATTCAGGGGAGGTCTTGTTTATGAGGTGATGGGGGACGCCCATAGTCAACTTATGAGCGCTAATTGATTGACGATCGGGGCGTCAATGAGAATACTCTCCAACGAGAATAAAAGGCGGAAGATGATAGGTCTGACCCGCCGGCGGCTGCTGCGCACCTCCGGTGGGCAAGACGGCGTACATTGCAATGCTGTTATTCTGCGCCATATTGCTGGATTCCTTATGTATATAGATCGCAGTATTTAGGGATACTCGTGATCTGGTGATGGTAGCGGTTGACTCGGAGAAGGTTCTGCGTCTGAGATGAATCTTGGTATGAAGTCCCTCTAGTCTCGCGATCGAATGACTTTATATATAAAACTCCCAGATCCTCTAGGTAGTTTGAAAAGAAAACCCAAATCTGACGCTCTATTACAGGACTCTACTGTAGTTTGATTCAACTTGAATGAATGAAACCTGAGAAACCCATTGGGGCAGGAACATATAATCTTTGCCATCTCAGATGTTGAAAGACACGATAGCTGATACCACGTAACACCTACGCTAAACTCTATCCACAACTAGATCATGAATATGGCATCCGTTGGCCCTACATGGAATCCACACGCGCTGTGGTCAAGACTTGACATATCATAGCCTTACCGTCGAATCTACATGGACTCGGAGCCCCGCGATCGACTGAGCAACGTCCAACCATGCCTAGCAAATGTCCGTTCTGCCGCCGAAAATACAGCAGGTCTGGTGCATATGAGAAGCACCTGCGAACTCCGCACGCGAGTCTGGACATTGTCCTCAAGTCCACCGTACAATATAACAACATCCAAACAGGGGAATTGCTCAACGCAGACGCGAGTGAGCGCAAGGATTCCGACTATGAATCCGATCCGGGGCCTGCTGGATTGGAACCTGATGCGTTTTGTCCACACATTGCATACGAGTCTGATGCTGAAGTCTTCGATACAGCCGGAGCCTGTGCGGGGAAACAGAATCATTTTGCAGGCGCCGGAGAAGTAATCGGAGACGTTGCCGCATTTGAGGACAAACACAGCAACCTGTGCGCGGACCCATGGGCACCATTCAATAGCGCGGAAGGTTTCAAACAGGCATCCTGGTTCATTGACGGAAAAGTATCCAAAGCCCGAATCAACGATTACTTCTCGAGTGGCCTAGGAAATGCCGCATCAGTCGGGTATCGCTCTATACACATGCTGGAGAACCACCTCTGGTTCCTGGATCCCTACAGCCAATATCTGCAATGGTTCGAAGGGCAGGTTGAGGATGGCCAGAGGACTTTGCCATTTTTCTACCGCGACCTCCTAGGTTGTATCAGATATCTCCTTCACCAGATCGCATACCGAGATGACTTGGTCTACGCACCACGGCGTGAATATGACCATTCCGGGCAGAGAATATATGCTGAAATGGATACGGCGGATTGGTGGTGGGACCTGCAGGTTGAGCATCTGAGTCCCACCCTTGTTTGGAAGACCTTAGCTGACTGATCATAGGAGACGCTTCCGCCAGGTGCTACAGTTGATCCAATAATTGGGATGTCAGATCAGACTAACCTCACCAACTTTTCGGGAGACAAGAAAGCGTGGCCTGTCTATATTACTATCGGAAATCTTCCGTCAGCTCGGCGCAACAGCCCAGGATCAATGGCTGTTCTTCTTCTTGCCTTATTACCGGTTCTACCCAAACTCTCCAAGTCCTCTAAAGCCGACCGACGCCAGAGAAAAATCAACGCTGACACCGTACAAGATGTATTCGAACTCATCTTTGCACCCCGTTAGGATGTGGCGCATGTCGGCATCCCCATTGACTGTGCCGACCGCAAGGTTCGACTTTGCTTCCCAATTCTCTCTGCGTGGATCGCAGACCATATGGAAAATGTGGCACTTCACGGGTTGAAAACAAATGCCTGTCCTAAATGCGAGGTGCCGACCAACGAATTAGGAACCAATGCCAGAAGCTATCGAGCCCGAGATTATGCAAGGTACCAACGCTACAAACCTGAAAATCAAACCTCAGGCTCGGAGACCGATGACGACCACGTTATCAATCTTGGTATCGGCCAAAATATATTCCACACACTCGACCGAGTTTCGGCGTCTGATCTGTACACACCAGACATACTCTATACCATTTATCTCGGGCTATTTATGCATATGATAGACTGGCTCGAAGCCTTTCTGAAGAAACACAGGCCACTGCAGGCATTTGATGAGGTTTGGAAGCCATTACCGCCATATCCAGGATTCTTAGTCCCCAAAAAAGCCTACCGCGAGGTTACACAGTGGCAAGAAAAAGAGATGAGGAATCTGGGGCGTTGTATTCTGGGAGTTCTCGCCATGGCTCTTCGCCAGCCAGGAGGTGCACAAGCAATACCTTTCAAACATGCTCTCAGATGCGGCAGGGCGCTCGTTGACTTCAATATGATGGCATAATACCAAACCCACACACCTGACACCATAGCCTATATGGAACAGTATCTGGACCAGTTCCATAGGATGAAGGACATCTTCTTAGAGTTCCGAGTGACAAAACGCACACAAGCCAAGGTCGACAAGCAACGAAAGGAGATTCGACGTGAGAGAGCACTAATGCGTGAGCGCATGGCCACATCACAACGGCGCCGGATGCACGACAACGATCGAGACGAAGAGGATGAACTGCGTATGGACATGATTCATGGCGAATCACATTTCAACTTCATTAAGATGCATCTACTAATCCCCTTTTGTGACCATATACGCCAGTTTGGCAATATTCCGATGTATTCCACGGAGATCGGAGAGCTAGCTCACATGACGCAAATCAAGGAAGGATGGCACCAGTCAAATAAAAATGATGCCGCGCGCCAGATCATGCATAGCTACGGTCGTCAACATGCAATCCGGATGCGACTATTGAAGTTGCCATCACTGAAAACTTGCGGCGCAGATCTCTCCCCCGACCTCCTGAAGCATTTAGATAGGACAACCAGTACTATATCGCCGCCAGTCATTTGTACGAGGATCTTGAAAGGAGGCCGGGGCAATGTGTCCAATATCGTTGATTTTAGCCGGATCTCGGGAGTCTCACTCGAGATTATATATCGTGAATTGATACGATATAGTAGGCATAACCTGCTGATAGACCACGGTCTCCCGGAAGACTATGCGACGCTTCGATCGCTTCCCATTGAACTACTGACACAACTCGAAGTCCCAGTTCTTATATTCCAAGAAGCCAATGTTTACGAGATCCACCGTGCACGATCCACGGGCACCCTACACCTTAGAAACCAGGGAAGTCGCAATGATTGAGTTTGGGTACAAGCGGGCAGAGAAGAAATGTATGGTGGGCTGAGGGGTCGTCTCCCGGCAAAGCTAGTAGCCCTCTTGAAGATGAGGGACCCCAGATCCGAGGATACTGTGCATCGAGTCGCCGGTGTTCAGTTGCTCACTCCAGTGAACTCAGAGCGTCTATTGGTTCTGCATGGCTTGGTTACTGTGTAGATGAGGGAAGACACGCAAGGGTTTACAATAGTTGATATAGGAACAATTCTCGGTCTGGCACACCTGATCCGGGATGAGGACCGGCGATGGCTTGTAAATAGCGGGATAGATTTGAGAACATTTAATGAGGTTTATTAAGGAATCCGGATGAGCGAATCAGGATTCGGCGATGCGTGAGAATCAGGATTCGGCTATGCGTGAGAATCCTACATATTGATACTGTATATTGTAGAAGATATATAAGCGACTTTCTTGAAACCTAGATCATTAGTTCGCCAGACCAGTGAGGCGTGAGACGTGAGACCCGGGAAGGACCAAAAAAGATGCTGCCGCCCCAGACACCAGGCGACGTCGGAGCAAGCAGCAAATTAGTTGTGATTACACGAGGGGGGATGAGGGGTGGGTCAGGACGCGGACAAGAGGTGATGAGGAGCTATGGCCACATCAGGAGAAAGAAGCGATGAGAGAAAGAGTCTGGCGTAGTCGAGACGTAGGGTGGGCGCCAGGTTGCGTCAGGACGCAAGGAACGTTGCCAGGTAGCATCTGGAAGCGTGGGATGTGGCGGGGTGTTGCAACGGAAGGCAGGACACACAGGACCATGGGACGCAGGAGATGCGTCACTTGCGTCAGGAGGCAACGCCGATGAATCAGGCCCAGGGTCCGTTTTTGCTGATGCATGCTGTCCTCTCATGCCCCGGAAGGGAGCCCGCCAGAGCACGCCACCCTCAAGGTGTCTCTGACCTCCGCCCCGGAGCCCCCGTTTTGTCCTCTGCCTCCCTATTGGCAACCCTAGCTCGTTTTATGAGGTCAACCCTAACCGCCTTCCCCTCAGGCATGTTTTCACGCACCACATTGGCAGTTGGCTCTGCCTCTTCCCACTTCTCCACTGTAGTTTCCTTTGGTTACTTCATGTCGTCTCAGGAAAGTTCGTGATTTTGTTTTTTTTCAGGCTGCCTGTTATTTCCCCTGGTTGATAGGAGGGTTTCCTTGTTTTACTTAGTATGATTTAAGTGCCCGTATGTGGGCCAGGGACCAGTACGGGCCCTTTATGAAGATGATCAGTGATGGATTTTTTGTTTGTTTGTTTGTTTTGGATTTTCGGTTTTGTTTTCGCCATAGCTAGCACTCCATGCGATTTCTTGTACCTTAACAACGAATATATATTATAAATAAAAAAGAAGAAGAAAAAAGCGTGTATTCAAACGCAATCGTTCCGACAGGTGTTGTTATAGAAGAGTCAGGCACCTGTCCATCAGGCCCTGTGTATGTCGTAAACACCTGACTCCTAGAACGCAAGAACAGGGATCTCCAGTTGCATCAGTAGTTCGAGCAGCAATGCTCAAAGTATCGCCGGATTTTCCAGTAGTCGGCGCTCTGGAGGCAGGCTCAGTCGGCTATATCGTATCAATTCCCGACAAAGTGTTTGCAGGGATATATCACATGCTCTGCCAAAATCAACCACGTCGAGGATATTATCACGACGTCCCTTTGGAATCCTATGATAGGCTGGTGGAGTTCGCGCGGGCCTGGTCTTCTCTTAATGTTCTATTACCTCTGTTGGTAAATCAGTGCCAGCACGTTGGAGGAATTCCATGTTCAAAAGTCTCATGCCAATCGCATCTTGTCGACAGTCGCTGCTTACTACCTGTCATGCTGCCTCGATTTTATTTGAGTGTCACCATCCATCCTTGATTTGCTCCCTAATGTGCGAGCTCACCATACTTGCTAGAATACATGGGACTATTGCCGAACATGGAGATGTCATCACGAAAGTGACTTATTAGATGCATCTTAACAAAGTTGATATTAGATTCGGAATGTATCAATTCCATACGTTAGTCGTTCTCTTCTTCTTGATCATCGTCATGGATCTGGCGCCATTGGGATGGGGGCACTCGCTCTCTCATCTTGGCTCTCTGACGACACAGGTCCTTGCAAAACTCATCAGCATTCTCTTGGGTCCATTTGGATATGTGAAACTCCAAGAAAATGTCCTTCGTCCAGTGGAACTGTGTCGCATATTCTTTCATATTAGATATAGTCTCAGGTGTGTGACTTCGGTATTGAGCCATCATCGTGAAGTCAAGTAGTGACCTGAGACTGGTGACCGCACATCTGAAGGGTTGCACCTGCGTCCTATCAGGCTGGCTCAACGCCACAGCGAGAACTCCCAACAAACAACCCCCGAGATTCCTCATCTGTTTTCCTTGCCACTGCGTAACCTTCCTGTAGGCCTTGTTGGTGACAAATAATTCCGAGTAAGGGGGCAAAGCATTCCACACCTCGTCGAAGGCCCCCTGTCGCGTATGTTTTTTGAGAAACCCCTGAATACTGTCTATCATATACTTGAAGACTTCTAGATATATTGTATGGAGCATATCCAGCTTGTGGAGATCAGGCGTCGAAACTCTCACCAATCCTTGAACAACATTTTGCCTCTTCTTGGTACCATGTGTTTCATTCGTGTAGTGATTGTAAGCAGCGTCGTGGGTCTCGGAATCCAGGGACGAGTTTTCGCATTCGTATCGTTCGTATCTTGCGTAATCTCTAGCACGAGGGTGGCCGGCTCGACCTCCTAATTCTTCCTGAGGCAGCTCACATTTCGGACACGCGTTGGATTTGATTCCGTGTAGGGTAACGCTTTCCATAGGGTCCACAATCTACAGTGACATGATCGAGAAGCCTCTCCGGATCTTGCCGGCAGCACAATCAATAAAGGAGCCCTCGCGCACTGCACTGTTCAATGGTGCCAAAAGAAGTTCGAATACGCCACGGCGAGTGTTGGCATGTATCAGTCTCTGGACTTTGTCGACCCTAGAGGACTTTGCGAGCTTAGGCGGAATGGGCAATAGCCCACCAAGCAGAATCGCCATTGATCCAGATCTGTTATGTATTGTCGACGCAAGATTTCCGATTGTCATATAAACCGGCCATGCTTTCTTGTCTCCTGATAAATTAGTGAGATTCCTCTGATCTGACATCCTAATGATTGGAACCACAGTCACCCCTTCAGGGAGTGTTTCCTGTGATCTATTAGTATGCTTTCACATAAAAGGGGATACTGTTACAGGGTAGCTAACACCGTAGGATTCCAGGCTATCTAGGCCGAGCATATTCGCGACAACGGAATATAGGTCAGGAAGGCTCAAGAATGATTATTTGATAAAGTAATAGAAGAATATCGTAATAACTTATAATATTGTTAAGGTCTCTTCTCCGTTGCTTGATGATGTTCTCAACCATCGGGGAGAGCCCTACTATTTATACTAATGTTCACGCTACTTT
>Ga0307513_10001218_pt1 | contig 37331 bp, 51 predicted proteins | sample 15_EM_MG_FD_202174 | JGI IMG/M metagenome (GOLD analysis project Ga0307513, IMG submission 202174) | Populus trichocarpa ectomycorrhiza microbial communities from riparian zone in the Pacific Northwest, United States - 15_EM | ecosystem: Host-associated > Plants > Roots > Unclassified | place... | reverse complement strand
CAGGGATGAGGAGGTGAATTGGGTAACCACTATACCCAATTCGCTGCCCTTATACCCGATTTGCTGCCTTGGCCCCTGCTAGCGTAACACCCCTGCTAGTAAAATATTCAAAACTTAGGTGCTGTACAAGTGCCATGGGTGATGTTTTCGCACAAGCACCGTCTCCGTTACAATCCCAGTGATTGAAATTATTACTTGTCACACAACCCACATTTTGGGTTTCTGACCAATTATTTTACGATACCCACCTAGGCCAGTTGCCTCAATTCCAGTTGCAACAGATCATCACGATGAGCTCGACGGCAAAATACGAACGTCTCCTCGAGGAGAACAGGTTGTTAAAGGGTAAGCTCCGGAAAGCGGAGAATGAGTTGGCGGTGTGGAGGAAAGGATCAACTTTCACTACCGATCGGGGTAGGGTGCCTATGAGCCCGAGGTCGCCGTCCCCGGACGAAGAGAGATTTTCAAGGGAGGTCTCTAGGAAGAGGAATATCGTGGGCCTGGACGACATGGTCGCCCAGGTAGTGGACGGAGGGAAGAGAAGAAAGTTGGGGGGTCGGGTTGACCCTGAGAAGAAGGGAATATTGCGCCTGCCGGCGATGGTAAAAATTGGGGGTGTGGTGTGGGAGGATGGGATTGGTGGAGTTTCGGCAGCGCTGGAAGAGGCAGGGGTGGGGGAATGTGACGGGACGAGGTGGTTGGTTCCCGAGGGTGAGCTCGCAAAAAGGAAGGAGAGGGGCTCGTTGTCGTCAACGGTGGTGGCGAGGGTTAGGGGAGTGGATGTGGCTGGGTAGTTGTGTCGCACTGGCCTTTGGGTTGGTGGGAGATGGTGCTCGGTTAAGAGGTATGTGGCGGTGCCGCCGAAGAAGAAGGAACCGGGGTGGACGAGGGTGGTGGGGAAGGTGAAGGAGGTGGTGGAGGATAGAATGACGAAGGGGATTGAGGTGGCAATCCTGGCGGGGAAGGAGATTGGGAAGGGGAGAGTTGAGGGTTTGGAGGGGTTGATGAAGGAGGTCCGAAAGGACATGAGGGAGTTGAAGGGAAAGAGGGAGTTGTCGGCAGGGGGGAGCAAGAGGGGGTGGGAAGAGAAGATAGAGACGGGTTTGGAGGGGATAAGGGGGTCAACTAAGTTGTTGGCTACGAGGATGGAGGATTTGGGGGACATGATGGCGGTGTTGTTGGACGATTTGGCGGGAATAGGGAAGGAGGCGAGAGAGTCGGGGGAGATGATGGATGAGGATAGTGATGATGGGTATGCGGCCCCGAGTAAGGGGAAGGGGAAAGGGAAGTGATTATGTAGGGGCTACATTCTTTTGAGTTTAAGCAAGGTCCGAAGGGGTTAAGGGACTGTAGGCTAGGTTTTGGATGGTGAACCATATGCTTTAGAGTAGCTCGGTAGCCGAAATGGAAAAAGTTTATAAAAAAAAAAAAATGTTTTCGCACACACCACTTTGTGACCTCACCAATTTTTACCATTTTTTTGCTGGTAAGCCACTTTGGTGTGTCCGAAAACATCACCCATGGCACTTGTACCTTCGTAGTGGACCCCTCATCCCCATTATCTAACCTTCCAAGCCTCAAGTGTGCCCCACCAACCATTTTTATAATACGCAATGGACCTCTTTGGCAACAACAGCGACAGTGAAGTTGAACCTTTCGGTGCAGGTCTAGTTGAACCCGCACCGATCCTTAAACCCCGCATCATAGAAACCACATTCGACGGCCTCCTCTCGTCCCCGATAAAACTACACGAGGACCTCGCCAAGGGTTGCGGTGGGCAGATTTGGCCCGCCGGGGAAACGCTTGCGAAGTACCTCTTACGTCGCTACGGAGATGGCAGTAATGAGTTGAGGGGGAAGAGGATTGCCGAGCTGGGTGCCGGAGGTGGGTTGGTTGGGTTGGTACTATCTAGGGATATCTGTTCATTCGCTAGTGGGAGAGCTAATAAGAGTTTAGGCTTGCGGTTGCGGCAGGGTGTGATGTCTCTGAGAGCGAGCTTTACATTACCGATATGGAGGCTATGATGGGGATGATGATGAGGAACGTGGCATTGAATGAGTTTGAGGACAAGGTCAGGGTTCAGTTATTGGACTGGTAAGATCTGGCGTCTGCTTTGACAGTGCAGGGGTAGCTTCTTATCTTCCTGTCATAGGAGCGAACCTATACCCGAGCCGATATCACAAAAGCCTATGGATATTATCCTAGCTGCCGACTGCGTATATACAACCCTGGATCTTTTCCGTCGATTGTTTGCTAGTATTGACAATCGGTGCTACAGGTTTACTTTGAGCCGGCATTTCCTTTACTCGAGAAGACACTGTAAGTGATAGACCTAGGAGACTGCACCTATTGACATCATGATCTAATATCCAGCAGAATAGACCTAATCGGAGAAGAAACAGTGGTCTTCTTCTGCTTTAAAAAGAGAAGACGAGTGAGTAATGCTGTAACTTCCCACCAATGGCATCCAAATAGCTGACCTTCAGCCCAAAGGCTGACCTGACTTTCATGAAATCTATTAAGAAAAAGTTGAACGTTCGAGAAGCCCGCAACGATCCTGAATACGCAAAAGACGATACCGACCATGCAACGTATTCACGAGAAAACCTTTATCTGTATCTCTCCACCACCAAACTTCTACACCCTGGAATAAGTTCCATTTGCTAACAAAATGCAAGGTATATTATGACCAGAAAAAAATAAAGCCGCCCTAGGCCTCCGAAAATAGCCGTATGCCCATAGCTCTCCAATGTAACACCAAGCTAAGCACTAAGCCCCACACTCTCCTTCAGCCACTTATTCACATATCCCGCAACGGCCCCCGGCTCCTCCTCGACAAAGTATCCCGCCTCATTCTCAATATCTCCAGCCGTCAATGGCCCCTTACCTCCAACCCATTCCTTCCAAACCCCCTCGATATTGTACCAACAACCATGGCCCCCTCAGAATGAAGCACCAACGCAGGCACCTCGATCCTCCTTCCGTTCCCTTGATCCTCACCACACTGTAGGGCATCAACCACGGCCTTGGCACGGCAGTGGGCGTAACTAGCCTTGGCAATGCTTGGATTCATGAGGTATTTCCCGTAGACCACGAGGCCCTCTTCCAGTCGTGGAGACGCCAAACCCCGTGCCACGATCACCTCTCAATAAATTTGTCATCGCCGAGAGCGTTGAACGTGTTTTCATGCGCCTGGTAAAACGCAGCTAAAAACAGCCTAAACTATACATAATTTGCACGTGAGTATCACCACGCATTTGAAATTCAGGAAGTCTCCAATGGGGAGACCCACGGAGGCCTTCGGGTTTGCAAAAGGTTGGTATCGAGCTACCGTCGAGGCGATGCCCAATATTGCAGCTGCGAGGATCTCAAATTTAGGGCCTGCATCTGCGTGGACGGTGAGTCTGCGTGCTATCCTTATGCTATGGTCGTGACAAGATAACGCTTCGGGAATATCTAAGCCAGCGGACATCCTTGACCGTGCCTCTATATCTCCGGTAAGGAGTCCTCTGTGCCCCCCCATAGCTTGGCATCTTCATATCCCACACCTCATCAGAACCCTCGTGTCGCATGAAGTGGGGGCCCCGCGGACCGCGTACATCCGGGATGAACAACGGGAGATTCTCGGGAAGCACAGGTATCAAGTCCTGGAACCTGTCAATCCAGAGTGAGATTCTATGAGCGCAACCGGAAGGTGGCATGAACATCCTGCCAACGTCAGTGTAGATCTTAGGGGAAGTGGCCCGAGTCCTTGCTGCTGGGGGCATCTATGTATCGAGACTAGGACAGGCAGCTCCTGAGCTGCGTCGAGGTGACGGTGTCTCGCGTAGACTATAGCCTTGGACGTAGTAGCTAGACTGCCTTTACTCGAGTACATGGGAATGAAAGCTTGAAGTTCCCTAAAAGACACTGCTAGCCGGAGATTATTTGCTCGGCATTCGGGGGTTTATTTGGGGATATGTAGAAATCCGTGAGTCACAAGGCATCATGAACAGTTCATTCTCAATTAATTGCCTAATCAGGGGTTTTGAAAGATCCCATGGCGAGATAATAGGGCAGTGGGGTTTGGCAAGCTATCAGCTCCTTACCACGCGCATCGGTCCACAAGAACTCCTATGTCCCCTCCAACACATAGACCAATCCCATACAAGAGGATCCCGTGACTTCAATCATGAAGAAAGGTTCGGGAATGGAAGTCCCCCGGTATTTCACATCAAGTGCGGCTCAATAGCAAGAGACGGTGAAAGCTAGGGGCATCGATAAACCGAAATACTCCTATAGTGCCTCATAATTTGCCACCTAGATGCAGAAAATACACGCCCACTCTTTAGGTTTGTTGTGGGCTTAAATTCTTACTACTAGCGACTTTAGTCCCTTAATTACCACTGCTCGAAGAACAAAGAGGAAAGCAGACGGATTCGCTATACCACGTTTGATAACCACAAGTAATCGAACAACGGAAGCTAGTCTCTTATGGAAAGCCAGGCATATAACCCGGCCATTTATCATAATATCCTCTCCCAAACACCAATAATTATTGTATGATACCTCACAAAAGGTATTAATTATGCCTCCAGAACCCCAAATAACGGAATGCCGCAACGAGTGACAACATGTGAATGCTACGTGCCACTCGTGTAACACCAAAAGCTTTTGTTCCTTTCTAAGACTCACCTAACCCAACACACCGGAACAGCCGCAACACCACTAAACAGCCAGATTTCAAGGAGCAAACAGAGCTCAAACGATGCCTTGAAATGACCAGCAACGACTGCTCCGACACCGCTGCCCTCCTCCACAGCTCACCCGAACACACCGAAACAAACTCACTCCTATCCACCAGGAGCAGCAGTTCATCTGACGATCTTGTCGTTGCCATTCCACCGCCGCAGCCCACCCCTTCCCCAATACCTCCCATAGCCCCAGTCCCACGAACGCCCAATAGAGTGCGCTTTGCGTTAGATGAGGCCCCTGGCGATGAAGAGGAGCAAAGGGTAGGCGATAGGAGCTGGACTAATCAAGAGGACTTCCTACACTCGGACGAGGAGGAGGATGGAAGTGAGGCTAGGGGGGGAACTAGAGCTCCGCTATTAACGGGGATAGAAGCTCCGTCTGTTACCGTCGCGAGTGACTTTGAATTCGAAGATCTACTAGAGAATGCGCGGCCAAAGAGTGGTATGCGGATGGCTTTCATGAATATGGCGAATAGTATTATTGGCGCTGGAATCATTGGTGGGCCTCCTTTTTCCCTGGCCTTTGGAGCTGCAGATTGATTTGTGATTGTTCTAGGTCAACCATATGCATTCCGGCAAGCTGGACTCGTGATGGGTATAGTCCTTCTCGTAGCCTTAACAATGACAGTAAGACAGGTAGAACCCACAGTGTGTCGTGCAGCTAACGGGGAATGCAGGTCGACTGGACAATCAACCTAATTGTAATAAATTCCAAATTGAGCGGCGCAAATTCTTTTCAGGCGACAGTGAGTGTATGCTTTGGAAGGCCGGGCTTGATTGCTATATCGGTAAGCTCCTGATCTTACTTATATCTACCGCACATAACTAATATTGGCCGTAGGTCGCGCAATGGGCCTTGTGAGTTCATGGTATCCCCCTCGGATTTCCCGCCAATAAGTTCCCTAACAGAATATGTGTCTAGCGCCTTCGGTGGCATGATTGCCTTTTGTATTATTGTCGGCGACACAATACCTCACGTCCTATCTGCATTGTTTCCATCGCTAGGGGGCGTGCCTGTTCTGGGTTTGTTGGCGGACCGCCGGGCATGTATTATCATATTTATTTTAGGGATCTCGTACCCGTTGTCACTATATAGGGACATTGCAAAGGTATCTACTACACGCGCACATTCTGGGAGATCGCGGTTGACAATCTGGGTGGTAGTTGGCGAAAGCAAGTGCCCTGGCGCTCATCAGCATGCTTGTCATCATCCTGACTGTAGTCACCCAAGGCTTCACAGTACCTGCCGAGAACAAAGGCAGTTTCAGTAAACCATTGTTAACAGTCAATGAAGGAGTATTCCAAGCAATCGGTGTAATATCATTCGGTAAATATCTCGAAAACTCAATAACATCATTTGCTCTTACTGACCTAATTCTATAGCTTTCGTCTGTCGTAAGTTTCTCACAATAGTTCCAAATTGCCAGGATCCGCCCTAACAGTACCACGTAGACCACAACAGCCTCCTCATCTATGGATCCCTCAAAAAACCCACATTAGACAGATTTGCCCGAGTAACACATTACTCGACGGGAATCTCCATGGTAGCTTGCCTCATCATGGCCGTAGCCGGTTTCCTCACATTCGGCGACAAGACTGCTGGAAACGTTCTGAACAACTTTCCAACAGACAACATAATGGTCAACATTGCCAGATTGTAAATTCCCCTCCCCCCATACTACCTTTCAGGAAGCAGTATTAATGACACCCGCTGCAGCTGCTTCGGCCTAAACATGCTCACGACCCTCCCCCTGGAAGCCTTCGTCTGCCGCGAGGTGATGGAGACCTACTACTTCCCCGGCGAGCCCTTCAACATGAACCGCCACCTGATATTCTCCTCCGCACTGGTAGTCTCTGCAATGGCGTTATCACTAATAACTTGCGACCTCGGTGTCGTGTTCGAGCTCATTGGGGCTACATCCGCATGCGCACTTGCATATATCCTGCCACCGCTGTGCTACATGAAGCTAGCATCGCGGTCATGGAGGACATATGTTGCCGGTGCGACGGTGGCATTCGGGGTTGTGGTCATGACGATTTCGCTGCTACAGAGCGTTTATAAGATAATTTCAGGGAGTGGGGGGCCGGCGACTTGTTAGAAGAGGAAGCGGCCCTTTGGAATTTGTTCTTGAGCATTTGAGTTTTTAAGATTGGAATTGGGAGGGTATGGAGTGTTTAGATGGTCTGTGCTTGGGACGCCACGTGAAAGACGGAAAATTGGTGTGTGTAATCTGTACTGTACGATACTAGAAATTTACATCCCTCTCGTTCTCTTATACCAGTCGGTGGGGGCATGTCGGACTACCATTGGGAGTGGTGAAGGAGTCAAGAGAAACACCAAGAATGGTATCTTGGGCCACACAAGGGACTACCTAAGTATGTTTAATCTTAGGATCTCCATCTCATTTCCACAGATCTGAACTAGACTGTCAACAAACTGCACGTACAGTAGCGCGACCCATAATCACCAACAAGCTCAACAAATCAAATAAAAAATCAGGAAGAAAAAATCAAAAAAATCAAACCAAATAAAAAACCCCAACGCCCACCGCTCAAATATCTCTAGAAAGCGAGAAAGACACTTTTCGAAGAAAAAGGAAAGAAAGCGTAATTCCTCCCACGGATATCGCAATGGCATACCGCACACTACCGAACCCTAGTATCCAACGCCAACCTCTCCGCAACTTCCAGATCGCACATGCCCCTCATCAACTCCTTAAACCCCTTCAACTCATTGACCCCAGTATTAATGCTATCAACATCCTGATGACTCTGCACCCTAACGGCGGCCTTGAGAGTCCAAGACTTGGCCGGGTCGAGAGGCTTCAACCCGGAGGTCGGGTAGGGATTTCCGTACTGCGCATAGGGGGCAGCGGGGGGCGGAGGAGGGGATTGGGGGGGGAGTAGGACCTGACTTAACGTGATGATGATATTATTGTGTATCAGCGTGGACACCGTCATGAAGTAAGTCGTTTGTAACCTTTTTCAAATTTCAGCAAACCAAAGAGAGGGAGGAGGTGGTGGTCGGAACAAACATAAACCCCAAACTATCCACCAATCCCAACGCATTCCCCTCACCGAACCCAGCCCCGAGTACATTCCTAGAAGTAACGGGCCTCCTCGTAACCTCCGGAAGGTCCTCCAACCGTATACGCCATTTCTGACTCCTCACGTCGTACCCTTTCTTCCCTTCCCCTTCCCCCCGTTTTTGTTCGTCGGGCACGATCGAGATCAACTGTAGGTAGTACAGCTCCGCGTTCTGTCCCGGCTGACGCGGTCGCTTGGGCTTGTAGACTAGGTGGTGTTCCAGCGTGGTCTCCGGGAGCATGCCGGTTATTCCTGAGATTACGCGGAGGATTTGCGGCTGCCGGGCGGCGGGGATGTGGGAGTAGAGGGAGAGCTCTTGGTAGGTGCTCTGAGTGAAGGAGAGGTGGGGTGGTGGTGGTGGTGGCATTCTGTTGTTGCTATTGTTGCTGTAGTGGTGGTGGTGGTGGTGGTGGTGGTGGTGGTAGTGGGAAGGTTAGTATTAGGTTTGACTTGCGGGGGGGGGGACGGAGATGGCTGATGCGAGACTGGAGTATCAGGTGTTGGGGACGGTAAAACCTTTTTCCAGTCACGAGGTGAACTCAATAGGTTGTTTGCTTGAGGTCTGGATGAATGAACAGGGATGGGGGTGTTGTTACCGTATTATAACTACCAGTATTCGGTAACGTGTATCAAATTTAATAGGCTAGGTACTCGATTAGAAGTAGACAAGTACCGATTATCTTTTATTAGAGATCTCCGTCAATCAAAATGTGGAAGAAATAATTACAAGAGCAGGTAGGTTCTGGTCATCAAATTGAGAATTACGCTGTACGTACAAGACAATGAATGGTATGATAAAGAGAAACCTAACATGGCTCCAAACTCTAGCCGCCCCTCCAGCCACCCTGCTCATCCCCCCCTCTTATATACTTTATCCCGTGGCCATCAATTATCCAATCCACTACGGCTTTGCCCCTAGCCCACAGGCTCCAAACCAGCAACCAAACCCCAGGTTACCATTTATTCAGCCAATCTATTACCCTCCTACCAGTTCTAGTATGATATGATACCATATTGCATAGCCAACAGCCAATAGCAACCAAACACTAGTAACAGCAAACAAATGAATATTAATCTAAAGCATTACTTGTATTGAAACCGATTATAACAATAAGGAATAGCAATATCAGACCGCCACCCATCACTTAACTTCCTATTAACACTTGTATCCTGACTCAATGCTCAAGTTCGAGCCATCAAACTTCTTTCCCCTTCTATGTCGGCCACACGGAACTAGATTTCTCACAAACTAGTGGCCAGAATATGCACGGACAAATCTTACACAACCGAAAAATCCCCTTTCCCATAAACAACCCCTCAAGAAAGAGAAAGAGAAAGAAAACTTACTACCTTTTCTGCACCAAGAGATAAAAGCTCACCCGGAAACTCGAAGAGAAAAAAAAGGCAGCAGACTGGTCACACGAAACGCGCAGCCAAAGCAAAAGAGGCTACAGAGATTAAAAAGAGAAGCAAAAGAACTCGCAACCACACCAGACACCCGGTTCCAAAAAGCAGACTGATACAGAAAAGATACAATGAGAAAAGTGGCAAAAGTGAAAGAGAAGAAAAATACGATACAACGCCACAAGGATATTTTCTGTCTCACTTCCCATTTATTTGTAAGATTGGGGTTATCTTGCTACCCTTCCTCCTCCCGGCCCCGTGAACAATCACAGGTGCTTGGTTTGGCTGTTTTGGTGGCTTTGGGGGCTCCTTCATCAAGGTAGGATCAAGCTTTGCGGGCACTAAAACAGGCGGGTTAGAATTAGTGATGCTAAAAGTAGGATTAATAGAATATTGTACTTCTATTAGTCGCGACCGTAGTTTCCGAGCGATGTCTAGAGCTAGATCCTGTAGAAATAGCTCCAGTGGTCTGCCATATATGTTCCGAAGTATCCTGTAGATATGTGATACCTATAAATCAACACGCCGGTCAGATAAGCCCCTTGATATAGCCAGTCACAGAACGCTGGAACTTACTAGACTTCGAAAAGAATCCGGACCTTCCTCGATTCTTCTTCGACAGTATAACTTCGTCAAACAGCTTAATTGAAGGATCAGATGCCTTTTTTGACTCCCGATCATGAATGAATTCGCTGAAGGCTTGGGTTTGCTCAAGCATCTGGATAAACATTGAGTTCTCCTGCGGCATGCTCTTCAGGAATCCTTCCATATTAAACCTATAGATATTACCGGCCTTCTTCCCGTCACCAGTTGCGGGGCCAAGAAATTTCCTGTAGGTATAGAACAAGCTGGCGAAACACCTAACGAATGCTGCTCGGATCTGATCGGAATGGAAGGCTACAGGGCACGGTAGCCCGATTTGGGAAGAACAACGAGCATGTGCACTTACTCGACAGCCTAATTATTCAGAGCACATTAGCATTCCTAATTAGAGCAGTTGCTCAGGCCACTTACTTGAGCATCTATAGATCCCTTCGTCTGATTTCTCATCGCATATCGAGCACACCGATTCAAAGTCGGTAGGCTTCCACTGTAAGCAATGGCCCTCAACCCATTTGGTTGTATCGGTGTTCCTCACAGGCTGCATCAACATGCTTGGCATGATAGTTGATGCAGCAAGGGTAGAGGGTGCAAACACCGAAGGTGGGTATGCGTTGAAGATCGACTGGCTGTCTCCAGTCCCCAATGAAGAGGTTGAGGGCGAAGGGGAGTGGTGGGCGAAGGGTAGACTGGGCCTTCGGAGTGTAGGTGTGCGCTCAAACCCGAAGGAGGAGCTACGCCGAGAAGCAGCATCGAAATTTCCAGATCTCTTCCCACGAAGGGTCGCGGTCAGTGTGAACCCGGTGTCTGTTCTGCCAGCACTGTTGCCGGTCTGGGGTGGGTGAACTGCGGACCCTGGTGAATGCGGTGAAGGTGGCGAAGTTCCTCTCATAGTTCCACTTGTGCCCGGCCTATCCGTCCGAGTAGGATTTTCTGCCCGAGATTGCAAGAAGGCGTTAAAAATCAAGGGCCTTGGTGCAAAGTCTGATACGGCTGCATCCCCGAACGATGTCGAATTCAAATTCACCAGCTTCGCGAGGGTACTTGGGTGAGGACTGGGCGTATAGACCCCCGCATTCTCGGACATGACCATATTATGGGGGAACGTCTCAATGGCATACTGAGGAGGGCCAACTGGGACACCATAGCGATTATGATGTGGAGCGGCAAGCTGTAGCAAAGAAAGGAGCTTCCTTCTCTGTTGCCTAGGGAGCAGAACTGGTGGGGTCGAGGAAATGATAACATCCGAATCAAGATCAACACAAACGAAATCCTCCTCAGGGAGCTCAAGCTTTTCATATCTCCTCTCAATACCCACAATATAGGGGCAGGGTGCCTATTTCAAGTCAGCCTTTGAAAACTCAAAAATAACGAACAAAGGCATACCTCTAACGCTGACAGCAAACGTGCGGGAAGGACCGGAATGTATATCCCAAGCCACTGTAACGGGTACATTAGATTGATTAATGCCCGTGACACAATGTGCAGCATCGAAGTATGAGATGATAGTAAAATTATCCGCGATTCAGCCAAGGCAAACTATGAAAACCGTTAGAAATAGCTTGTGAGGGCTAAAAACAAGGAGCCTACCTCAAACATCGTTACAACATTCGGGAGTGACAACGACCTAAACAAGGCATATAGATCCGTCTATAAATATATCAGAAGTTGCTCAAGATTAATCTGGAACCAGAAAGGAACGGAATAATCACGTTACGGGATCCAGGTAATTCATTTGCCGCTTCCTTTCTAGCATACATCCGCAACTCCCTCACGGCCACCTCTACCTGTGTCCTGGAAAGGTCGGGTGCGGGAGATTCGGAGCACAGGTTCACGACGTATCTATCCACAATTAGCGATAATCCGACCCAACAGCAGAAACAGTGCATACCGTTCCAGCGGTTGCCAAATTCCAATTTTTGGTGACGACAAAGGCACTCTCTGGATCGCGCCAGCTGTCATGGGAACGATTACAGCCTTTAACCATTCTTTCCAAAAATTCACGAGGGAAGCATCCTTGCCCAAAATTCCGTAAGCGCGCGGAATCCAAAGCCCAGTTTCCCCATCAGTCAACCCTTCGATCTTTGAAGCTGCGCCATGGCGAACAGGCCGCAATAGATCGGCCATAAGACCAATCTTCTCTTCCGTGGCAATAATCTCCTCATCCAATTCCTCTCTCTTGACTGGATCCGACACTACCGAAGGCAATTTTGCCAATAATTTGGAAAGCTTAGTTCTCTCTGCCGCTAGCCTAGTAATTTGTCAATATTAAAGATCACTTCATGGAGTGGAGGCCGTAATATCACCTCTCGCCTAAACTAGTAGCTAGCTCTCGTTCCTCGTCAGTCATGTTATCCCTCCTCCATTCCTCACATCTGCGCTCTAGGTCTTCGGCAGCTTTGGGATTAAGCGGGATCCACATAGTAACACATATACCATGGAGGCGAGCGTTATCAGCCCCAGTCATAGTCTGTAACACATATGAGCCTCAATTACACAAAAGCCTGCAAGGAGCCACGCAAACGTACAAATCCATGCCAGGTAGACCTTGGCCTTTCGTCGGCGGAAACTATGTTAACATCATTTGGAAATGCAAACATTGGAACATAATCCGGGAATGGCCCCCTTCTCTTGGCTTCCTCGGTCAAATGTTTAGGTGGATATCGATCCAAAAGCACTGGTTCAAACTTTCGCTTCAATGGGTGCATATTGGGCGAAGAATTAAGAGGTTGTGGCGTAGGGATAACCGAATTATAATTGGACATCCTTCGTGCCGTCCTTATCGATGCTGTATATATAGGCAATTTCGTTAATTAACCTTGAAAAAAATCTTCAACTTCTACCAACCAGGAAGAACCAATTCTTACAAGCTCTATTGACCGCCGATGGAGCTCTCCGCATTGACGTCAATTCCCTCAAAGAAATTCTCCTCCTCAACGATCCTGTCTTTTGCAGGCTTATATCCTCATTCACTACCCTCTGTGCTCGGGGGTGGATGACCGGTTTATTTGGCACAACAGTACCCGCACTAAATGACAATTCGTCCAAAAAGCTATCCCTCTCCGCAGCAAATTTTAAGAGCGCATCATCAAAGTCCCGATCCGTCATCCCTTTAAATGTAGCCACACGTTCCTGACTCCCAGCGTTGGCATTAGTGATTGTCGAATTACTCGAATTGGACCCGTTTCTCATCAAATTGCTTGGAGTCGCGGCCCTAGACGAAATCCCTCCTCCTTCATTGCCTTCTACCTCACTGTTTCCTCTCTGAATGTTCGGAACCGGGGTGGTGGGAGATATCTGAGGCTCCTCCTCCGGCGGTGACGGAAGACCGTTCGATGTCGTGGGTGACCTGTTTCCATTCCTCAACACAGAAGCAGGCGCTTGTAGAAGGGTTTCCTGAACCTCCTCTTCAGCCTCTATGGCCTCCAGCAACTGCTCTGCGAAGCTCCGTCTGGTAGGCTTCGAGTCTTGGGCCAGGTGTTCTCCATACGATATGGAGTCTATACCTGCTATCCAGAAGTAGTCGGCCAATGGAGGTTCTGTTGACGGAGGATGATTCATGGTGTCGTGTGTTTTATTTTTTTTCCCCAAATAAACTTCCTATAGTGAAAGTGCTGTCCTTCCGCTTAGAGGGACTGCAGGAGCAAACTTTTAGTGAATTTGGCCGGCTGGTAGGTCCGGAGAGAGAGAGAGAGAGAGAGAGAGAGAGAGCAGGATGTGCAAGGGGGGCAAACTGAGATGAAGAAAAAAGAAAAGAAAAAGAGGTATTAAAAACAAAGAGGATTCGTTCACGACATTCGACAAGATCCCGGTGGAGAAAGCAAAGGAAACGAGGAGGCAGCAAAGCAGAAAGCAGAGAGTGGTGGTGCTAGAGGGGGCACTCCCGAGTTTGGTGTGGTGGAGGTAAAGGGGCAACAACTTTAAGGCACAAGGGCAATGCACCACTACCGACAGACGCTATCAGATCCCAAAGTAACAACAGCAGCAGACGAAGACCGGTGTGTGGATATCCTTATTTTCAAAGAACTCCTTTCACAAGAGAAAAGGTAAGATAAAATAAAAAGGATCAAGAGGGATATCCATAAAAAGGGAAGGAAATAGAAATCGAGGAGAAAAAGAAAGAAGAGCAGGTCGTCCAGAGAGAGGAATGGAGAAGTACGAGTACTCGAGTACAGAAAAGACAAAACAGAGGAGGAACACCCTGGCAACGAGGTTCCAGCGAGTTGCAACGCCAACCACAAAATCCAAGCACGCACGCACAGAGGATGGGAAGGGTCCGCACAGACTGGGCGCAGGCCCAGGAACAGACAGACAAAGTAAGACAGGGGAGGCCCTGAAGACTTACTGTACCCCCAAGGACTTTGGTCTCCGGGTTCACTCCCCCCCCAGCTACAAGTATCACGTCCAGTCCGAGGAACATTGGCTGCAGGAAGTAAAAGATAATGATAGGCCTTAAAAATCGGGGACCCTCGTGCAAAGCTGGGAAGGCTGCAGGTTGCTTCCGTGCCTCTCTATCTACAGTTTTCTGGCGCGTCCTCTCGCCTGTTTGCCTCATCCAGAAGTCCTGATCACGGTCCTCCGTCACTCTTGGAAAGGGAGAAGGGAGGAAAAACAAAAAACATAAAAACAAAGATAGCACCCTACTTTTACAAGTAAAAGACAGCTCCGAGTTACAAGATGAGCAGAAAAGTGATAAAAGGCCAAAAAAAGTAGGGCCACGGGCAAAGCCAAGATCGAACCTGACACAGAAGGAAGGAAAAGAAAGGAAAAAAATAGAAAAATGAAATGGGGTGCCAGAGAATTGGCATGGGTGAAGGCGATCTCTGCTCCCCAGAACTGGTTAAAGGACAGGGGTACCCCCGATCCACCCCTTAGGGATCATACAAATTCACACTCTCTTTGGCTGATGCTGCCTGGTAACTTATGCGGGAATGCCCAGTAAAGCACAGTATCGGTAGTGCGCAATCACTCGAGATGCAAGCGAGATCCAAAAGATTGATATCCAGTGTAAATTTGAATTCTGATGGCCGCGGTAAGATATCTATCCCAATGCCTCTGCGGTAGGCACTGTGCAAAGTGCTGAGTATCGTCCCACTCTGCGGGCACCCGTATAGACGCAGTATAGTTGAATGATTCCTTTTTCACCTGGCCCTCTTCACACCTTCCCGTCCCTCCTGAAAGGTCAGCACTGCCCTCTGGTGATACAGGTACCAGCACTCTGCTGCACTCTTCTCGTGCGGCCGAGTTGAAGTGGGATACCGGGGTGGAAAATCCCATACAAAAGTACAGTATCCGGCTTCAGCTCGGGCGTGCGAGTACAAGTGCTTGAGAGTGCTTTAGTCCATCGCAGGATAAGCTATGATGAATAAAGCTTAATCGAGCGCGTCTGTGCGGTACCTTGATCATTGTCATCAAGAGCTATCATACAGACTCAAGCATCCATTGTACTCGTACACACGCACGAGAGCAGCAGACCCTCTGCGGTACTCGAGCATCATGGGAGACGGTTTGTCTGTAGCCAATGCTGTTGAGCGGTTCGCTCAAAGTGAACAGTTCGAATCCTCCTCCCCCCTAACTCGCTCGAAAAGAAACACATCACATCTGAAAGGAGATGACTGTTGGGAGCCATATTTGTCTAAAACACTGTCAATAACTTACTCCCTAATTCAACCCCGTCTCAAACACTGGTACCGGTAATGTATGATCCAATATACTTGGATCTATCCAAAGCCACCGCATCTTGCCCGGCTATTCTGGCCCACAGGTATTATACTGGGTAGAAGCAAAACGTTTAAGCTACATGTAGTTGGGAGGATTGACCCCTGTGCAGCAGAACTCCTAAAAATTGATGACGGGAATTCTACCAACCCAAGGGTCTCCATACCGGTATATGTAATTGATTGTGGACACATTGAAAAAACCTCATATACTACAGTAGCACATGGAGGATGAAGGAGAGGGGGGGAAAGGAGAGGAGGACAATCCGGAGAATTGTTTAGACCAAGACACTCCTTTGAAATTGGACAATTAAACCCGATAATTTGTTCCATGTAAATTGATGCACACCTAGATCCTGGGGAAAGCGCTGTCTCTGTGCAACATCATCGTGGTACGCTGTGCCGCGGGTATCTGCTCCAACTTCACCAGAGACAATTGACGCTTGGGAGAGTCATGAGCTGCCAATAAAGCTTAAAGCGGGATTCCACGATTCTATCAGGCCAAGCCGGTACGGAAGTCTACCAAAGAGTTCACGCATACCGGCACAGTGCCAAAAAGTGCCCTACTTAATTTGGAGCATTGAGCGATCAAGCGTCCGACTTGTTTTCCAACAGAGGGGATATTCTCGCTTGCCTGGATTCCGAATATTTCTCATCCTGGTTGTGTGGGCGAAATGGTGGTACCCCTTATTGCAAAATGACAGTGAAACTCCCCGCCGAGACACACGGTGGCGGTGGTGGTAGTGGTGGTAGTGGTGGTAGTGGGTGCAAGTAGTGCCTGCCTAAGCATCGATTCATGTCTGGGCTGGACGGATGAATTGCTGACCACGGGCGACCAACTCCTGTTCATCTAAATTCAATGATCTCCCTCTGGTATCATTTGTCTTCCTAAACAATCTGTTTTATAGCGCAGTAGAGCAGCCTCCGTGCTCGTAGTTGACATCTCCTTTCTCCTTCTTGACTTATTGTAATTCTCTAAGAAGCAAACAAGCATGATGCCATCCGCACTCCTCCTACAGTTCGCCCCCGAGTGACGAAAATAGACCCCAAGTGTAAATTAGTGTCCGACCCACTGGCAACCCCAGAGATACAATGAGAAGGTATAGCATGGCACGGGTATCTTGGCCATTCTGCTCGAGTATCTAACAGTACACACGTCCTTCGTATTCACCCAAGCCATGCAAACCCCACAATCCAGCCTAGCCCATATCCGAAATAAGTCTCACAACGGGAAACTTATGCATCAAAGGTATCGTATTCTATGCAATGTATGTTTCAGTCACTGTACCAATTCATCCAATTCAGAAAGCTTTATCAGAGCGGCGGCTGAAGGCAGGCAGGTCCTCTGCTTGCAAACAAGGTATCCCCCCGACTCTTCCGGGAACATCTTTTATTGATCATTTCCTTCTTCCTCAGGTTAAGTACGCATACCGGCACTCGTAGAGCAGACGGAATTGGTAAACAAAAATAGATAGGGAGGGAAGCAGGGAAAAAGAAAGAAAAGGGAAAAGGAATAGAAAAAGAAAAAGCAAGTTGTGTCAATCAAAGTGTTTGATTTTCGTTGTCGTGTCCGTAAGTGTTTCGTTCTGGTACGGTTCCGGCGCGGTGTCGTACCAGAGTGCCTTGCAGTACCGGTGCGAGCACAGCATAGTAGTACGGCCGTAACTTCATCCAACGCGGTTGATTCCCCGGGAATATCTTGTTCCACGATGGACCTACCGGTATCTGTCACCTGCATATTAACGGACTGACTGCCGACGGGGGGTAATGGTAGGAGATGCGGAGGGGGGAGGGAGGGATGGAGGGATGAGATTTGCATTGTACGACCGTGCAATGAATATACAAGTATCATGGAAAAATAGCCTTTCCTCCTGATTACTGCTGCCAGGAACGAACTTTATGTACGGTAGGCCTATCCATCCGTGCCGCAGCACCCTTGTCCAGCCGTTTACAATTTATTTGCGTTTGTACCACTATCGAGATTTGCTGCTCCCCAACACCTAGGCTACCTATCACGCAACCCTCTATCTAAAAGGAGAGGGATGCAGCTGCATCGGGTTGGGGGGCCCCGCGGACGATATATTCCCCATACATTATTCCGGTACCAAGGTGCGCACTCTAACACCACCCGTCCCTCCCTCCCTCTTTCATAAAGCACCCCTAACGTCTACATCCAGTAAACACCATCTCAGCTGATCCACCCCAATCCGGTTCAATCCAATGAAACAAACCCCGAGTTGAAGAAATCGAAATTTGAGCGAAGACACTTGCTTTTAGCTCGCGACTTGTACTCGGGTGCTGGTGGGAGAGGGGTTACGAAAGGATTGAACAGTTCCAACAAAAGGGTTGATGGATGGTGGTTGAACCGCCGAATAATTTGACCGCGGTGGTGTCGTGCCTCGGGTATGCCGTATGTCCTCGCGTTGTGCTTGTATAACACGACTGCTGTGGTTTGTTTTGGCTACCAAGCAAGCAAGCGTGATATTTCGAGGAATTATGCTGATAGCTGATAATTATGGCGTAAGTTTAATCAAATTTACCTGTCTGTCGGTATTTCGGGTTGTTCGAGTCAGAATTGGTGATGGATTGATCAATCAGTTGATAGGGCACAGCAATTAGATAGAAAGGTGTTTCCGTGTAGCACTTGTTCATAAAGGGGCTTCCGCCATAAGACTGTGATCAATTGACATTTCGAGCCCCGGTCTGGGGTTGGTCGACGAAGCGTATAACGTCACTTGTATCTCTCCTCACATGCCGTATTATAGAAACTGGAATCTCGCTAGGACGTTGGAACCGCCTCCCCCAGAATCACAAGGTCCATCGCACCCTTTCCCTATTTGTTTGTCTCGACCGGGAGAATCCTTTTGCTGTGCTTTCTCCCCTTACCGGTAGGTTAATCAAGGGAGAGAAGTTCTGAACGCCCTACCATAACCAGCGTCAATCTCGGTATCTATTTGTCCACCAACTGTCATCATAGACTATCACGTTGAGGATGGTACGCGACTTCGACTGCCGGTACCTGTAGGGCTGGGAAGTCCGTGTAACCGTTCGCCGCTTCTTGGCAAGCCACTCGAAGATCAACCCAGCCCCAAGCAGGCAAATATTCACTTCACGCTTAGGGAAGTGCTGTGCTGCCGCAAGGAAACGGCAAATTCATGCTATGGGTGCCCGTCCCTGCTCCACTCAACGCCAAACCAAACGAACGGGGATGGCATGAACGCGGGTTTTGTCATTAGTACCGTATTATACTTAGTAAAGGATGCGGGTGCTCGAGCAAGAGTACCTGCTCTCTTCAACATAAAACGGTAACAGAGCGGAGGGGGGATTATCACGGGCACTTGCATCATACTGTGGTGCTACAGCCCAAAATTTAGGTGGTGCAGAAACCGCCCCCTTTGTAGTCAGGTCCTCCGACAAGGTCCTGCCGAAAAACTTCCCGAGGTCGAGCTTCGGCGTTTCGCTTTGATGAAAACCTTCCTCCTTCCGCGATTCGCCTCCTGGAACTGCACCTTACTTTGCTAGAATACCGCACACCGACATCCGTGAATATCCACTTTTTTGCACTCTTGAGGCGGTAAAAATACCAAAAGGTCTAACCTACCCCTGATATAGCTTGTGGTGGCGTGGTATTGCTTCGAGGTCTCCAAATAGTACCGTGAATTCTTGCCTGTTTACCTAGCTAGTGTCTACACTATCCCCCATGAATTGCCTGAACATTTGGGTCTGAATTTAGTGTGGACACTCGGACGTGCCCAGAATTTGCCATACAAATTTTTGATACCCGTGTTCAGGCACTTCTTGCTGGGCGTGTATTGACTTGCAGCCTAAGAATCCTCTGGGGTATCGATCGTACAAGTATCATGCGATTCAAGGCATGTGTGTGTGGGTTTATATATAATATATACATACATATATCTGATTTCACACGTGCAGCCCCAGCCTCCCCGTTGACAGATATCCTCTGTCTCCACATGCCGACCTCCACTCAATACTCAGCTGCCCGAGTATCTTTTTATCATTGGGGGGCGCGTCTTCTTCCCTCTTCTCTTCTGTCTCTTCTGGATATAACAAGAACGCAACTTGCATGACATCTCGAGGGCCGAGCATGGGTGTGTTTTTGGGATCTCCTCGGTCATCACCTCGCCCAGTTGACCCTCGCCAATTTAGACTTGTAGCTGCCCATCCCCTCTTTGTACCCATGTTTACCATTTCTAGCGATATCGGGCCGTCCCCCATATTTTCAAGCTGTGCCTCCAAGATAGCCCGGCCACCAGGGAGGGCCCCAATCTTTGTCCTGACAGTCAAGCATTGTTGAGCGAGAAATTGGTATAATTTACGGAAAGTCCTGACTCGTCCGGGCACTTCTTCTTTTTCGTCTTCACCACTACCCACTTGCTTCGGTGCTTCGGCGTATGTTACGGTAACAGCCAGAATATGACTTCCTTCTTCTTTCAGATCATATTTGACAATCTTTTGAAGGGACATGGTAGGGTGCAAGTCGGCCGCCTGTCGTTCATCCCCACCGAGTTCAAGGTTAAGGGTGAGTGACGGTGTCTGCATCTCAGCACTGATCCTAACACCGGTTATTATTGAGGTAGTTTCATTGTTTGCTGATAAACAACAACTGAAAGTTTCTCCAATGTATGCATTTCCGAAAGCTGGTGGAAGGGTGAGCTGTAGGGTAATCGGTTTGAGTGCTTAACAGTCAGCTGCTATCATTTCTCTAAATCTAGATATCTTTCGGTTTCAAAATCACGCCCCGTACCGAGGTGGGGTAGAGTTTGGGGGCTAGCGTTGATATGACGTACCAAAGGGCTTAGAATGAATGGGTCATCGGTGGGGTGTGAGGGATATGCATGTGACTGCCGGGAGAGCTCATCTAACTCTGGGGACGGGTTCGAGGAGGTGGCCTTGGGCAGAGGGTGCTGTTCTGAAAGTGAGGGTCTTGAGAGTCTGGTGAATTATTAGCATAGAGAATGGGTAAAGCCGGTCAAGTACAAAAGATTTCTGAGGCTGTGACATACCTAAGGACCTTCAAGGAGATGGAATGGGGTTCTTTAACCTCGGAAACCGCTCGTTCACGCGGCATTCTATTCGGACTGATTACGAATTGTCAGGTGGGGAGGATGATGTAGATATCAAGAAGCAGGAGATCAGGTGGAAGACGGAGTTCAATCTAGCACGATACCAAAGATTGAAGGTTTGTATCGGTATAGTATGTGGGGGACTCGGTGGAAGTTGCTGAATTTGGAGCTCTAGCGTTTGATGGAGCAACAGCACTACCATATTCATGTATGCGCTATGCCAAGCCACCACGTTATTCTTGGATTAATAAATAACTCAACGGCGGTATCATACTCTGCATCACATCCTACAGCGCAGTCTGATATTTTGGTCTTCAACAGATTTAGTCGAAATCCTATCCCCACCAAATACCCCGCATCACATCACTGGCTACCGCATAACACCGAATGACGGTTCCTCTTCAGCGAGTCGGCTGCTTACAGTTGACTCTGGACACCCCAAAAGGTAAGTAGCTATCTGCAGAGCACACCCCCTCTGTGCTGATGAAAATTTTTCTCTCCCCCCTCCCCCCGCCATCTTTATAGTTTTGAAATTAGACTTGAGAGGTAATGCGGACTCGTGACTAAAGAATTCACGCGTGCAGGGCGTGGGGTGTTTGCTACCCGTAAGATTGAGGCTGGCACAGTCGTTGATACAGCACCAGTCATCATCCTGAGCAAAGAGCAATTCGACAACTATATTCAGCACTCAGTGCTGCAGAATTACAGCTAGTAAATGCCTCCTCCTCCTCCAGTTCTATCTGCTGCTCCTCCAACATCATCCTCTGCAACTCCCATCCATTGATTAAACATTCATCGTCAGCATACCCCCACACTTTCCTCTGATTGGCAGAGAAACCTACCACGTACTCGAGTGCTTCATGCGTTTGAACAAGCGTTGCTTAAATCTGCCACAGTAATTGGCCAAGAGCCTGTGGAACGATAGGGAAATACACGATACATCAGGCAATTGTCCTGGGACTTGGATCCATGTTCAATCACTCGTCATTGCGACAAAACATTGGATGGAAGCGAGATTTGGGGAAAGAAGTAATTGTTTATACAGCTTTGCGTGATATAGCAGAAGGAGAAGAGCTATTGATATCTTATGGATCGCGCCTTACATTCGAAGATGTTGAGGCGACTCAGATAGAAGAGGACGAGGACGTCACAGACATATTGGCTCGAATTGATATTTGATCGGGATTTTGGAGAAAAGCCTACTCATGTGTCTTATTGTACTGGGATATAGGGTAGAATCTGATAATAGAGAAAGGGTTAGGGTTTGAGCTTTACCCACACAGTGTAGGAGCTTGTGGGTGGTCGAAATAGTCAACTAAACGTCAGTGGCGCTGAGAAACCGTGTCACGTTAGCTTCCCCACTCCCAGAAACCTCTTCTAGGCTCTCTGTTCCGTCTTTTGAATTCGACCACCAGAACCACACCTCCCCTCACCACAGCTTTCCCCGCAATTCCTGATAAAACCAGAACCTAAACAGGTATCAAGAGTAAACCCGAGGCAATGGGCTACCAGAACGATGATACTGCAGTTGGCTCCTCGAGCACGCGCGCGACCCGCTCCAGTAGTAGGCCCCCTCCCCAAGCTGAAGCTTCCTCATCACTTTTCGAGCCACAAAAGCTCCCTGAAGCCCCGAGGGGGCGTGGCCGCCCGCGCAAAATCGCGCCAAAGCCAGCACCGCAGAGACAAGAGCTCCCCAAGAAACGTGGTCGCCCGCCTAAGCGCAAACTTATGGATGAAAATCAAGGGGATGACGAAGTGGTTGTGATTGAAAGCGCGTCGACCCCAGCTCCAAAAGCAATGGAGAAGGGGAAACAGAGCGTTGTTCATACTGCCTTTGCCCACCCCCATCCTGCCCTTGTTGCTCCACCCGTTGTTCCGCAGCCTGTTCTACTCACACAAGAACCCCCGCAAAAGCAAGCAAAAGTTGCCCCTTCTCCTTCTGGGAGTTCTGGTGCAGCACCGGAGAAACGCGCGAAGCTATGGCGTAAGCAACCGCCTAAAACTGTAAGTGAGAGAATTGGCCGTTGCCTTACTCAGAGGATGGTCGTTCTCGACAGGCAGAGAGTTGTGGAAAACGATATTCCCCAAGAGATCGTCAAAATTGCGGGAAGCACCGGAAATGTTTACACCGTCCATATTAAGCAGGTTCCTATTTGTGATTGCCCTGACTCGGTATGGATGTCCGCTCGGCCACCTATTATGAGTATACGCTAACAAGTTTTGCTATAACATTAGAGCCCAACATGTAAACATATTTTATATGTATTGCCAACTGTCCTGTGGTATACGTTTGTGATATAGCAGGTCTGCTGACAATGTGGCAAAAGGTGATGATGAAAGTTTTGAAAGCACGCAGCGACCTCGTGTACCAAGCTGCCCTACTCTCGTCTGTACGTGAGCCCTTCTTCGGTCATGACTTTCACCGGTTTACAATCTAACTAGCAATATTAAATAATAGGAGCTAAGAGAAATATTGGGAAAAGTACCGCCAGTTCGTCCATCCAGCGAGAGTGCGGGCAGTAGCGCTCAAAAGCCACTAGATGAAGATGATTGCCCCATCTGCTATTGTCCATTTGAGGAAGGTAGCCGTGAGGCGGTTGTCTACTGCAAGGCGCAATGTGGCACAAACGTTCATCAAGTATGTCACCAATTGTGTCCACTAGCCTTGAGAGAAATCAACTTCCATGCATGTCTAACAAATATTACAGAGCTGCTTTCGCCAATGGGCTTCAACTAAAGGAGCCGGAACTGTTACTTGTGTTATGTGTCGTCAACCATGGCAGGGAGATAGTGACTCTCATGAAGCGTTAGCAAAAGGCAAAGTGAATAGCGAAGGCTACGTCAATGTGGCTTCAGAACTTGGTATGAGCGGGCACAGAGGTTATTATATCCCTGGAATTTTTATCGTTGGCTTTTTTCTCACCTTTGCGCACAGATTACTCCACGTACCACTATCCGCCATATTATGGTGGTGGATTCAGACGAAGGTACTGGTAGTGGATATACACTGGCATTACCCCGCGATATCAAAAAAAGGATGGGACGGTGTTGAAGTAATTTCGTTGGTGTTAGTGTTATTGGTGGTATTTAGGGGAGGCTGTATGTATATAGCTATATTTATTATCTCTCGCCTCCTTCCATTCGTCGATAACCACCCCCCATATTTTCAAAAGCATCTTTACTCCATTATATGACTTATAATTTATTCGTTAGCTACCCATTTTTGCCACAATCTCTAACCCCCCCGCATTTCTTTGATTGGGCTTCTGTCAGGATCAACAAAACAACCCCACACATCTCCAAGGCTCTCATGCACGCCCCCTCCAAAAAAAAAAGGAAAGAATGGCGAAAATCACACCATCCCTGGCTCGGATCATCCAAGCATATGGGACGAGGAGATAGCGTATTTAGCGTTACGAGCAGCTGGGGCGGGCCCTGCATGCGGCCATCCCACACGCCACGCAACGCTGGCAAAGCGGCGAGGAAGATCCGCATTCTAGACCATCTCACCCCATTGATCCATCCCTCCGCCCCAAACCAGTCCCCCATTCATTCAGTCACAACCCAGCCAGATTGCAAAGCCCACCACCGCAAGATTAAAAGCCCAATCCAATCCAATCCAATCCTATACCCTGAGCAGATCATACAGCACACCACAACGCCAAACGCCTCTCCTCCCCCCCCCACAGTCCTCCGTATATCAATTGCCTTGCTTACCAGCTGTGACTGCGACTCCGTTTTTTCTTTTCCTTCGGCACAACCCTTGCTCGACCGTATCGAAGAACTGGGCGCTGATTGACTGCGCGTTCCATCCTATAACCCCGCAAACCCACCCCCCCGGATTGTGATTACGATGGCCCCTAGTTATATTTCTCTCGTTCGTTGCCCTATTGCGCACGTCTTCTATTGTGATGGTTCGTATAATAGCATGTGATAAATGAATCGCGGGGTGATTTGTGGGCGGGTCTTCATTCCCTTTGTTTTGCTATAATATGCTATTGTCCTAGTCATGGGGGCTCACTCGCCCCTGAGGTAAAAACCCCGCAGGGCTGGATGAATGGGTGGGTGGAAGGATGTGCGGAGGGGCGGCGTATTTTGAATCTAGCTGGGTTAGGTCTTTCATCTCGTCGAAGTGAGTCTTTGGAGGCCGTGATAGGAGGGGGGGTATTGGGGTGTTTTGTTTTTGGGTTTGGTCTAGTCTGGTTCCGGATCCCGGGGGAAATTTGGAGTGATGGTTTGTGACCAAACATGGTACCTACCATGTGAATTGTCAGTTCAACCCATTGGCCCGTCAAACAATGTCCATCGTATAAGGACTAGTGCATAACATCACCATGCTAACAACGGAATTTTTCTCCCTTACCATACAAAATTCAATAGCCTCTGTTATAATTATCATACCGCGTGACATCCCGTGACCATCCGCCCAACTAACGAGCTAACTAACTAACTAACAAACAAGCAAACAAGTTATACTGCACCGCCACAACCCCAAATACCCCACAAAGTACCGTGCATGTACCAACACGCTCATCTTCCCCAGACAAAACCCCCAACAACCTTCTCTAAAAATGGAAAGCAAGCAGGAAAAATAAAATAAAAAGTGGAAAACAAAAACGAAAAATAAAAAGCGAGTAAGCATCTCTCTCTCGCCCGGCCTTCCACCGGACCAGAGCGGCCGTTCGAGACATACTTCCCACATACTGTGCTAGTACATATCCCAGAATTCCACTTGCCACTCCTTGGTCGTCCGTCCGTCACTGAACACTCACTAATTACCGCATTGATCATCTGCCAAGTATAATACGGCAGTGGTAACTGTAACCACCGCTCTTGCATGCCTTGTCCTATCCACGGAGAGAGAGAGAGAGCTATGGCGCAGCTGTTATACCGCAACTGGTAAGACAGCAGGTTATCATACTCTTATCGCAGTACTTTGCCGTCCCGCACCGCACCGCACCGTAGCGATCACGATCACGATCACGATCGTAAGGCTGTGGCCAGGGTCTGTTTTGTTGCTTTTTGGTTTGATTGGAAATTCGGCTTCGCGTAGGTAGGTAGCTAAGGTACGGGAATGTACCAGTATGGGACTACCACTACTCCTACTGGAGACTCGGGACTGAGTGATCCGAGTGAGAACTTGTGAGAGTTGGCTTTTCATTTTATTTTATTTTTTCCTTTTCCTTTTTCCTTTTCCTTTTTTGTCATATGTGATTGAAAGGGGGTTGGTTGCTTTGGTACAGTAATGGCAGTAGAGCAGAGAAGGTCATGTATGGTAAGCTCATCATCACGACCGACTCCTCCCCCCCCCTGCCCCTTTCCTAATCCTGGGTTGCACTTGCGATTATCATAGGAGTAAATCTTCCGCGACCGATTGGGGTTTGGCAATGGCTTACTTTGTGGGGATGCACGGCACTTGTGTGGTTGTACTCGAGTACTTGTAACATGGCGCTGGATCATCCCTGGGGTGGACCTGACTTGCCTTCTGCTGTTGATGGGGGGGACTTTGGATATTGGTGCAGTGGTTGGCATGCTTGGATCAGACCGAGCACGTGATGTTCGTGACCTGCTAAATGAATCCTGACCAATCAGAATGGGCTACTGTCGAACTTCTGGTAGCAGTGGAGGAATTGCGTGTCCAACACATCTCTCCACGGTTGATTCATGACGATCTTGATACACCGATAGATAGATAGACATGCGCACATACACATACATCCAGGTTATAAAAAAAAACCCCCCCATCCACAGCCCCCAGCTAGACCGTAGCCATCAGCTCAACCTGATAATCCCCCGCCCCAGGCAATCCAGGTTTAATCTAAACAACAATGATATTGCAGTACTCGTACATGGCCATCGCAAGCTTAGATCTACCTCGCCTTACCTGCTCCGCTTTGGATTATTTTTTTATTGCCGCTATTCCACCTCGCCCGGCTGAACACTCGGATAGAATTTTCCCCTTCCATTCACTTCCCTGCTTCCAGTCGCTGAGAACGGGGGGCAAAGGGCCCTACACGCATACGCTATGCAAGAGAATTCGCTGGCGAAGGAAAGGGAATTTCTTTTTTTCAAGTGTGTGAGGTGTAGTAGAAGCGCAAAGCACGAAGACCTTTTTTCCCTTTCTCTCTTTCTCTTATGATACACGACAGGCGATGAATGGATGGATGGTACATGGACATGGACATGGGCGCGTAGGATTTCTTTTTCTTTTTCTCTTGATATTTATTGGTTGGTTTGGGATTTTAGCTATGGTTCAGTTAGGGATACGTACGGTCTGGGTTATGTAGGGGGGGATGAGGACGGGGTGATAAAGTTGACTTTGGTGGAGTTGTAGGCTTGTCTGGTGGATGTGATAGGTAGGGTAGCTATCAGAGGTAGGTGGGTAGACGAAGAAGAGAAGAAGGGAAGGGGAAGGAATGAGGGATGCAAACGGACTGCGCTGATGCTGATGCATGCGAGTCGTGTACGAGCATCTGCCGTTATGCTTCTAAGGCGCGGTATGCAGCAGATGAGAGAGGGAGAAGTAGGCCGATAAGTTGGAGGAAGGAGGCGAGGGAGGCGGAATGAATTGCATTTCCACGGTACCATAGAGTACTTCTACTCAAGGTACTTTACTGGCGGGCTGTAACATGCAATGCATACCGTACTGTACCAGTGCTCAGTCGAGGGTTCGTATCATACTGTACTGTAATGTCCATGCATGTCTCTATAGGTATCCAGGCATGTATGTTATCGGACGCTTTCATTCTCCCCTTTTTCCCTTCCTTCCGCAGGCGGGCTGACAATGGCTCTGTCTCGACTGTATTGGTTGTTTGAAGGAACTTATTCTAGTAAGTCTACCCCCTCCCCCGATTTTGTACCTGCCTGTAGATGATGTTTTGCAAGGTATCATAACTTAGTAAATTTTCCGGTTTGCCAGTAGGGAACTGCTTGCAATGTGGGCCATCAGAAGAAAAAGATATCTTCTTTTCTTTTTCTTCTCTTCAGCTTCTGCATGTAATGCATCGGAAGCTGGCCGCGGAAAAAAAATAGACCTAGCAATGACCTCATCATATGTAAAGAAGCCGAGAAAGAACAAGAGGAAGAAAACTCTTCACTCGGGGAGCTGACCGAACCATTGAATCTTACTAACGCCTCTGCAGTGGCACCAGACTCTTGACTTGAGCACATAGCCTTCGAGCGCGGTGGAATACTGGTAGATTGTTTCGGCGGTCGCGCCTATGAAAAAAAAAAATTTAATGAAAAGGAAAAGAAAAAAAAGAGCTTGAGGAGAAACGAGTTTCGACGATAGCACAATGTTTCGGAGAGTGAGGGCTGTCGGGAGAAACCCCAGATGGGCCACGAACCAGCGCCGGCCGCCGAAGTCAATTGCGATAGTGCAATCTCCCTTTCCTTTTCATTCCTCGCCACTTGTCTCTTGCCAGTTATGATATTATGTAGGCTAGGTTACAGGATGAACTGCGAACTGGCTTACTGTCTGCCTGCCCGTCTCTCAAGGGAGGTCATGTCGTAGCCAATTAACCAACCAACAAGTACCAGGTACTGTATCATACTCGAGTACATATTATCCGCGTATAATTATTTTTTTAATTTTTTTTCTTCCAGAAAATCCAGACCCATTTTTCACTTGTCTTTCTTCCTTTTTTTTTTTCCCCGGCAGAAAAGTTCCAGAGCCAACGCACCATGTGATACAGGACCCAAGCCATGATTTCCCGAAGAAGCGGGATGTTCCCAACGGCAGTCCACGCTAAAAGACCAAAGAACGTGGATGGTTTCTAGGAGGTTTCAGGGAACCGTAGCGGCGGGTTGCGCGAAGCGGAGAAACGAGAGCCTTAGGCGAGGGCCTCTCCAGACTCACTGTATCCATCTCATCCATCCATCCACTCCACCAACATACTGGCAGCCCTTGAAGAACCCAGAATTCCACTTCCACCATCCTGGGGAACCAGAGGTCAGAGGCGCAGAGGGGGGGGGTCCTTTTTTAATTTATATTTATATTCCCTCCTTGAAGACGAGGGAGGAAGGGGCCGAACAGCCCCCCTTATCCCCCAACCATGGACGCAATGGATATCACGCGACACGTGTCTTGATAGAGCAAACGTAGTTTGCCCGAGGCGATTTATTACTTTTCGCAAGCAGCGGAAGGAGAGAAGAGTCGATCCCCTTTCCCCACTCTTCCTAGCTTGAATCAAGCTAGGGGGTTTGTGGGGCTTAAAACCATCTTGTACTGTACTAGTACTCTGCCCACGCCGGCTACCATTACACACACGAACTAAGATATAATTGAGAATGGTGAAAAAGAAAAAGAAAAAAAGGGAAAGAATTATGCCGCAGAACCGAGAGAAGGGGGTCGAAGAAAATAAAAAGAGGGATAATCTACTAGTACGGCAGCAGATCTACAGACACAAGGAATAGACGGACGAAGGGCCCAATATCATAGCAGCGATACTGACGATGTCAGGTGGTCACGGTCGAGTCTTCGCCATGATCGATCAGTGCGGCGCGAACAACGAGTGAATACACTTGGTTGTCCATAGTCTGTAGTACGCCACTCGACCGACCACGGCTACTCGTAGGTTGCCGCTCCCGGCGAGGCGGAGGTGAAGGAAGCTTCTGGAATTGGAAGGTACGATAAGCACGATGGAGGGGACGAGCGCCAGGCACACGGGTACAGTAACGTGCTCATGCTGTGTGAGTGAGCGAGTGGAGAGAACTGGGGGAGGGGCATCGGGCATGGGGGAGTTCCTCTTTCTTTCTTTTTGCAAGGACAATATCCCGTCGCCTACCGACGATGGTACGAGATCGCAGTTATTGAAAGTCAACGGATCATATGATAGCCAAGGCCCTCCGTCTTCTAGTAACTCGCCTAGAGCGTGGCTTGCATAACACGGCAAGTTAACCCCCCCCCCGGGGCTCGCTCCGACTGCCGATGCCCTCCTCCCCCCTTCGGACCGTTACTGCTCACCCAAGAGTATAATACATACCATGTCGGAGATGGGGGACCGTGTTCGAGACGTGGTTCAGCATGCCCAAACTCACGTGCATGACAATGGTGGTTAAATCATTGCAACTACCAAGTTGGGCTATTCATGCCCGCCCAGGAAAAAGGACCCATGGAAGAACAAGAAGCGCATAGCATTCATTACTTATCAGGATTCCCCCACAGCTCACGGGCTGACTGAACATCTGTAAGGAGCTTTTCTGTATGTGGTGTTCGCGTTAAAAGGAATTGAAGCAGCAAGGCGATAAGGAGCCTCCGTGTTGGCGAACTCCTTTCCACTGTGGCAATTGACAGACCGACACAAGGCGAGAAGAAAGTGCGAAGGAAGGACCCATGATCTGTACGATAAATCACAGCTGGCGTGAATAAGTGCTACAGCACCATGCTGTATGAACGAAGACCAGGGGAAACTTTAAGGAAAAGGAAAAGAGATTGAAAAAATAAAATAAAAGAAATAATAAAATGCCCCCCCCCTCCACTGAGTGAGCCGGCCTTCTGCGAGAATGAGTGGTTTGCCGTCAAATGCATGTTTGAGGCAAGCCAGCAGGAGAAGAAACGCTTGGAGGGAATCTCGGTCCATCCGGAGATGCTATTTTCCGAGTGGAAAGATATCCATCCTTCTCCTGTGCTCTCCGGATGCAGAGAAGTACGATGGCCATGATTCCCCCAGGTTGCCGTATGGCAGTGTCGAGTCTTATGATAATGGGGCTGTACAGTACTGTAAGTTACCACAAGCGGCATGGGAAGGGTGGGGAGTAAATCTAGCTGATGACATGCTCGCTTGCTGATTCGATGTTTCCACCCCGTGAATAGCTATGTTACGCATACGATAATGATGTATAGCATTTATTCTGTGATACTTTTTCACCCTCGCATTATGGCAGGAACGAGGTAAACATCCTGACGCAAGAGAAGGGGTTTTCAGAAAACTCTGAGCAGCTGTATTACGTAATGTAGTATGTAGGGGTAAAGGGTAGAAAGAAGGAGAAAAGGTCCAGTATTCTAAACAAGCATCTCCCCTCGACCTTTTGTTGACTTGCGCCATACAACTATCATGGCTAGCTATTATACCTACCTTTACTGCACTTGTATGGGCTAACTTACTGTACTCGTACTTATCACACAGTTTTCCATATTCCTTTTTCTTTTCACTTCCACTTCATAGTCGGTTCATGTCTGGACAACGAAAACTCGCAGGCGAAAAGGAGGCCGTAATTATCTGTTATAGGATACTCCAGGTATCTCAATTGCCAGTTGGAATTGATAGAAACAGGGAGAGGGAGAGGGATACAGCAACAGTTACATGATCATACGCGTGGCGGGTTCAATTGAGGATGGGTCATTGCGGATGAAGATCTGAACGGACGGACGACGTTTCCTCACAGCAAAACGGAATTGGCAATTGGGATCCCAGTACCGTACTCGTAGGTTGATTGATTGATCCAGGCCTCATAGCTCAGCACGGGCAAGGACAATCTATTCTCTTGAACCCACCCCTCCTCGTCCTTATGCTACTCAAGCAGTTGTTGTTGTTGCTCTGCGTGATTGCCTGCCTGATTTGCCTGTCCGCCTGCCTAGCTAGCTTGCTACCTGCTTTATTGCTTTATTGCTTGCTTGCTGCTCCTCATCCACTGCGCTCCCAGCTCTTAAGGCCAACAACTGCCTCAAAACTATTCGTTTCTCTGTGCACGTCCGGGAAAATTGATCGCTGTCGTTCCTTGCACCCTTCCAACCAGTCAATATTGTAGAACGTTTACCAGACCTCTTGTTCTGCAACAACGCCAGGCCCCCTTCAGGCCTTTCCTAGCATGTGGTTGTTAACTTGTTACAAGGTAACTTGGTTGTTGCTTCCACCGCGTGAAAAATTTCCTTTGTGCGTTGTTCACCCAGTGGGTGCGTCCCACGTGTATGGTCACTTTGTACTGTGGTGTAGAAATTATCGTCGCCATGAATTGATTTTTGATTTTGATTTTTTACCAAAGCGAGTGATTCCCTAGGCGCGCCGTTTGTGTGGTGCTTAGAGCTTCTTTCTCTAGAGCACCGGCACTCTCTAGGTCCGCCGCCCCTCCCGCCCCTCCCGCTCCTCCTCCCACTCTCCTCCATCGACTTTGCAATCACCCCGCTGATAATGTTAATATTCTATTAACCTTTCGGTGTTGGGATCGTTTTAGGTCCCAGGCATTGACAGCAAGTTGTCACTCTGGGCCTGGAAGGGAGAGGGTCTGGTCTGGGGGGTCGAGGCCACCATCCCGGGTTGGAAGTATTTTCATTCATGTTAGTTCCAGCGCCAATCCATAGAGGGAAGTCGAAAGGTGTATTTGAAGGCAAAAAGCGTTATTTCAAAGACATTCGGGGCCCAACCAATCTCTCACCTGGGGTTGATGTGTCGAGCAGTACAAGTAATATCTTAACCTTTTATTTTTATTTTTACCTATTAACATGGGTTTGTTATTTCTTTTTTCTCTCCTTCACTTTTTCCTTTTTTATTGCCCTTGTGGGGTCACCTGCGGACTACCGTAGCGAACCCTTTCTCTAGCCCCAGGTCACAGACACTCCCAATTAGTCGGGTCTCAGTCACCACACACCCACAACATGTTTTATAGTATATGCATCTTATTGACACCAGCCAGCCAGCCAGCCAAGTGGTTTCCAAGACGAGCTTGCGACTTAGATCCAGCCGCTCTTGAACTGTAAAAAAAAAAGAGAGGGAACGGGGAAAGGAAACGAGGAGGAAAATCTAGGAGATAATGGTCCAATAGGAGCGGACGAGCGAGACAGAGAGAAAATGGGAGGAAAAGAAAAAAATAATATTTTTATTATGGCCCACTTGGGGGTCTACTTTTATCTTGGCTAAGTCTTGTATCACAGGTTCCGTGCGGCCCTCCCTCCTGCGCTGCAGGTCCCTTGGATAGTCTCTATTTAAGTGCTGCTCCCCCTCTCGGCTTCTCAATCTTTATATATTTTTTATCCACCTCCCGCCTCGGCTTCACAGGGTGCTTTTCGAGTTCAAAAGATTATTATTGAAGACCTTTTTCTATAGCGTTTGCTCTGGCCTTCTCAGCGGGATTTTATTATTCTTATTTCCTATTATTTTCCATCAACAGAGTTATAAATACCGTTGGCTCTCTAACTCAAGGGCGTCTTTGAACAGCTGAAAGGACAAAAAAAAAGATGGATTCGAGCCCCGGTCCCCACCATAGCCACACTCATGGCCAACCCTTCCACCTCCAACCCTCAGAAGGGGAATACGACACATCTTCAGTCAACACTACGTCAACACAATCAATAGATATACCGGAGTCGAGTTCGCATAATGTAAACTCGGAAGTCTCTACACCCGGATACGAGTGCCGATCGTCTCCTAATGCTCCGGCGAAACGGTTAAATGAAGCGGCACCTCCATCGGAGTCAATGTACCCATTAAAACGGTTAAAGGTGGAGGAGCCCGGTTCCAGCTCGTCCAATTGCTCATTGTCAGAATGCTCTACGCCTGCAGAAGCTCCAGCACCGGATTCCGAGTCCGAGAGGTCGTCGAGAGCTAAGGTTGGGGGAAACAAAAAGTTCAGGTCGAGGTCGTTACCACCCTCCCTTCGCCGTAGTAGAAGACGACCGCACCACGAAAATATCCAACAACACATCCCGCCAGTCACCCTGAATACCCTGAGGGAGCTTGACCTGCATGAGATCTACCGCAATCCTAAGCTCAGACATGACGTTGTCTTCGATTCACAGCTTCATTTCCGCCCAAATCTTGATGGAACTAGGGGGAGGAGAAAGAAGGAGATGGCAGATATGTACTGGCAGATTGTCCTGCGCGAGTGTGAAGTGGTTTTGGGATCCTCCAAGTGGAGGAATGCCGAAATGTTCTCGACAACACCGAGGAAGCTACCGATCTTGTTCGAGACGATGCGTGATATCCTATTGACACTGGTCCCAAAAACAGACAGATCGGACGTTGAGTCCATCTTGGATCCCCCCCTCCTAATGCAACAATTGAGGCACAATGTATTGGATTTCAAGGGACTGTCATTATGGCTGGCTACGGTCTTGAAGGCGCATTGTGCACCAATGAGGGATCAGTGGGTGGAACAGATGGTGGCTAAGGTAGCTCATGGAGTGGATAATAGAAAAGTATCTGCATTGGTAGAAGGAATACAGATGGTTTTCGGGATTTTGGAAGCTATGAAGCTGGCATGCAACCCCCCCGTTTGAGCTTCATATTCGATGAAATATTTAATTCTAACCGATTTCACAGGATGTCGCCAACCACCAGATTCGAACACTTCGACCTCACCTCATTTCTACGGCTATCAGTTTTGAACAAGGTTATTTTCAAGAGCGGATAGATCAGGGACGCTTGGACATGAAGGAGCCAAGGAATTGGTTTGCGAATGCTGTAGCGGCCCGCAAAACGGACGAAGCCCCCGACCACATGGCCATCTTTACAGGTGCCGCAGTGGACATGCTCGCTCCCTCGCAGTACGCCAAATACCCCGCTACCTTTGTATTCGATTATGAGAGGCTAGAAGGTCTGCGGGACGACATTCGGGAGGCGACATGCCTCAAGATGGCTATCCTCTTCTTCCGACAGCTGACTCTATCATCAAAACGAGATGTGGACGCAGCAACAATTGACAAACTCCGAACCTCAATAATTGCCATCTTAGGGGAGGAAGATGGCGTTCATCGGTGGTTGCGACACAGCAACGCCGTTGCCCTACACGTTGCTCAAACAGCCTACGAGTTCAATGGTTCAGCTGGGATCGCCGATGCCTCCACAGTCAAGATGGCGGAAAACTGGTTCGCGAAGCACCTCCAGACCAACTCACCGATCTATGCACATGTGGAAAAGGAGATCTCCAAGGAACTGACGGGAATGGTCCTCCGTATAATTAAAGGATGGTCCTCACTCTCCACTTTCTCCATCATGCAATCGGCCGATGTTACGGGATCTTCCATGGAGCTGGCCTCGATAGCCCAGAGAGCATCACATATTGTCTTTATGCACTGGCGGATATTCGGAAAAATGTATTTGGCGTCGTAATTTCGCTTCTTCCGCCCTTTTTTTTAAATTTTTTATCTATCATACCTCAACAGTAATCTGTTTATAATACGTCGCTCAATCTTTCCTTATTTTTTTTATCCATTTTCCTTTTGTTTTTGGTATAAACGGCTTTTTTGGGAGGCAAGGTGGTGTCTATTTTTTTCTGCTTATTTCTCTTTAATCGTGTTCCTTTTTTTTTTCTCCTCATTTTCTATTTCGGTTGGGATGGTCGAGGTTTTTTGGTTTGTTTCACAAATAAAAATACGTGCAAATTTGGGGGTCTTTCCTTGTTTCCTTTTGTTAGTTTCCTTTTTGTTTCTTTCTCCTCTTACTATAAACAGCGGCGTATTTAGAGTGGATCGGTAGAAGTGAGTCCAAATTAATATGATATCTTGAGAGTGAATCAATCGGTTCCATCGAAACTCGTGAAAGGAGGGTTGGTTGGCTGGGATGTGTTGGTTGGCTACCACTAGTCCAGGGGACTCAGGGCTAAAGCATAATTCTAGGCGTAGGATGTATGATACCGTTTGAGCAATTAAGCCCCACCGAAATGGAATGGTTGTCTGATATGACCTGAACCTTGGTAGGCTACCATAAAGTATCATTTGTAACTTATGACTTATGAGCATGATACAAGCACAACTTGTATTATGCTATACCTGTCCAGTGAGCTCCTGACTTTGACCGGTGTGATAACGATGGGGGTGGCCGGGGGAGGAGGGGGTCTGCTATGCGATCCAATTCAACCCATATCATAGAAGGAAAAATCCTGACAAGCCGTAGCCTCACCCCATACCCTCATGGGATGATCCATGATCCACTCGGAGATGCACGAAGTTTCGAGTGGATGATAACTCGCACTCATTCTCATAGTTATAGTATTGTGCTAGGTGACCCCCTCCCATTCTCCCCTCTATCATCCATCCATCCATCCATAACTCCCCCGAATCGGCCGGGATTCTAGGTTCGTGCGTCTGAGACGATGGATCCCGGACCCTCGGTGTTTCCTCTATATGGCACTAACTCGAACTCGGAAACTTAGTCTGCCCTTTTTCTCTTTCTTTTTTCTTCTTCTTCTCCTTTCTTCCCTCCCCCTCTTCCCCACCATCAGCTCTAGCCGAAGCCAAGGAAGCATGAAAGAACTCGCTCACCGGTCTTCCATCGCTGTTGAAGAAGAAAAAGAGGGTTCTGCGGAGTGTCTTTTTTTCTCTTTCTTGGCTAGTTACGGTGTACATACCGACATATCTATCATTACCGCACGCATACTACTCTATAGGGGAGACGGGGTTTAGAGTAGACTATCGTATCGTACCATCGATTGCTAGGGTGTTTATTCATTATACTATTGTAATTCCGTCCGCCGATTTGGGCCTCACCCTCACCGAGACACCGGCTTCAGCACAGACATAAGACAGCGGGAGAAAGGGAAGGTGAGAAAAAAAGCACAATGTATAATTTCTAGGTACTGTATTTCTCTTTTCTGTGCTCTTAGCTCGGTTGTTGAGGTAGATGTAGTGGTTACCTTGGGGGCTAAAACATTCGATATAGTGCCCTGCTGAGAACCTTTGTGTGTACACATTCGGCCATTAGTTTTTACTGTACAAGTATCACTCTTAGAATACTCAGCCGGCACATACCGTACTAAAACCTAGCACTAAAATCTAGCACTAAAATCTAGTGAAAGAGAATTGTAGATTTTAGTGGGCAAGAGCTGCTGAGGAGTGGAATTCTGAAAGTGTTAAAAATCGAAAGAATCGTGCCTTGCTTATCACAAGGTGTCTTTTTTTTCCCCCACTATTCAGCATCAGCACCAGGGGGATTCTTCATGTGAGACAAAGAGTATTTTGCAAGTTAACCTAAATTAACTGCCTATTGACTTTGTGGGGGTACTTGTGCCCGTAAGGTTCCTTAAAGGGTGCTGAAGAGGCCCGTTTTCAATGGCGGATGTGTCTCGGTGTGGGCGAGGTCCAAGCTTGCATCCATATCATGTAACTGCGTATTAGACATACACCCTTGCAATCGATGGTCATTCTAAACTTTTCCTCAGAGGTTTTGGACTGGACCCTCTGCGGTGGTGTGTCGTGCATACCGCTCAGTGTCCGCAGTGATGTGCTGTGCTATGACACCGCACTGTGCTCGAGATTCCGAAGGAAATGGGGAAGGAACGAATAGCATTGTACCCTGCTGGCAAATGTCGATCTGCTCTTCCGAGATACTGCACTTTAGGGGAAAAAAGAGGCGGTAATGAAGTGAAGCTACCTGCCATATCATTCCATAGTATGGTTGACAGCTACTACCGTACCGTTCATTACTGTGCTGTGTTGAGCCAATGCTGTACTACCGCAGAGTGATAAAAATGGGTTGCTCGTACAACGCCAATATCCTGCCCGTACCGGCACTTGTGTCATCAACAACCCCCCCGCTTAACAAATAGGTCCGAACAGCGTGTGCTGCCCGAGGTCTCTCTTCTCTCATTCTCCCCTTCCCTTCCTTCTTCCCTTCCTTCCTTCGCTCGCTTCTCGCTACTATGATAGCCCTTGGGCGGTCTTAAACAGTAAAATTCGTCGCCAGGCACACAAGAAATTGTCATTGGTTGCAGTTTAATGGTTTCCATGATGCCGAGCCACTAAAACCTTAAAGCCCTGATTTCTATTACCCGAT
>Ga0307513_10001217_pt1 | contig 37355 bp, 31 predicted proteins | sample 15_EM_MG_FD_202174 | JGI IMG/M metagenome (GOLD analysis project Ga0307513, IMG submission 202174) | Populus trichocarpa ectomycorrhiza microbial communities from riparian zone in the Pacific Northwest, United States - 15_EM | ecosystem: Host-associated > Plants > Roots > Unclassified | place... | reverse complement strand
GGATTTAACCGAGGTTTATGAGGGTATGGATGACCCATACATCAACTGGAGTTTGATAATTTTGCCCCCCATCCCTCACATGCCTCATGAGGTATAGGGGGCAAATGTGTACTTTTGCTGATGCAACACAACAGCCTATGCCAACTCCAGCAACATGCTAGAGTGCCTTGACGAACAACTAGTTCCTGCACTCGGTGATCAGCCATCTTTCCTTGTAATGGATCTTTTTGCAGCGCACGAGACCGAGGAGGTCCTTGATATGCTGCGGGCTAATGACATTACCGTAAGTATGATCCCCGGCGGTTGCACCGGCTTGGTTCAACCTAGAGATATGTCAATTAACCGGCCATTCAAAGACATTTTAAAGGTAAAGGAAGGGGGGGGGAGGGGGGGGAGACTTATCTTTGATGAATCAAGTATTAATAGCTGTATGGTGTAGGAAGAGTTGGATATACGGTTAGATGTGATCGATCAGGAAGAGGAAGTGATATTGAGGGGAGGGGAAAAACTTACCGGAAGCATGATCGGGCGCCGGAGGATAGCCCCAACATGGGCGGTAGGGGAGGCTTGGGAAAGGTTTTCCCGGGAGAAAGAGGAGGTTGTCCACCACCCCTTCCACTGTGTCAGTATAGCACTTCCAATCGATGGAAGTGCAGACGCCCAGATTTCAATAAAGGGAACTGAAACTGGGTACCTAGTTGAGGGGTTAGCAAGTGTGCACACTGGGGTGGGGGTTACCTGGGAGGAGGGTTTGGAGGCCTGGGTTGAGCCGGAGGAGGTTGTTGGCTCAATTGTGAGAGGAGAGGTTGAAGAAGATGAATGTTGTGATGATAGTGATGATAAAAATATTGTTTTTGAGTTGCTGCCAAAAATCGAAAAATGATATTGCGCAATTATCCTTAGCCTGCTTGGCATGTTCCACCTTAATTTCACCGTCTAGCACATTTTTCGCTTATTTTAATTTTTACGGTACTCGAGTACAGTACTTGGTTGCGGGGTACAAGTGCTACCGTTATTTTGAGATCCCCCGGCACATCAAGGGTTCAGCTGCGATTCTTGAAGTTTGTATGCATGATCAGAGGCGCTCAGCCCCGGGGCTGAAGATCGGATATGGAGGTTTTTCCAATCGAAAAACTTTAGTGTGCGTAACACCTTTTCGCAAACAAAATTGACAGACAAACTAGAAACTTGGCACTCGAAAAACCCTCGTTCAACCCTGGGGCTGAATGCTCTACTAATACATATTATGGGTAGATTCAGTCATAAGACTCTGGGCTCAATGCACTTGCCGATGTCAGGCTGGCCAAGATCACTGCCGGAGCCTGTGTGGTACCGGTATTTATCTCAAGTGCAAGAATTGGGTGGAGCCGCAGGAGGGGGTGGTGCGTAAATCTGTGGGCGATTTTGTGCTACAATACGAATGCAGTAGACAAATGCGGAGTATCATGTAGTTGTCAACGAATTCAGGAGGTCAATCGGAAAGCCCCGCTGTACCATCTGGTTCAACAAGGAACCCCGCATTTCTTATGGGTAGCCGCTCCTAACTCTATAGTTAAATAAAAGATATTGTATCTTATGTCCCCACGAATTTATTGTTATGAGATCTGGATGGGAGAAGTACGCGGTAGAAAGATGAAGAAGTACAAAGAAGCCAAGGAGGAAACATGTATAGCTTGATCGGAGGTGTGCCTTTTCTTATCCGTATATCTATGGCACAGCAGATGGTTTAAATACAAAGAACCCCACCACATATCTTCTTTTGCGGGAATCCTTCTGTGGACAATATCGCTCCCCTACTCGCACTCTGCTCCGATCCATTCCTCGCTTTCCTCTCCGCACATTTCCGGCCACCTGTGCGAATCCTTCGACTAGTATACAAACCAGGTATACTAGCCCCTCCCCCGAGATTGATAATGACTGACAAAGGAACTGGTAACTAACAACGAAGAAATATAAGAAAAGGTACGAACACACAATACAATTGACCACGCAGCGATCACCGGCGATTTCCAACAGAATTGCTATAGTGAACCGATTCCATCCATCATCGGCTCCTACAATATCTTAAGCAGAAAAAAACACAAAATGTCGCAATCCTTCAACAATAATTACGGCTCCAATAATAATTATGGCTCCTTCAACACGACCTACATCAATCCTACCGTTACCGATGATAAATCGAATATTCAAGCCTGGCTATCCCCACTAGATCCTAAGATACGCCACCAGGACGTCCGGGAGCACAGAGTCGAAAATATAGGGGAATGGGTTTTACAAACCGAGGAGTTTAAGGGCTGGTATGCCGGTGCCGGTAGTGGGAGAGCTGAATCCGATAAGCCAGTTTTGTTTTGCTATGGAGGTCCGGGAGTTGGCAAAACTTACATTAGGTAATATGAATGAACCTCGGGTGGTGAAAGAAAAGGGCAAGTACTGACAAGTGGTGGGGGTAGCTCCGTGGTAGTGGACTATCTGTGCAGTCAGGCTAGGGGTCAAAATGCCACTGTTGCATGCTTTTATTTCGACTTCGCCTCACAAAGCAAGCAGTCGCCGACGAGGTTTCTAGGCTCCCTGTTAAAACAGATGGTATTTGGACTAGAGGAGATCCCGGAGGAGATATTAAAAGCATATCAAGACCGAAAAAATGCGGTTGGTGGGCAGGGACTGCAAATTTCGGATATTTTGAACATGCTGCAGACTACCTCCGCTGGAAAGCGCGCGTTCGTATGCATTGACGCTCTCGATGAATGTGCAGCGGGGCACGTAGCTAGGATTCTCGATTCATTGGGTCAACTCCTCCATCGGTCTCCGGGCACTCGGATATTTGTGACTGGAAGGCCCCACATTTTACCTGAAATTAGAGCGCGGCTTGGTGAAAGAGTGACAAGTATATCCATAGGTCCCAAGAGGGATGATATCATCACATATCTCAATAGTAGGCTGGCCACGGACACAACCTCGGATGCGATGGACAGTTCTCTGGAGGCAGACATCCTGGAGAAAATTGCCAGCGATATTTCGGAAATGTATGTAGGAGCAACAACACTCCAGAACTCATGCCAAGCCACCTGCTAACAGATACATATCTAGATTCCTCTTGGTCTCGCTGAATGTCGATGCGATCCTACAAGAAGCCACAGCCCGTCGCAGACGACAAAAGCTAAACGCAATTACCGGTGGTTTGGGGTTGGAGGGCGCTTATGGTGAAACGCTGTCTCGGATAAAGAGACAGGGGGAGGGCAGAGCGAGGCTTGGGATGGCCGCCTTGATGTGGATCTCGCATTCGGAGCGGCCCTTGAAGACTGACGAATTGTGTCACGCCCTGGCGGTCGAGATAGAGTCACCAAATCTCCATCCCGACGATGTTCCATCAATAGGAACATTGCTCACCTGTTGTCAAGGACTTATCACTATAGACAAGGAGGCTTCCACGGTCCGGTTAATCCATTTTACTCTTAAAGAGTACCTCCTGGCTCATCCCGATAATTTTGGCAAAGTTCACTCTACGATGGCTGAGACCTGCCTCAGTTATCTGAATTCGCAACAGATCAGAGCCCTCTCACCCGGGAGCTCCCCCAACCTTCAAGGCCAACCTTTTCTTGAATATTCTTCCCTCTATTGGGGAGTGCACGCAAGAAGGGACCTTTCAGATTGCGCGAGGCGGCTTGCATTGATGCTGTTTGACGACTATAATCGCCACATATCCACCAAAGTCCTCTTAGAATCCCAGCAAAACACTTCCTATGATATCGATTTTAATAAACCCTTCCTCTTTAGTGGCCTACATTGTTCATCTTACTTCGGGATTGCTGAGATTGTAGCTAGTTTGATAGAAGTGGAGGGTTGTGATATCAACCAAAGAGACTGTGTGGACGATACACCACTTGTATGGGCGGCTGTCAATGGACACGAGCGGGTGGTTGAAATGCTGCTCGGACAAGGTGATATTAGCCCCGACAAACCGGGGGAGGACGGCCAAACACCCCTCTTTGTTGCTGCTTGGAAAGGGCACGAGGGGGTGGTGAAAATGCTTCTCGAACGGGACGAGGTCAACCCCGATAAGCCAGATAACGATGGGCGAACGCCGCTCTGGTGTGCTGCGTATAACGGACACGCGGGAGTGGTGAAAATACTTCTCCAACGGGACGAGGTCAGCCCCGATAAGCTCGATACCGGCAGGCGAACACCACTCTGGTGCGCTGCTAGGAATGGGCACGAGGGAGTGGTCAAAACACTTCTCCAACGGGACGAGGTCAACCCCGATCAGTCAGATAACAAAGGCGAAACACCTCTCTTGAATGCTGCTTGGGGTGGGCATGAGGGAGTGGTGAAAATACTTCTCCAACGGGACGAGGTTAACCCCGATCAGTTAGGTAACGAGGGCCAAACACCACTCTGGTGTGCTGCTTATAACGGGCACAAGGGAGTGGTGAAAATTCTTTTAGAACGGCGCGATGTTAACCCCAACAAACCTGATATCGACGGTCAAACACCACTCTGGTGTGCTGCTTGCAATGGACACGCGGGAGTGGTGGAAAGCCTTCTTGAACTGGCCGATGCCAGCCCCGATGAGCCAGATAACACCGGGCAAACACCTCTCTCCTGTGCTGCTTCGGATGGGCATGAGGGAGTGGTGAAAATACTTCTCCAACGGGACGAGGTCAACCCCGATCGGTCAGATAACAAAGGCGAAACCCCGCTGTTGAATGCTGCTTGGAGTGGACGCGAGGGAATGGTGAAAATTCTTCTCGAACAGGACGAGGTCAAGCCCGATAAGCCAGATAGCGATGGCGAAACACCGCTCTCGTGCGCTGCTGATAATGGGCAGGAGGGAGTGGTGAAAATACTTCTCCAGCGGGACGAGGTCAACCCCGATCAGTCAGATAACCACGGGCGAACACCACTCTGGTGTGCTGCCTCGAATGGGCACAAGGGAGTGGTGAAAATACTTCTCCAACGAGCCGAGGTCAACCCCGACAAACCAGATAACGACGGCCGAACACCACTATTGTGTGCCGCTTGGAACGGGCACGAGGGAGTGGTGGAAATGCTTGTCGAGCACAGCGAGGTCAACCCTAACAGGCCAGACAGCAATAGCCAAACACCGCTCTTGCTTGCCGCTGCGAGTGGGCATGTTGAGGTCGTGAAGGCGCTACTTGAACGGGACGAGGTCAACCCTGACAAGCCAGATAATGACGGCCGAGCACCCCTCCGGTGTGCCGCCTTGCAAGGACGTGAGGGTGTGGTGAAAATTCTTCTCGCCCGGAGCGATGTCGATCCCGACAAGCCAGATGTCAACGGCCGAACACCACTATTGTGTGCCGCTTGGAATGGGCACGAGGGAGTCGTGAAAATGCTCCTCCAACGGGACGAGGTCATCCCTAACAAGCCCGATAATGATGGCCGAACCCCCCTTTCGTATGCTGCTGGGAATGGGTACGCGGGGGTGGTTAAAATACTACTCGGAAGGGACGTCGACCCCGATAAAGCAGATGAGTTTGGCCAAACCCCACTCCGCATGGCTACTCGGCATGGCCACACAGCGGTGGTTGCTCTTCTCCAGCCCGGGGGTCCTTCGCTGTGACTCAAAATTTCCATACTCGCTCTGATTCTTATTTCCTTGTTGCATATGTTTGATTTCTTATTTGGCATCCGGCTATAATGCTTTGTGGATATGCGCTTGTACAGATGTGCAGGTATGCGGATATGTGGCTCGGAGATATACCGTCATAGGGCTTTGAGGTGTGCATAAATTGGGTATGATATTATATCATTAGCTGTGGGTTATTATTTTGACACATTATGCCTAGTGGTATAATGTATATGCTGATTTTTCGTTTCGTTGGTATCCATTGCCTGACATTCGGTATCGGGTATGACGTTTTGTTCCACAACGTTTCTTTCATCACCAATGTCCTTAGACATCCGGGGGTTGGCATGCTAGCAGTTCATAGGTTTAGGGATCACGGCGGATCGCGAGCTATATCAGGATGGTTCTAGATTTCTTGGGATTGCTAGGGATTGGGATTCTTCGGTTTAGCGTATTTCATTAGAGTTCTTTCTGTTTCGGGAGTTTCCCGGAGTTGTTACGTGGAGAGATACCGTAGAATCTCGAATAATTGAACAATGTGCTATGTAGTCGAGAATTCCCTACCTCGGAAAAGGGGTGAAAATTGCGGCAAAAAAGAGCTGCTCAGCCCCTCTGGGAGTCATAAAAAAACAAAAAAACACCAGACCTTACCAGAGAAGGCAACTCCAACGACATAGCACATTGTTCAATTATTCGAGATTCTACGGTATATCTTCTGCCATGTCCTTAGTCAGCAGAGGGGGCAGCCCACTATTCTACTGTCTTCCACATTTCATTGAGCTTGGGCCCTGTTGCGATCGCACTTTTGTTTCCTGCTTTTGAGCTTTCTATAAGATCCAGCAGTAACCCCCCTCTGCACATTTGTTGCTCATTTCCTATTTTCCATTAAATTTCTGATTAATTTCATTTTTCCCTTTCCCACCCTAGAGAGTAGACCTAAGCGTTATTCTGATATTATATATCAAAGGGCACGGCCCCTATCTGTGAAGAACTTATTATTGTCCAAGGTTGCCGTGGGGGGCTCTTTCTAGCATCTACCGGTATCGCATCACGAAATACGATGTGATTCTGTTAGGCGATATATGTGTTTATCGGTAGATTCACTCATAAGGATTGATTTGAAGCACTTGTATAACACCACATTATCTTAGGCTGACCGATTCCTCTACGGGCGCTCTACGAGTAAGGTTTTGTTGCATGGATGTGGGAGGTTTGTGTTGAAGCTCGGGATCCTATTGTACTCGTAATTTTCTGACGTTTGCAAACACGACTGCTATTGCATACCGCCAAAATCTTGAGGCTCCGGTCAATTTTTGGCGGTATGCAATAGCAGTTGTGTTTGCAAACGTCAGAAAATTACGAGTATAGGGTGATAGTCCGGGAAACGGGGGACCCTTGCTACCGCCGAGGTATGCAAAGGCAGGGTATTCGCAACTTTGGCAATAGGCTATGGAGGTTAATCAGGGGGCTCGTCAGGTTCCACTGAAAACCTAGCTTCCTTTCAGCCCCCGAGGAATTTCAATAGCAAACTAACATGCGTCATCTGCAAGCGCGGTATTCTACAATGTATGGAACACCAAGAAGCCGAATATGTCGCAACTATTTAGCCATAATATCGGCTCTTTGAACACAATCAACATTATTAACTTACTGTCTTCGATGAACGACTTAATATCCTAGCCTGGATATCGCCACTAGGCATAAGCTACGCGATTAGAGCATTCGGGGCCGTAGAATCGAAAATGTATGTGGATGGCTTTTACAAACTGGGGAGTTTAGGAGCTGGTACACCGGTAGTGAGGGAGGTGAATTCGATAAGGCAGATCTGGTTTGATATGGGGGCCCGGGTGTTAGGAAAGCATTTATTTGGCAAGAGGGATGAACCCCGAGGGGTAGAAAAATGGCGATTCTGACAAGCGACGATGCTATCATAGCTCCTTGGTGATAGACAACTTGTGCGACGATGGTAGAAGAGACAATCCCACCATCACATGTTTTTATTTTGACTTCGCCGCAAGAAAGGAGCAGCCCCCGGTAAGTATGTTGGGTAGCCTGCTGAAACAATTGGTTTTCAGACTAGGGGAAATGCCAGAGGAGGTATCGCGGGCATACAAAACCGAAAGAATGCAATTGGGGGGGGGGGGCATAGTTTCCACGATTTTTAAAAATGCTGCGGAATACCTGTGCCAAAAAGCGCGTGTTTATGTGCATCGATGGTCCAAACAACTGCGCGGCGGAACACTGGGGTGAGCTGCTCAATTCGGTAAATGAACTCCTCCAATAGTCTCCGGGTACTTGAACATTCGTGACTGAAAGATCGCACATTCTGCCTGAGATCAAGAGCCATCTTGCTGGGAGGGGGATGAGTGTATCAATAAGTTCCAAGAGGGGTAATATAAGTAGATATCTTCATGTTGAAAGTGTTCGGTGCGGCTCGGCATGCTCAGCCTACCGGGTACCCACATAGCCTATCCCGTTATCGGTTAAACAACAGCTTCGGACATGCGCTTTGGATAGATACCTCCACCGGAAGGAAAGTGGAAATCTTTAATGTTGGTCGGCATCTTCAGCGTACATGCAGCCTCCGCTATTGCTCTGACAAACTCTTCGGATATGCGTTTCGAATCGGCGCAGGGCCGGAAGGATATACGAGGGAGGGTGGGATGCGCGGAGGCTATGGAGGATGAAGGGGTTTTCTTTGAAACCTTTGTTTTTTTCCCTCTGTTAGCATGATATTGCTGCGGAAGGGACAGAGGAACATGTGCGGAGCAAAATGGACCTAAGTGATCGATCAAAGGATAGCAGAACAGAAGGAAGGATTCGTTGTTGTTGGTTTATTTATACTCCAGTCTTTGCCGCTAGTTCGTTTAGTTAGTATAGTAGAGCAGCGAGCGTCGTGGAGTTGTGAGCGTGAGCGAGCAGTTGAATAGAAGTGAAGTTCCCCTCTCTAAGTGGGGTGTTGGCGATCTATCTCTAGTGTTGTTTTAATCGAGGCTTTTCTTTTCGCAGGCTGCCATTCGCGCCATCTTCCTAATCGCCGTTTTGCCGTCCCTCGTTTACTGATCAACCGACGCTGTTCAAAACTTCATACTGGGTTGGTCACGGATACAACTCTCGCTGCAGTGGACAGGACTCTGGGGGCAGAGATCCTGAAGCAGATTCCTAATGATATTTCGGAATTGTACACTACTTGCCTTAACTTCTTGTATGGTGCAAATCGCTTACAGGCATAAATGGCGGGGGGGGGCGGCAGTTCCGGTTTGCGAATATTACCTGTAGAAATGTTTAGTTCAGAATTTTAGAACGGAAGGGAAATGGCCATTTGTGCGGGGCGACGGAATGGAACCGTTGTATGTAAACAGCCTTAGAGACATAGATTAGGGCTAGATAGTAAGCATGGGTTTACTGTGGAGTGAGGAGGGAATGCTGACCTACGGAGGTACAGGGCATAAGTTCTGTAGGTTACACACGGGGTGAGGGCAGCAAACCTCGCTTGTGGAACCTGCAAAACTTATGCCCTGTACCTCCGTATGGTCATTGGTCAGAGAGCTTGTGGCGTTGGCAGGAGGCGTTTCAGAGATTGGGATCAGTGCTCAGCCCCCGAGGGTTATCTTGGAGCGATCGAGATGGAGAAACTATTTTCCGGGCTCACGTCGGCTATCCGGTGAGTTGTCTCAGGCCTACTCGTCCCAGGCAAGAAGTACCCGGAAACAGGGATTAGACTTTTGTATGATAAACCCCCTGCAATTATCTGAGCGCTCAAACAAAATTAACCCCCCCTGTTTCCGGGTACTTCTTGCCTGGGACGAGTACAAACTGCCCTTTCTCTTCCCTTCCAAAATTCCGAAACAACCGTTTTGAACAGGAACAAGTCACAAAACAGAACGGTTGCCCCCAGATCGTTTTTTGCCAAACAGGCTGTACGCCATTTGCGCCAGACAAGCAGTTAAAAAGCACGTAGCCCTCATCAGCATCGAGGACGTAAGGGAGAATCTAGTATTGTAGACTGTAAAGCACACACTAAACCCTCTCTCGCCTAAGTTCAGGGCTGGAACACAAGGTTATCATGACATATCATACAATATAATATGGTAACCCTAAACAAACTTATCGGGTGTCGTTAGTTAGGCTGGTGTAAAAAAATATTTTGAACCACGGTGGAGGAGCCAGATGTCCAGGTGGAGTGTCGAGATTGAGGATCGTTTTCAATTGAAACACTATCAGATCATGCACGTTGATTCAACGGATTTGATCAGCCTCTTGTCTTGCGTTTTGGCTGTAGCGATCTCCCGCTGCATGCATCCCAGGATTCATGGCGTTTGGGCAATGGTTGGTGGGATGGCGCCACCGATAATTCCTTGACAGCCAATCAGATAACCGAGGTAAGTCGTGAAAATCGTTTCCCCATCCCCATCCCTCTAGCATACCGTAAAAACTGGAATAATCGAGTCGTGTGCTGTGTAGTCAGAGTTGCCCCCTCCGGCAAGGTCTGATATTTTTTGTTTTTTTATGTCTCTCAGAGGGGCTGAGTCGCTCTTCTTTTGCTGTGGCCCCTTTTCTAAAGTAGGGAATTCTCAACGACATAGCACACGACTCGATTATTCCAGTTTTTACGGTATGTTATCTCGCCCGGAGCACCCATCCCAATTCCCGGAGCGCCTCCTGCTGATGCCACGAGCTCTGACAACAGATTAGAATTCCCTCTCAGCCTTACACTAAACCCCTGCTTACTATCTATTCCTAACATATATGTCCGATCACCCAAGTCCACCCCCGAGTACAAGTACTCACGTTGGCGAGTGCTAAGTAAATCACGTGATCTTCGTTCAGGTTTGCCAACGATTTTCATGGGAAATTCGGTGTTTCTCTTTTTTTTCCCCTTGGCTCAGGAGATGGGAGGCCTTTGAACATTCTACTCACTTCCATTGTTGAGTAATTTGCGGAATGGAAGATCGCGTGATTTACTTTGCTCCCGGCCACATGAGCAGGCAAGGCAATTGGGTTCCGCTAGAAATCAGGACGTAAGCGAGTACGTATATAGTGTCGCAAACTTTATACCTAACCCCTCTGATACACTCCTGGTCGATGGAAGAAACAAAATTACCAGCAGCAACGATTCTCAGTACAATATTCACTACGTAGATATTCTCTCATTCTTTCTGATATACACTTATCCACTATACACGCCTGATATGAACCGATGGTATCCCGGGCGGGTAATCTTTACCCAAGACTATGTGGAAAGGGTTCAGCTGTACACCGGTATCAAATTATTCAGGGTTTATACGGTGTTTTCAGAATAAGAGTTGGTTTTGCTAGTTTGACGACTCCTTATTGTATTATTATTTTTCCCGATGAGCAGGACTGAGAAGTGCCGATGGCCTCAACCTTGCTGAAAATGGTGCTGCTCGCCATACTCACGATACTTCCTTTGTTCAGATAGCTTCCGGGAGCGCGCTTGTTGTGGCTTCGGATATGTGCTGAGGATCCGGGCATATGGCTTCGGCTTTAGGCGTTTAGTTTATACATTCGGGAAAGCATTGCGAATGCAGGAATGCGCGATAGTTTTGGGATCGTGCAGCTTTCGGGAAAGCCGGGAGAAAAGCTAAAGCACTATAAGGCCAACGTGAAAGAGCTAGAAGCCCAGAGGTAAGTGTTTGTTTTCCTTTTAGTTAGCGGGGAGTCACGGGGGAAGGAGAGACTCACATGGAGTGCGGTGCCTCATGGATGGATATGAGGTCTTTGTGGATATATACTCCTATGATCGCTCTTAGTTAGAGAGTTGAGCATTTCGAGCATCGAGTATAGGTGGCGTGGAGCGAGAGACTGTGGTTGTTGTCAGGTTAGTGAAGAGTTTTTCCCCTCTCCTGACTGCGATCGTTCCCTGTGTGAGTTCCTTGGAATTTTAGTTTCACTTCACCATTCGTCACTCGTCGTGAATCGTCTCGCCATCGAAGTGCAAAAAACTTCACACCTAAACTCACACCTTGAGGATAGTGAGATACAAGAACGACCTTCTTTGAGACATGTACCATAGTGGAAGCACATCGTAGTAATATAACAGTTAATCGCTAGATTTCAAGCTAATTTTAACTTCTCGGAAAAACTTGTATCCCGCATTTTTGTCTCTATATTATCCAAACAACTCTTGGGCCCACACCGGAGGGAGGAAAAAAGGAGAATTAAATGAAAGAAAAATGAAAAATAAACAACAAGCATACAAAGGGGATTTACTGTTGGAGCTTGAAGAAAGATAAAAATAATGAAACAAAAGTACGATCGTAATAAGCTCTAAGCGCAGAAAAATGTGGAAGAACAGTAGACTAGTCGGCTGCCCCCACTAGTATCTAAAGACAAGCCAGAAAATATACCCCTCCATCTAACAACACCGAAAAACTCCCGAAACGGAAGGAACTCCAAAGAAACACACCAAACCGACGAATCCTGATCCTTATCAACCAAAGAAATCTAGAATCATCCTGATATCCCGTGATCCACCATGACCTGTAGAGCTATGACCTGCTAATGTGCCAACCCCCTTATATCTACGGACATAGGGTATGAAAGAAACATTGCAGAACCAAACCCCCGACCCCAAATGCCCAATATCAATGGGTACCAACGAAACCAAAACCAGTGCCTTATGCCGCCACGCATAGGATGTGAAAGCAACCCGCAGCTAAATATAATATGTGCCTAATTTACTCACATCACAAGCCTATGAGGGTATATCTCCGAGACAAATATCCGCACATCGGTGCAAGCGCAGATCCACATAACTCTCTAGCCGTATGCTGAATAACCAATGGAACACGTGCAATCAGGAACTAAGAACCGAAGCGAATATGATGGAAATTTTGAGTTACTGTGAAAGACCCTCGGGCCGCAGAAGCGCCACCACCGCTGCGTGGCCATGCCGAGTAGCCAGGCGGAGTGGTGTTTGGCCAAACACATCGGGTTGGTCTGGGTCGACGCCCCTCGCGAGTAGAATTTTAGCCACTCCCGCGTACCCATTCCCAGCAGCATACGAGAGCGGCGTTCGGCCGTCGTTATCAGGCCTTTCGGGGCTGACCTCGTCCCGTTCAAGAAGAATTTTCACCACTCCCTCGTGGCCATTCCAGGCCGCACACAAAAGGGGTGTTCGGCCGTCGATATCGGGCTTATCAGGATTGACCTCGTGCCGTTCGAGAAGCACTTTCACCACTCCCTCCCACCCATACAAAGCGGCAACCCGGAGTGGTGTTCGGCCGTCACTATCTAGTTTGTCGGGGTTGACGTCGCCTCGTTCGAGGAGTGCCTTAACTACTTCCACATGCCCATCCCTAGCGGCATACAAGAGTGGCGTTCGGCTGTGGTTATCTGGGTTGTCGGGGATGACCTCGTCCAGTTCGAGAAGGATTTTAACCACTTCCTCGTGCCCGTTGTAAGCAGCATCCGAGAGCGGTGTTTGCCCTTGGTTATTTGGCTTGTCTGGGTTAACCCGGTCCTGTTCGAGAAGAATTTTAACCACTTCCACGTGCCCATTGAGAGCGGCCCATCCGAGTGGCGTTTGACCTTCGTTATCTGGCTTGTCAGGGCTGACCTCGTCTTGTTCGAGAAGAATTTTAACTACTCCCTCGTGCCCATTGCAAGCACCACCTGAGAGCGGTGTTTGCCCTTGGTTATCTGGCTTGTCTGGGTTAACCTGGTCCTGTTGGAGAATAGTTTTAACCACTTCCACGTGCCCATTGAGAGCGGCCCACCCAAGTGGTGTTTGGCCTTCGTTATCCGGCTTGTCAGGGCTGACCTCGTCCCGCTCGAGAAGAATTTTAACCACTTCCTCATGCCCGTTGGAAGCAGCATCTGAGAGGGGTGTTTGCCCTTGGTTATTTGGCTTGTCTGGGTTAACCTGGTCCTGTTGGAGAAGAGTTTTAACCACTTCCACGTGCCCATTGAGAGCGGCCCACCCAAGTGGTGTTTGGCCTTCGTTATCCGGCTTGTCAGGGCTGACCTCGTCCCGCTCGAGAAGAATTTTAACTACTTCCTCATGCCCGTTGGAAGAAGCATCCGAGAGGGGTGTTTGCCCTTGGTTATTTGGCTTGTCTGGGTTAACCTCGTCCTGTTCAAGAAGCATTTTAACCACTTCCTCGTGCCCATTGAGAGCGGCCCATCCGAGTGGCGTTTGACCATCGTTATCTGACTTGTCAGGGCTGACCTCGTCCCGCTCCAGAAGAATTTTAACCACTTCCTCATGCCCGTTGGAAGAAGCATCCGAGAGGGGTGTTTGCCCTTGGTTATTTGGCTTGTCTGGGTTAACCTCATCCCGCCCGAGAAGAATTTTCACCACTCCCTCGTGCCCATTGAGAGCGGCCCATCCTAGTGGCGTCCGGCCTTTGTTATCTGGTTTGTTAGGGCTGACCTCGTCCCGCCCGAGAAGAATCCTAACCACTCCCTCGTGCCCGTTGTGACCAGCAGCGTGGAGTGGCGTTCGGCCATTGTTGTCTGACTTGTCAGGGTTAACCTGCTCCCGTTCGAGAAGCATTTTCGCCATCCCCTCGTGCCCACTCCAAGCGGCCATATGGAGTGGGGTTTGGCCATCGTCAGCTGGACTGTCAGCATTAACCTCGTCCCGGTCGAGAAGAATTTTCGCCACTCCTTCGTGCCCTTTGAGAGCAGCGCCCGAGAGCGGTGTTTGCCCTTGGTCATCTGGCTCGTCAGGGTTAACCTCGTCCAGCCCGAGAAGAATTTTCACTACTCCCTCGTGCCCATTGAGTGCTGCCCATCCGAGTGGCGTTTGTCCTTCGTTATCTCGCTTGTCAGGGCTGACCCGTTCCCGTTCGAGAAGAATTTTAACTACTCCCTCGTGCCCATTGTAAGCAGCCCCCGAGAGTGGCGTTTGCCCTTGGTCATCTGGTTCATCAGGGCTAACCTCATCCCGCCCGAGAAGAGTTTTCACTACTCCCTGGTGCCCATTGAGAGCGGCCCATCCGAGTGGCGTTTGGCCTTTGTTATCGGGCTTATTAGGGCTGACCTCCTCCCGCTCGAGAAGAGTCTTAACTACTCCCTCGTGCCCATTGTAAGCAGCACCCGAGAGCGGTGTTTGCCCTTGGTTATCTGGCTTGTCAGGGCTAACCTGGTCCCGTTGAAGAAGCATTTTCGCCACTCCCTCGTGCCCATTGTGGGCGGCCCACCCGAGTGGTGTTTGACCATCGTTATCTGGCTTGTCAGGGCTGACCTCGTCCCGTTCGAGAAGAATTCTAACCACTCCCTCGTGCCCATTGTAAGCAGCACCTGAGAGCGGTGTTTGCCCTTGGTTATCTGGCTTGTCAGGGCTAACCTGGTCCCGTTCCAGGAAAATTTTCACCACTCCCTCATGCCCGTTATAAGCGGCAGAGCGGAGCGGCGTTTGTCCATCGTTAGCTGGACTGTCGGGGTCAACCTCGTCACGTTCAAGAAGCATTTTCGCCACTCCCTCGTGCCCATTGAGAGCGGCCCACCATAGTGGCGTTCTGCCTTCGTGATCAGGCTTGCCAGGGCTGACCTCGTCCCGTTCGAGAAGAATCCCAATCACTCCCTCATGCCCGTTGTGAGCAGCAGCGTGGAGTGGAATTCGGCCGTTGTTATCTGGGTTACCAGGGTTGACCTCATCCTGTTCGAGAAGTATTTTCACCACGCCCCCGTGCCCACCCCAAGCGGCCTGATGAAGTGGTGTTTGGCCGGCATTATCTAAACTGTCGGGGCCAACCTCGTCCCGATCGAGAAGAATTTTAACCACTCCTTCGTGCCCATTGTAAGCAGCAGCGTGGAGTGGCATTCGGCCGTTGTTATCTAGGCCGTCAAGATTAACCTGGTCTCGTTCGAGAAGCATTTTCACCACGCCCTCGTGCCCACTCCAAGCGGCCATATGGAGTGGTGTTTGGCCATCGTCAGCTGGACTGTCAGCATTAACCTCGTCCCGGTCGAGAAGAACTTTCGCCACTCCCTCGTGCCCTTTGAGAGCGGCCCATCCGAGTGGCGTTTGGCCTTTGTTATCGGGCTTATTAGGGCTAACCTCCTCCCGTTCGAGAAGAATTTTAACCACCTCCTCGTGCCCATTGTAAGCAGCACCCGAGAGCGGTGTTTGCCCTTGGTCATCTGGCTCGTCAGGGTTAACCTCATCTCGCCCGAGAAGAGTTTTCACTACTTCCTCGTGCCCATTGAGAGCGGCCCATCCGAGTGGCGTTTGGCCTTTGTTATCGGGCTTATTAGGGTTGACCTCCTCCCGCTCGAGAAGAATCTTAACTACTCCCTCGTGCCCATTGTAAGCAGCACCCGAGAGCGGTGTTTGCCCTTGGTCATCTGGCTCGTCAGGGTTAACCTCAGCCCGTTCGAGAAGAATTTTCACCACTCCCTCATGTCCGTTGTAAGCGGCAGCGCGGAGTGGCGTTCGGCCGGTATTATCTGGCGTGTCATGGTTTCCCTCTCCCCGTTCGAGGAGCAGACCCGCCATTCCCTCCTGCCCATTGAAAGCAGCCCACCAGAGCGGTGTTTGGCCGTCCCGACCCTGCTCGCCTGGACCGATATCGCCCCGTTCGAGTAGGATTTCAACAACCCGCTCGTGCCCTTTCCTGGCGGCCCACACGAGAGGTGTATTATCCACACAGTCTCTTTGGTTGATATCGCAACCTTCCATCCCTATCAATCCGGTTACAATCTCGGCGACCCCGAAGAGTGACGCACAATGTAAGCCACTGAATAACTGCTGTTCCTCGAAATCACTCATATACGAATATCCAGTTTGTGCTGCCAAGAGAATCTTAGTGGATATGTGGTTATTACAGTAATCAAATAACCTCAATGCAAGCAGTTTTGCGCAATCTGAAAGGTCCCTTTTTGCATGCACTCCCCAATATAAGGAAGAATATTCGAGAAAAGGTGTGTCTTGAAGTTCGGGAGAGGGGCTCGCCGAAAGTGTCTTGACCTGCTGTGAGTTTAAATAAGTTAAGCAGGTCTCTGCCATCGTCGAGTGAATTGTGCCAAAAAACTCGCCATGAGCCCGGAGGTACTGTTGAAAGGTATAGTGGATTAACCGGACAGTGGAAGCCTCCTTGTCTACGACGACAAGTCCCTGGCAACAAGATAGCAATGTTCCCATTGACGGAACATCGTCCCCATTGAGATTCGGCGATCCTATTTCCACCGCTAGGGCGTGACACAATTCACCAACCCTTAAGGGCCGCTCCGAGTGAGTTATCCACATCAAAGCCCCCATGCCAAGCCTCGCCCTGGCACCGCCCTGTCCTTTTATCCGACCAAAACTCTTCTCATAAGCACTCTCCAGCCCCAGGCCATCTGTAATTGCGTGGAGCCTTTGTCGCCTGCGACGGGCTGTAGTTTCCTGCAGGATCGCATCGATATTCAGCGAGACCAGCAGAAATCTAGATATGTGTCTATTAGCAAGATAATTTAGGCAGCTTCGGGAGTGTCCCTTGCTCCAACATACATTTCCGATATATCGGTAGGAATTTTCTCCACGATTTCTGCCTCCAGAGTATTGTCCATCGCATCTGGAGTTGTGTCCGCGGCGAGCTTGCTATGTAGATATGCAGCAATATCATCCCTTTTGGGACTTATGGACATGCTTGTTACTCTTCCACCAAGACGCCTTTCGATCTCGGGGAGAATGTGAGGTCTTCCTGTGAGGAATATTCGAGTGCCCGGAGACTGTTGGAGAAGTTGACCCAGCGAATCGAGAACCTTGACTTGGTGTTCTGCTGCGCATTCATCGAGAGCGTCAATGCATATCAACGCGCGCTTTCTAGCCGAGGCAATCTGCAGCATTTTCAAAGTATCGGAAATTTGCAGCCCCTGCCCACCAATAGCATTTTTTCGGTCCCTGTATGCTTCTGATATCTCCTCCGGGATTTCCTCGAGTCCGAAAACCAGTTGTTTTAGCAAGGAGCCCAGCACACCCGCAGTGGACTGCTCGTTTTCGGCAGCGAAGTCGAAATAAAAGCATGCAATAGTCGAATTCCGTCCTCTCGCCTGACTACACAGGTTTTCTATTACCATGGAGCTAATATCATAGCTTGTCAGCACTTCCCGTTTTTCTTCCGCCCCCCGGGACCCATCCGTGTTACCTAATGTATGTTTTTCCAACCCCCGGATTTCCATAGCAAAACAGGACTGCGTTATCGGGTTGGCCATCCTCGCCAACACCAGACCAGGCTTTAAACTCCTCTGTTTGTAAAACCCATTCCCCTACGCCTTCGATTCTCCGGTCCCGGATGTCCTGATGGCGCACCTTGGGATCTTGTGGGGAGATCCAGGCCAGGATATTGGGCCCGTCATCCGCAACAGTAGGGCTAATGTAGGTGGTGTTCTTGTAGGTGGTGCTAGTGTAGGTGGTGTTAATGTAGGTCGGGTTGAAAGAGTTGTAATTATTACTGAACGATTGGGACATTTTCTGTTCTTTTCTGCTTAGGGTATTGCACGAGTCGATGATAGATGATAGAGTCGGTGGGCTACTGGAATTCCTGGGGTGCTGAAGAAAAGCGGGGTTATTGTGCAACCTTTGCGATTTAGCGGGACCCCCCTATCATCTTCCACTAATTTTCACCGGCAATCCCCATCTGTGCAGGAAATTCCACATTAATTTAAGCCTGCGATTTAACATAAATTGGCTTGCTTGACATATACCGGTATACTCGTACGGTACATAAATCCATACCAATAAATTGGTCAATAAACACACAGATCCCAGCATAGTTCTAGATGTCTACTGAGCTGGAGGGATCTTCCTGCGACCTCGTACCGTGCCTGGGCCTACGAAGATATTATACCATGCCTTTTGATATATCTTGAGGCCGCCAAGGTGTATGGCGGTCGCTACAGTACTAGTACTGTACATTTGCCATAATCTACTCACGAGTCTTTGCCAAGAATACCTCCGTGAGCAGAATGTTTGGTGAGAACTCCAGCAAAATATAGCTGGCGGAGGTATTCTTGACAAAGACAAGTGAGTACTTGATGTCCGAGTCCCAATGGACTGAGGAGTGTGTTTGTCGAAAACCAATAACATCCGACGGCCAACCGAATAGCCTTCAATCAGAGCCCATGATAGCTTAGGGCCATATTTACCACCAAACTATTTAAAACGAGGCGGCTGAGTAAACCTCCGGCAAACTTCGAAAGAACTATTGCCGGTAGATGAACACCCCCGGAGTACTATGATGAAATATGTGCAAACACAGAATTAACGCCATATAGCAAGAACAGCCCGACTCCACTTCAGTCAATTCACATGCGATGCTATGCTTGAGCTTTATTATCTTCAAGCGCTTAGTTATTGCCGGCCATTCCTCGCTTGATTCATCACTCTGTCAAACTCCCTCTTGCCTAAATTCAGGGCTCGAACCCAGATTTCACAGGGCATGCCATCTGATACAATATGATGCAGTATGGTACGGTAACCCCGTGTGGTGTGGGAGAATGCTCCAAGTCTCGAGGGCCACCCGTACGGTGCAAATCGCTTAAAACCCTCGCCACAAACAAACAAACCTAAACCGCGGATCAGATGGCAGACTCAATACCCATGGTGTTAAGAAACTGGCACCTTGGAGAGCTAGAGACTCAATAGGGCTCTGCCGTAGCGGTTCGATTTTAAAAAACAATAAGTAGAAAGCGGGGAAGGCTATTGTCAATAAAGTCCAAAGATTTTTGGTGTATGATACGTGAAACAGATACTCAATTATTCGCTGGTGTGCGTAGAAACCGGGCTCCGGAAAAGAAGCCAGTGAGGTATCATAGATCTCTTGTCTTTTTTTTTGTTTTCTTTTATTTATTTTTTGTTTTTCGCTCCCCTTGTTTCTTTGTTCTTTTTTTTTTCTGGCTGTGCCCACTAGATCCAGTCGTCCCGTCCGTCCAAGACGGGGTGAGGACGACGAAGGACGAGACTGTCTCGTCTTTGGACGGGACGGACTGCCTTGGCGCCGTCCTGGACGGGGTGGACGGCCGTCGACTACAGACCCGCGAAATTGCGCAATGAGAAAAATACTGTATCCAAACAAGTTAGGGAATTAAAAATTAAAAAGTAAAAATTAAAAAAAAGAGGTGCTCGAGCCGCCCGCCAGGGGTGGTAGTCGGACTGCCGTCGACGCCCGTCGGACGGTGGTCGTCCTCGTCCAGACGACCTTGGCGTCGTCCCGTCCGGACGAGGACGACAGCCGTCCGACGCCCGTCGACGGCAGTCCGACTGGACGACTGGGGGGGCTGGCTGTGCCGGCCTCCATACTTTGCATTGGCTTGGATAATTTCTGTGTTCCGCTCTGGTTCAGTTTTTAAGCGATTTACAGAGTGCCGGAGAATTCCACAAATAAGCCGCACCTCGGAAGAGGCAGCAACCACCCATAATCTTGATCACGTGAGTATAGTCCATTAGATAATCCGTTGATTTTCAACTCAGTTTTTGGATAAGTCGTGCGGCTTATTTATGGAATTCTACGGGTACTCGAGTAAATCCCCGGCAGTCCGTCTTGGGCGCTGATACAAGTGTACAAGTCCCCCTCATGTGCGGAGCGAACACAAGGGGATCATGGGGCTGAGTTTCGGTTGCCAAGGACACTAAATCGTGTTCGCTCCGCACATGCGGGGGACTTGTACAGACGGATGCCAAGATACCCCTCCGTCCCACCCGAAGGCGGACAGACTCGACTTTTGGCTTCACTGATTCCATCCGCTCCCCTGACTCCACCGGCTGTCTATTACCATGGAGCCAATATCGCAGCTTGTCAGCCCCTGCCATTTTTCTTCCACTCCCGGAGACTTATCCGTGTTATGATACCTAATGTTGCGAACAGCGACGGCCGATCGGCAAACGAAGGACGACGAAACGAAACGCCAAGAGTGAAGACAGATCGCCAACACACAACTGGAGAGGGGAACTCCACTTCTATTCTTCTACCATACTCGCTCACACTCACACAACTCCACGATGCTCGCTACTCACCCCACTCAACTAACTAGCGATAAAGACAGAAGTATAAATAAAAACAACAATGATGCCATCCTCCTATCCCCCTATTCTCCTACCCTTCGATCAATCACCACACAGGTCCAATCTCTTCCACGCATGTTCCCCTTTCCCTTCCTCAGAACTCATGCTAACAAAGAAAGGAACAATCGTCACAAAGAAAAACTTCTTCACGCTCCATAGCCTCCGCGCATCGCCTTTCCCTCCCATATTCTTCCGGCGCTGCACAAATCCCAAGCGCATATCCGAAGGTTTGTCTCAAAAATATCGGGATAGGCTGCACCTATGCTGCGCGCGCCGAACAGCATCAATGAACTTGCCCCCGGAGGACGTATCAATCCAGAGCGCATGTGCGAACTTCTTTGTCTGAACGATAACGGGATAGGGTGTGTGCGCCCCTGATAGGCTGAGTATGCCGAGCAGCATAACTTTCAACATAATACATGTTTTTCCAATCGGGATTTCCATAGAAAAACAGGACTGCGCTATTGGATTTGCCATCCTCGTTAACAGAATACCAACTTATAAAAACCATTCCCCTACACTCCCGATTCTCCAGTCCCGGATGGCGCAACTTAGGGTCTAAGTTAGTGGGGAGGGTCAGGCTAGGGCGTTGGGTCGGTCATCTGCAACACTCGGGTTGATGTACTGTAGGTGGTGTTGATGTAAGTCGGGTTGAAAGAGTTGTAATTATTAGTGAACGGCTAGGGCATTTCTATTCTTTTCTACTCAGGATATTGCACGGGTCGATGGATGATGGAGTCAGTCGACTACTGGAATTCGTGTGGGGCTGAAGAAAACGGAGTTTTTTACAACCTTTTAGGATACAGAGAGACCCTCCTAGCAACCTTCCCTAACTCACCCCGCGAATCCTCCACTTTTGCCGCATCTGTCCAGGAAATTCTACATTTATTTGAGCGCTCTCCCAGCCTGTGACTTAACATAAATCTTACCCCGCGATGGAAGTCTCAAAAATAGGCTGTGTTGGTAGAGAGTGACTTGGACCCTTATTCTTTCTATGTCGCCGGTGGTGTCCTGTATATACACAAACTTGACTTTACAGAAAAAAACCTTCATCCTCAGCATTGCCCATAATCTCTCCCGTCCTCGTTCGACCTCTCCATCCTTCCATACAACTCCTCCAAACTTTCCCCAAACCCCTGTTCCCTTACCCCCCTTTTCTAGTTTCGTCTTCTTCCACGATCCTTTATAGTCCTGACACCGTCTCCGGTTTCCTAATCATCACAGTTCGACACCGGTCTGTCCCAAACCCCTAGCAAATCTTAATTCCGAACCTCCCGCATTCACTATGACCAATTCCTACAGTAAAACATCCCAAACATTCCTACTTCGTCTAACTCCTTAATCATATTCGCCATCGCTCCTCCGATACAATGCACCTCAAATCCTGCAACATCTTCACAAAAGAATCTTCCCAGCCATCCTCCATCCACGTTTCAACTTGTCCGAGTTATGGAGCCTTTGTAGATTTCCAACAGAAAGAACACTTATAGCCGAATTGGCTAGGATGACATATATACTCGTACCCAAAGCCTTAAAAATAAATAAATCGATAAACACACAGATCCCATCACAGTTCCGAATGCCGTAAGAACTGGAATAATTGGACCTGACTTTAGGACGTTGGAGTTGCCTTTGTTGGTATGGTCTGACTATTTTTTCTTTTTTTTCTGTCTTAAGCTCGGTCTCAGGAGGTCACTTTTCGCTGTGCGCTCGCCCCCCTATCCAAGAGAGGGAATTTCGAACGTCTTAGCGTGAGGTCCAATTATTCCAGTTTCTACGGTGTGTAATAGGACGGGGGACTTTCCTGCGAACCTCGTACCGTACTAGGCCCTGTGGGGAAACCATGCCTTTTGATATAAATTTATATTGAGGCCGCTAAGCTTGCACGGCGGGTTGCTAACAGTGCTATGCACTCAATAAGTGGAAAAAAGTCACAATCATAATTATCTTGGTAAAAAAACTCTAGCTCCCACGCCGCTTTTTCAATTCTTGGGAAAACTTGCTCCTCCATTTTTTCTCCCTCTCTCTCGCTATTATCCGAACAACAGTTAGGTCTAGCGCAGGGGAGAAGGGGAAAAAAATCGGATTAAAGAATAATGAAAACAATGAACAATAAATATACAAAGAGAAGATTTACTGTTGGAGCCCATAGAAAGGACAAAAAAATAAGGAAAGAACAAAAGTACCGCCGCGATAGGCTGTTAGCGCAGAAAACGGGGAAGAAGAACGGTAGACGAGTCGGCCGCTCCGACTCTTAACTAAGGAGAGCCTGGGGGATAGATCTCTCCCTCCAACAACACCGAAAAAGCTCTTGAAACTCGATAAACTCTAAAGAAACACGAAATTGTCGGATCCTGACCCTTAGTGATCTTACATAATCCACAACTATCACGACATCCCATCATCCACCGTGATGCCTAAGGCCAATTCCCCGCCAGGGTGCCAATTCCCGAATGCCCAACCACATGGACAAAATACGGAATAAACATTATGGAACCAAATACCAGATACGTAATGCCAAGATGGCAGCGGGTATCAATGAAACCAAAAAACAGTATGACACTCTATGCCTGGCGGTATAGGATGTGAAAACAACAACGCATTGCTAGGTGTCCAGTCGTCGGACACCATCAAGCCACATACTATACCCTACGACCGCAAATATCCTAGCCCCATATCCGCATATCCGCATATCTACCTATCTATGCAACTGTATGTCTGGCCAACTCTATCGGTATAACTACATGCTCTATAGGCAATTTAACACTTAGAACAAGAAAATAACAGAGGGGAATATAACAGAAATTCAGAATCACACTGGGGGTCCCCCAGGCTGTAGGAGCGCCACCACCGCTGCGTGGGCGTGCCGAGTAGCCATCCGTAGTGGTGTTTGGCCATAAGCATCTAGTTTTCTAGGGTCGACATCGTCCCTTCGAAGTAATATTTCCACTACCCCCGCATACCCATTCCCAGCGGCATACGAGAGCGGCGTCCGACCGTCATTATCTTGCTTGTCGGGGCTGACCTCATCCAGTTCGAGAAGCATTTTCACCACTTCCGTGTGCCCATTCCAAGCGGCGCACAAGAGCGGTGTTCGGCCGTCGATATTTGGCTTATCAGGGTTGACTTCGTCACGTTTGAGAAGTATTTTCACCACTTCCGTGTTGCCCTTCAAAGCAGCACAGTGTAATGGTGTTAAGCCAGTGGGAGTTGGCTTGTCGGGGTGGACGTCGTCCCGTTCGAGAAGTAGTTTTACCACATCTACGTGCCCATTGTAAGCGGCGCCCATCAGTGGTGCTTGGCCCAGGCCATTGGGCCTGTCCGGGCTGACTTCGTTCCGTTCGAGAAGAATTTTCACCACTTCCGCGTGCCCTTTCAAAGCGGCAACCCAGAGTGGCGTTCGGCCGTCCATATGTGGTTTGTCGGGATTGACCTCGCCGCGTTTGAGAAGCGTTTTCACGATTCCCGCGCGCCCATTACAGGCAGCACTCCAGAGAGGTGTTTGGCCGTCGTTATCTTGCTTATCGGGGCTGGCTCCGTCCCATTCGAGAAGCAATTTCAGAACTTCTTCATGCCCATTCCAAGCGGCACACCTGAGCGGCGTCCGGCCTTTCTTATCTGGCTGGTCGTGGCTAACCTCGTCCCGCTCGAGAAGCATTTTCACCACTCCCGCGTGTCCATTCCAAGCAGCACTCCAGAGTGGTGTTTGGCCGTCGTTATCATGTTTGCCAGGGTTGACCCCGTCCCGTTCGAGCAGCAATTTCACAACTCCTTCATGCCCATTCCAAGCGGCACACCGGAGTGGCGTTCGGCCGTCGTTATGTGGCCTGTCGGGGTTGACCTCACCCCCTTCGAGAAGCATTTTCACCACTCCCGCATGCCCATTCAAAGCGGCACACCAGAGCGGCGTTCGGCCTTTGTTATCTGGCATGCCGGGGCTGACTTCGTCCCGCTCGAGAAGCATTTTCGCCACTCCCGCGTGCCCATTCCAAGTAGCGCCCCAGAGCGGTGTTCGACCGTAGTCATCTGGCTTGTTAGGGTCGACCTCTTCCCGTTCGAGAAGCATTTTCACTACTCCCGCATGCCCATTCCTTGTGGCCCACAAGAGCGGCGTTCGGCCGAACCGGCCCGGCTTGTCGGGATTCACATCACCTCGCTTCAACAGGGTTTCGACCACTTGCTCGTGCCCATTTAGAGCAGCCCACACGAGAGGCGTATTATCAACACAGTCCCTTTGATTGATATCACAATTTTCCACTTCCATCAACCCATTTACAATCTCAACAATCCCGAACAGAGAAGCACAATGCAGGCCACTACTGAGGTGAGGTTTATCGAAATCAATAGTGTACGAATATCCTCTCTGCGCCTTTAGGAATGTTCTAATGGCTATGTGGCTAGTGTAGTCGTCAAATAGCTTCAATGCTAACAGTTTCGCGCAATCCGAAAAGTTCCTTCTTGCATGGACTCCCCAATAAAGGGATGAGTATTCGAGAAAAGGTGTACCATCGAGATCGGGAGCGGGATTTGTTGAAAGAGCCCTGATCTCCTGAGAATTTAGATAACTTAAGCAGGTCTCCGCCATTGTTGAGTGAACTGTACCAAAAAGCTCGGGATGAGCTCTAAGGTACCCTTGAAGGGTAAAGTGGATTAACCGGACCGTGGAAGCCTCCTTGTCCACAGCGACAAGTCCTTGACAACAGGCTAGCACTATTCCTATTGAAGGGATATTGTCGGCATTCAGATTCGGCGACCTTATTTCGACTGCGAGGGCGTGACACAATTCCTCAGCCTTCAATGGCCGTTCGGAATGCGAGATCCACATCAAAGCGGCCATGCCAAGCCCCTCTTTGGCCCCGCCCTGTCCCTTTATTCGACTTAAAGTTTCACCGTACGCACTCTCCAACCCCAAGCCGTCTATAATTGCGCCGAGCTTTTGCCGCCTGCGATGGATCGTGGGTTCTTGTAGGATTGCATCGATACTCAGCGAGACTAGTAGGAATCTAGATGTTTATCTGTCAATGGATAACTCGAGGCAGCTTTAGGAGTCTTGTTGTGTCCACGTACATTTCCGATACACCGCTAGGAATTTCCTTCATGATCTCTGCCTCCAAAGTACTGTCCATCGCATCAGGGGTTGTGTCCGCGGCTAGCTTGCCACGAAGATATGTGACAATATCATCCCGCTTGGGACTTATGGATATGCTGGTCACTCCTCCACCAAGACATCTGCCAATCTCAGGTAGAATGTGCGGTCTTCCAGTTTCAAATATTCGAGTCCGTGGAGACTGTTGGAGGAGTTGACCCAGCGAATCGAGGAGGTTGGCCCGGTGTTCTGTCGCACACTCATCGAGAGCGTCGATGCATATGAATGCGCGCTTTCTGCTAGACGTAATTTGCAGCATTCTCAGAATATCGGAAATTTGCAGCCCCTGCCCCCCACTGGCATTTTTTCGGTCCTCGTATGCTTCTGATATCTCCTCCGGGATCTCCTGTAGCCCGGTAACCAGCTGTTTTAGCAGTGAGCCTAGTACGCTCGCGGGGGACTGCTCGTTTCGGGCGGCGAAGTCGAAATAAAAGCATGTAACTGTATAATTTCGTCCTCCAGCCTGATTACACAGGTTGTCTATTACGGTGGAACTACCATCGCGGCTTGTCAGCACTCACAATTTTTCTTCCGCTCATTGAAGTTCACTCGTATTACCTAATATAAGTTTTCCCAACACCAGGACCTCCGTAGAGAAACAGGACTTCGCTACCGGATTTACCGTCCTCACTGCCAGTGCGCCAGTTTCTAAACTCCTCGGTTTGTAGGATCCATTCCCCCACATTTCCGACTCTACGATCCTGGATGTCCTGATGGCGCAACCTAGGATCTAGTGGGGAGAGCCAGGCTAAAATATGAGGTCGGTCATCGGCAACAGTAGGGGTGATGTTGGTCGTGTTGAAGCAGTTATAGTTATTATTGAATAATTGAGCCATTTTTTTCTTCTTCGCTGGTTTGGATATTGTAATAACACGAGCGGATGATGGATGATGGGCGATGGAGTCGGAAGACGATGGGAATTCCCGGGGGTCTGTTGAAAAGTGGGGTTTTTGTGGAACCTGAATGACACCTCGGGGTCCCGCCGATCAACCTCCTCAAATTTGTAACAATATCGTATCATACTACGCTTTTACCTACACAATATCCCCCACTCATTTACGCACTATGCTATCCTTTCCTGCGGCTCAACGCACTTCACCAATATCCTACTAACCCAGGTTCTGTAATGATACGGGCCATTCTTTTTGACATATATCGCGACGCCATGTACTCGAGTGATCGGATATGGAAGTAAAATCGAGTACTGCATGCAAACGACCCTGTTTTTGTGGAGAGGCCAGAATAACAGAAAAGATCAGCACATCCAAGTACGAGTACTCTACCCGAGCACCGTACGAGTGGAAAAACCCGGACGAAATGTTGGCAGGCATAACCTTACATATCATTAATGATCTGTGAACCTGTGAGATTCCCGACATTCAAGCCTTATTCTCGTCATGCTCAATTTTTACCCCCTTCTTCATGGCTCCTGCCAACAGACTGGGCATGTGATCAGGGCGGCTTGGCAAATACGGTATTCGCGAGCCGCTTCAATCGCGTTTCGGACTTGGCGATCTCCCGCTGCCCCGAGCCGAGGATTCAATGCTTAATTGACGGGATGACGCCACCAATGCGGTCATCCAAAGACAGGGATTCGGGTAATGCAAGTAAGCCCGGATAATTGTTTTTCCCTCTCCATCTCAATCATATGCCCTCCATGGAACCCCTTCTCAATCCCTAGATCTTGGTCGGACTATGGGATAGCAGCCCTCCTGCACCTCGCCCGAGACCCCGGCCTACCATATGACGCTAACGCGGGAGCGAACTGATTTGCACTAAACAAGCAGCGAGAGCACGCAGCAAGAGCGCTTCGATAGCCACAACAAAAACCAGGTGGTGACAGACAAGCACTGTTGCAAAGAAGGGTTAGAGGAGGGGTTGAGTCGGGGCTTCTGAAAATGGGGATTGAAGCTGGGGGTTCTTTAAAGTCTTAGTAAGCAAAAATAGCAGGAACTCTGATGGGAATTTCTACCTTTAACCCGGATGTGTATTTATTGTTCAGAAGCCGGGGAAGTGGAGTGCCAGTGCTAGTTTATTTGCTTTTTCTCCCGCAGATTGCCCCCCTTTTTCCCATTATTTCATTTGTTTCTTTGCTTCCAACTCCCTTCAAATATCATGGTTTACCGATTTGTTAGAAGGGGTTCTGTCTTGTAACCGCCCGGTTCGAAAAAGTGCGCTCCCCTCGATCATTTTTTGATCGAACCCCCTTTCGTTCCAACATTGCGACAGGGATCAGCGGCAGCTACTCTCTTGTTACCCTGTTTTGATGAATTCGCTTTTTGCTAATGATACCCCTGTTCATCCCCGCCGATTTTCCTCACGCCCTTGGGGGCTACAGTATCCTGCACTGTAGACTTTACCCCTAGTCACAACCGGTGCAGGAAACCAGTGGAATATGATACGCCTCAGTTTGAAACCCCACGTGATTTATTCCCGGTTGAGAAACAATGCTCTTTAAAATTTAATACAATTAATTTTTCTTCGATTCTAGGAAGATAATCTCCCGATGCCGTAGTTTGCGTTATGAGATCACGTGAGCTCAGCAGCGATTGGGATTTTCAAATGTTGGTAACACGAGGAAATAGCGGATGGCGGGGGCGGATATGAAACGAAACGCCAAGATTAAAGCCACATTAAAGACAGATCGCCAACACACAACTCAGAGAGAGGAACTTCACTTCTATTCTTCTATGCGCTCGCGCTCGCGACTCCGTGATGCTCGATTCTCACCTGACTAAACTAGCTAGCGATAGAGACAGAAGCATAAATAAAAACGACAACGAAGCCATCCTCCTATCCTTCGACCATCACCACACGGGTCTAATCTCTTCCACGCATGTTCACCTTTGCCTTCCGCAGAACTATCATGCTAATAAAGAACAGGACAAATGCCACAAAGGAAACTTCTTCACGTTCCATAGCCCCCGCGCATCCGCCTCTCCCTCCCATATCCTTCCGGCCCTTCACCGATCCCAAGCGCATATCCGAAGGTTTGTCTGAGCAATGTCGGGCGGGTTGCGCCTATGCTCTACGCGCCGAACAGCATCGATGAGCTCGCTCCCGGCGGACGTATCAATCCAGAACTCATGTGCCAACTTCTTTGTCTAAACGATAATGGGATAGGCTGTGTGTGTACTGGACAGGCTGGGCATGCCGAGCAGCCTAACTTTCAACATAATGCATGTTTTTTCAACACCGGGATTTCCGTAGAAGCACAGGACTGCGTTGTCGGATTTGCCATCCTCGCCAACAGAATACCAGCTTCCAACTTCTCCTTACTTTGTAACAGCCATTCCCCTACACTTTCGATCCTACGGCCCCGGATGGTCTGATGGCACAACTTAAGGTCTAGTGGGGAGAGCTAGGCTAGGATATTGGGTCTGTCATCGGCAACACTAGGGCTGATGTAGGTGGTGTCGATGTAGGTCGGGTTGAAAGAGTTGTAATTATTATTGAACGACTAGGACATTTTCTATTCTTTTCTACTCGGGATATTGCACGAGTTGATGGCGGATGATGAAATCGGTCGACTACGGAATTCGTGGGGGGTTGAAGAAAAGTGCCACCCTCCACAACCTTTTAGGGTACCGCGGGACCTTCCTCGCAGCCTTCCCTAATTTCCGCTGCCAATCCCCCGCCATTGCCATATCTGTTAAGGAAATTCTACATTTATCCGAGCGCCCTCCTTGCCTGTGATTTAACACAAATATTGCCCCACGATAGAAGTCTCAAAAAATAGGCTATGTTGGTAGAGAGTGACTTGGGTCCTTATTATTTCTACAGTATGTCGCCGGGGGTGTCCTATATATACACAAACTTGACTTTACAGAAAAGCTCTTCATCCTCTACATTGCCCATAGTGTCTCCCGTCTTCGCTCAACCTTTCCATCTCCCTACACAACTCCTTCAAATTTTCCCGAAACCCCTATTCCCTTATCCCCCGTTTCTAGTTTCCTCCTCTTACGCTGTTCCCCTCATCCTCCACGATCCTTTACAGTCCTGACACCGTCTCCTGTTTCCTAGTCATCATAGTGCGACACCGATCTGTCCCAACCCCTAGCAAACCTTAATTTTGAACCTCCGGCATTCCCTATTGCCAATTCTTAACATTTCCTACTTGGTCTAACTCCTGAACCATATACACCACCGCTCCTCCGATACAATGCACCTTAATCCTGTTGAAAATGGTGCTGCTCGCCATACTCTCACGATACTTCCTTTTTTCAGATAGCTTCCGGGAGCGCGCTTGTGTGTGGCTTCGGATATGCGCTGAGGATCCGGGCATATGGCCTCGGCTTTGGGCGATTGGTTTGTACGTTCGGGAAAGCATTGCGAATGCAGGAATGCGCGATAGTTTTGGGATCGTGCAGTTTTCGGGAAAGCCGGGAGAAAAGCCGGGAGAACAGCGGAAGCACTGTGAGGCCAGCGTGAGAGGTGGGAAAAGTGTTTGTTTTCCTTTTAGTCAGCTGGGAGTGCTCACGAGGGAAGGAGATACTCGCATGGGGTGGTGTCGCGCCTCATGGATGGATATGTCTTTGTGATTGATATATACTCCTGTGATCGCTCTTAGTTAGAGAGTTAAGAGCATCGAGCATCGGTAGGTGTCGTTGAGCGAGAGACTGTGGTTGTTAAGTTAGTGAAGAGTTTTTCCCCCGCTCCTGAGTGCGATCGTTTTAGGTGTGAGTTTCTTGGCATTTTCGTTTCGTTTCACCATTCGTCACTCGTCGTGAATCGTTTCGCCATCAAAGTACAAAAAATCCTTCCACCATCTTCAGACAGAATTCTCCTCGACCATCCGCCATCTGTGTTCCAACTATGCCCGAGATATGGAATCTTCGTGAACTTTCAACAGAAAGAACACTTGTAGCCGAATTGGCTAGCTTGACATGTATACTCGTACATAAAGCCTTACAAATAAATTAATCGATAAACGCACAGATTCCAGCACAGTCCCGGATGTGTATTGAAGCGGGGAGATCTTCCTGCGGCCTCGTACCGTGCCAGGTCCTGTGAAGAAACTGTGCCTTTTGATATATATTGAGGCCGCCAAGCTCGACGGCAGCTTGCTCTAGTACCGGTATTATGTAGTCCACAATGCAAAAAAATCACAATCAGATCCTGGTAAACTCTAGCTCCCACGCCCCTCTTCAATTCTCAGAAAAACTTGCTCCTCCTATTTTTTCTCTCAATATTATCCAAACAACACCTAGGTCTAGCGCGGGGGAGTAAAAGGGCAAAATCGGGCCAAAGAAGAATGGAAAAAAACGAACAATAAATATACAAAGAGGATTTACTGCTTGCTGGCCCCTATTGAAAACACAAAAGAAGGAAAGAGCAAAGGTACGACTGCGATAGGCCACAAGTGTGAGAGAACGGGGGAGAGCGGTAGACTGATTGGATGCTCCCACTCTTAGCTAGGGAGAGGCCGGAGGATATATATCGCCCCCCTAACAACACTGAAAAACTCCAGAAACTCGATGAACTCTAAAGAAACACGAAACTGACAGATCCTGATACCTAGTGATCTTACGAAATCAAGAACCATCATGATACCCCATGATCCTCTGTGGTGCCTAAGGCCAATGCTTTGCCAGAGGTTCAACTCCCGTGTGTGTAAGAAGATGGATGAAATACGGAATAAAGATTAAGGAACCAAATACCAGAAACAGAATACCCAAATGGCAGGGCGTACTAATGAAACAAAAAAACAGTATGATACTCGATGCCTAACGATATAGGATGTGAAAACAACAACTCACTTGATAGGTGCCCGGTCGCCGGATACCACGAAGCCACATACCCCATGACCGCAAATATCCTGGCTCCATATCCGCCGATCAGCATATCCGAATATCCACATATCCATGCAACTACGATACATATCTGCACAACTGTATAACCGCATACCCTACAGACAATTCAACACTTACTTGCGCATTGCAAAAGTTTCCGGAAATGGGGACATTAGCTTGGAGCTAACTAATGTGTGCCGTCTTATAAAAAACGCCCAGCCTAGTCTCCACATTTCTGGAAACTTTTTCAATGCGCAAGTAGAACCACAAGAGAATCGAGGAGAATATAATAGAAATTTAGAATCACACTGGGGGACCCCCGGGCTGTAGGAGCGCCACCACCGCTGTGTGACCGTGCCGAATAGCCATCCGTAGCGGTGTTTGGCCATAAACATCTAGTTTGCTAGGGTCGACGTCGTCCCTTCCAAGTAATATTTCCACCACTTCAGCATACCCATTCCCAGCGGCATACGAGAGTGGCGTCCGACCGTCATTATCTTGCTTGTCGGGGTTGACCTCTTCCCGCTCGAGAAGCATTTTCACCACCTCCGTGTGCCCATTCCAAGCGGCACACAAGAGTGGTGTTCGGCCGTCGATATTAGCCCTATCGGGGTTGACCTCATCACATTCGAGCAGTACTCTCGCCACTCCCGCGTGGCCTCTCAAAGCGGCATGGAATAATGGTGTTATGCCGGTGGGAGTTGGCTCGTTGGGGTGGACGTCGTCCCGTTCGAGAAGGAGTTTTGCCACATCCACGTGCCCGTTCCAAGCGGCACACATGAGTGGTGTTGTGCCGGTGTTAGCATGCTTGATGGGGTGGACCTCGTCCTGGTTGAGAAGAATTTTTACCACTTCCACGTGCCCATTCAAAGCGGCACTCCAGAGTGGTGTTTGACCGTCGTTATCATGTTTGTTGGGGTTGACCCCGTCCCGTTCGAGCAGCATTTTCACAATGCCTTCATGCCCATTCCAAGCGGCACACCAGAGTGGCGTTCGGCCGTCATTACGTGGCTTATCGGGGGTGGCCTCGTCCCGCTCGATAAGCATTTTCACGACTCCCGCGTGCCCATTCCAAGCAGCACCACAGAGTGGTGTTTGACCATCGTTATCTTGCTTGTCGGGGTTGACCTCGTCCCGGTCGAGCAGCATTCTCGCAACTCCCTCGTGGCCATTCCAAGCAGCACCACAGAGCGGCGTTCGACCGTCATCGAGTGACTTATCGGGACTGACCTCGTCCCGCTCGAGAAGAATTTTCACCACTCCTGCGTGCCCATTCCAAGCGGCACTCCAGAGGGGTGTTTGACCGTCGTTATCATGCTTATCGGGGTTGACCCCGTCCCGTTCGAGCAGTAATTTCACAACTCCCTCATGCCCATTCCAAGCGGCATACCAGAGTGCTGTTCGGCCGTCAATATGTGGCTTATCGGGGGTGACCTCGTCCCGTTCGAGAAGCATTTTGACCACTGCCGCATGTCCATTCAAAGAAGCACCCGAAAGTGGCGTTCGGCCGTCGTTATCTGGCTTGTCGGGGTTGACCTCGTCCCGTTCGAGCAGCATTTTCACAACTCCCTCGTGTCCATTGTAAGCAGCACTCCAGAGTGGCGTTCGACCGTCATTGTGTGGCTTATCGGGACTGACCTCGTCCCGCTCGAGAAGAATTTTCACTACTCCCGCGTGCCCATTATAAGCAGCACTCCAGAGCGGTGTTCGGCCGTCGTTATCTTGCTTGTCGGGGTTGACCCCGTCCCGTTCGAGCAGCATTTTCACAACTCCCTCGTGTCCATTCCAAGCAGCACCACCGAGTGGCGTTCGACCGTCATTGTGTGGCTTATCGGGACTGACCTCGTCCCGCTCGAGAAGAATTTTCACTACTCCCGCGTGCCCATTACAAGCAGCACTCCAGAGCGGTGTTCGGCCGTCGTTATCTTGCTTATCGGGGTTGACCCCGTCCCGTTCGAGCAGCATTTTCACAACTCCCTCGTGTCCATTGTCAGCAGCACTCCAGAGTGGCGTTCGGCCGTCATTGTGTGGCTTATCGGGACTGACCTCGTCTCGCTCGAGAAGAATTTTCACTACTCTCGCGTGCCCATTATAAGCAGCACTCCAGAGCGGTGTTCGGCCGTCGTTATCTTGCTTGTCGGGGTTGACCTCGTCCCGTTCGAGCAGCAATTTCACAACTCCCTCGTGTCCATTCCAAGCAGCACCACAGAGTGGCGTTCGACCGTCATTGTGTGGCTTATCGGGACTGACCTCGTCCCGCTCGAGAAGCATTTTCACCACTCCCGCGTGCCCATTGTAAGCAGCAAACCAGAGTGGCGTTCGGCCTTCGTTATCTGGCTCGTCAGGGCTGACCTTGTCCTGCTCCAGAAGCATTTTCGCGACACCCTCGTGCCCATTCCAAGCAGCACCCCAGAGTGGTATTCGGCCGTAGTCATCTGGCTTGTTAGGGTTGACCTCGTCCCGTTCGAGCAGCATTTTCACCACTCCCTCGTGCCCGTTCCTTGTGGCAAACCAGAGCGGTGTTTGCCCGAACCGGCCCGGCTTGTCGGGATCGCCATCTCTCCGCTTCAGTAGGATTTCGACCACTCGCTCGTGCCCTTTTAGAGCAGCCCACACAAGAGGTGTATTACCAACACAGTCCCTTTGATTGATATCACAACCTTCCACTTCTATCAACCCACTTACAATCTCAACAATCCCGAACAGAGAAGCACAATGTAGGCCACTAATGAGGTGGGGTTTATCGAAATCAATAGTGTACGAATATCCTTCCTGTGCCTTCAAGAACGTTCTAATGGCTATGTGGCTATTATAGTTGTCAAATAGCTTCAATGCAAGTAGCTTCGCGCAATCCGAAAGGTCCTTTTTTGCATGCGCCCCCCAATAGAGGGATGAATATTCGAGAAAAGGTGTGCTATCTAGATCGGGAGCGGGACTTGTTGAAAGCGCTCTAACCTGGTGCGAATTCAGGTAACTTAAGCAGGTCTCCGCCATGGTCGAGTGAACTTTGTCAAAAAGCTCGGGATGAGCCCTGAGGAACCTTTGAAGGGTAAAATGGATTAATCGGACCGTGGAAGCCTCCTTGTCCACGGCGACAAGCCCTTGACAGCAGGCTAGCACTACCCCTATTGAAGGAATATTGTCGGTATTGAGATTCCGCGAGCTTATTTCGACTGCGAGGATGTGACACAATTCTTCAGCCTTCAATGGCCGTTCGGAATGAGAGATCCACATCAAAGCGTCCATTCCAAGCCTCCCCCTGGCCCCGCCCTGCCTCCTTATCCGGCCCAAAGTCTCACCATAAACGCTCCCCAACCCCAAGCCACCGGTGATTGCACCCAGCCTTTGCCGCCTGCGATGGATTGTGGGTTCTTGCAAGATCGCATCGATGTTTAGCGAGACTAGAAGGAATCTGAACACGTTTCTATTAGTGGGTAACTTAAAGGAGCTTCCGGAGTGTCCATTCTTCAGCATACATTTCCGCAATATCTCTAGGGATTTTCTTCATTATTTCCGCCTCCAAAATACTGTCCATCGCATCTGGGGCTGTGTCCGAAGCCAGCCTGCTTCGAAGATATGTGACAATATCATCCCGCTTGGTGCTTATGGATAGGCTCGTCACTCTTCCACCAAAACGTCTTCCGATCTCAGGTAGAATGTGCGGTCTTCCGGTTATAAATATTCGAGTGTGTGGAGACTGTTTGAGGAGTTGACCCAGCGAATCGAGAAGTTCGGCCAGGTGTTCTGTCGCACATTCATCGAGAGCGTCAATGCATATGAATGTGCGCTTTCGGCTAGACGTAATTTGCAGCATTCTCAAAATATCAGGAATTTGCAGCCCCTGCCCACCAATGGCATTTCTCCGGCTGTTGTATGCTTCTGATATCTCCTCCGGGATCTCCTCTAGTCCGAAAACCAGCTGTTTTAGCAGTGAGCCTAGTACGCTCGCGGGGGACTGCTCGTTTCGGGCGGCGAAGTCGAAATAAAAGCATGTAACCGCGACATTTTGCCCTCCCGCCCGATTACACAAGTTATCTATTACGGTGGAGCTAACATCCCGGCTTGTCAGCACTTGCCATTTTTCCTCTCCTCATTGAGGTTCACCCGTGTTACCTAATGTAAGTTTTGCCAACACCAGGACTTCCATAGCAGAACATGACTGCGTTATCGGATCTATCGTCCCCACTACTAGTGTACCAGCTTCTGAACTCCTCTGTTTGTAAGATCCATTCCCCCACTTTTCCGACTCTGCGGTCCCGGATATCCTGATGGCGCAACCTAGGATCTAGTGTGGAGAGCCAGGCAAAGATATGAGGTCGGTCATCGGCAACACTAGGGTTGATGTGGGTGGTGCTGATGTAGGTCGGGTTGAAACAGTTGTAGTTATTATTGAATAATTGGGGCATTTTTTCTTCTTCGCTGGTTTGTATTTTGTATTAATACGAGCGGACAGTGGATGATGGATGACGGAGTCGGTCAACTACGAATTCCTGGGGGGCTGATGAAAAGTGGGGTTTTTGTGGAACCTCACTGACACCTCGGGCCCGCAGACCAACCTCCTCACATTTGTGACAACAATATCATACTCCGCTTTTGCGTACAGTACATGAAATCCCTCACTCATTTATAGCTCAACCCACATCACCAATATCTTACTAATCCAGGTTCTGTACAAATACGGGCCATTCTTTTTGACATATGACGACCGCCATGTACTCTAGTGCTTGGATATGGAAGTAAAATCGAGTACCCCATGCAAACAACCCAAGTACGAGTAATGCACCCTAGCACCGTACGAGTCGGAGAACCCGGACGAAACCTTGGCAGACATCCTGGTAACCTTACACATAATTGATGATCAGTGAACCCATGAGATTCCCGAAATTCAAGCCTTATTCTTGTCATACTCGATTTTTACTTCCTTCTCCATCACCCGCAGCGCTGTGCACAGAGCACTTTCTGCCAGCAGACTGGGCAAGCGAGCAGCTGAGATTGCGTTTCAGACTTCGCGATCTCCCGCTGCCTCCAACCGAGGATTCATGCATTCAATGCTTGATTGATGGGATGACGCCACCAATGTGGTAATCTAAGGACAGGAATTCGGATAATGCAAGTAAGCCCGGAAAATTGTTTTTCCCTCTCCATCTCAATTGTCTGCCTTCATCTTCTCTCTACTCGAGTAGCTAGAGGTTACAGTAGCAGCCCCCCAGCACCTCACCCCAGCCTACTACGTGGCGCTAACGCGTGAGCGGGCCGATATGCGCCAGACAAGCAGGGAGAGCACCCAACAAGATCGCTTCGAGAGCCCCAACCAGGGCACAACAAAACCAGGAGGTGGTAGACAGGGATTGACGGTATGATAGCTACTTGAGTACGGTACCGTACTCTCTTGTTACCCTGTTTTAACAAATTCGCTTTTTGCCAACGATACCCCTATTCATCCCCGCCGGTTTTCCTCATGCCCTTCTTGGGGGGCTATATCCTGTATGATGCCAGTATTGTACTACTCGTCTTTGCCAAGAATACCTCCGCTAGCCGATACCTAGGTACTTGTGCTCTAAATGTGGACTCTGACGACAGCAACAACCAGTGGCAACTTCAGTGAGCGAGGAATACTTGTACCAATCGTGTTCTTGCATACACAGTGCCAATATTCCCTTGGATCTCAATACACCCCTCTGAACCTAATCAAGAATCACGACTACCGTATTTTCTCGCGTTATACGGTTTTTTGCCAAGACCGGTTTTTGCCCAAGATTGGGCACACAACCCTTGCAGACGATCACTCAGCCGCATTGTTGTAGACTCCTAAAACCC
>Ga0307513_10001216_pt1 | contig 37378 bp, 42 predicted proteins | sample 15_EM_MG_FD_202174 | JGI IMG/M metagenome (GOLD analysis project Ga0307513, IMG submission 202174) | Populus trichocarpa ectomycorrhiza microbial communities from riparian zone in the Pacific Northwest, United States - 15_EM | ecosystem: Host-associated > Plants > Roots > Unclassified | place... | reverse complement strand
TCATCAGTATGGACGATCTCATAAGGCTAGGAGCGGTCATCGATTGCCAAAAGAACAGCATTTACTTCTCCAAGTACAAGGTCAGAGTTACCTGTGACTGAAAATCAAGAGAGTCTAGATCACCCATGACAAAACCACAGGAAGTACCAGACTTCCTGGCGATGTTCCCCAAAGTATTTGTCAAAGAAGTACCAGAGGAACTGCCCCCATTACGCAAGATAATCCACAGGATAAGCCTCATAGACCCGACGAAGCTTTTAAAGACTCGCACTTTCCAAGCGCCACAAGCCTTGATGACCAAATACAAGGTATGGATCAATAAGCAGATGAACGCCAGTATCCTCCATAGGACCAGTATGCCCGGAGGAGCCAGCATGTTTGTGGAAGTCAAAAGTGAGGCCGGAATCCGACCCCTAGTAGATCGCCGCTTCAGGAATGACAACACCCAGGCCGACCACACACAGATCCCAGATCAAAACACAATACTAAATGCCGTAGCCAGAGGACGAGTGCGCAGCAAGATAGATCTCAGTGACACCTACTTCCAGACCAGAGTGCATCCAGATGATGTTAAGTATAACACTATCAAGACACCCTTCGGCGGCTTTACCAGCCAGGTCATGATGCAAGGAGACATGAATGCTCCTGGAACCTTTGTGAGGACTATGGAGGACCTATTCCATGATGAATTAGGCAAGAACATATGGGTCTACATTGACCATATTTTTGTCTTCAGTTACACCTTTGAAGAGCATGTTAAGGACGTTACGAAGGCCTGCAGTAAGCTGCAGACTGCCGGCTATTATGCCAACCCAAAGACACGTGTTTTCTTTGCCACTAAACTCAATATCCTAGGCCATATGATAGATGATGATGGCATCCACCCTGCACCAGAGATAATCCGAACCATAATGGACTGGACAAGACCAGAGAGACAGAAAGAACTGCGGCAATTCAATGCAATGGTTAATTATATTGCGCAGTTCATTCCCCACATCGCCACCATCACAGCCCCACTCACAGAGCTGAGTGGGAACGCTGAATGGCTGTGGACGTATCTGCAGGAAGCAGCCTTCGAAGCGGTTAAGCGAGCTGCAGATAAGCACAAAGTCCTTAGACCGATCGACTATAATAAGTCAGATATGATATGGCTATTTACCGATGCATCCCCTACAGGTACAGGAGCTTGGATAGGCCAAGGACGAACCAGAGATGCAGCCAGGCCTGCAGCGTGCCACAGCAGAAAGCTGACGCCATAACAAAGCAACTACCCCACACACCAACAGGAAACGCTCGCAATCATTGAGGCTATGGAAGCATTCGCTCCCCACCTGCTACACAGGCAATTTACAGTGGTTCCAGACCACGAGAGTCTCACCAAACTCATGACACAAAAGAATCTCAATGGACGACAGCAGAGATGGCTAACGCACATCAGTCGCTATGATTTTAAAATAGAATACCAGCCAGGAGCAATGAATTTCGTAGCAGACTACCTATCGAGAATCCATGAGGGAACCCCAGGGTCGCTAGATATAAGTCTCAGGGACCCCACTATCGATTATGACAGGCTTGAGCTACCAGACCCTACCCAAACCCTACAAATCACTACAAGCTACGCCTCCCCTACCGATTTTAGCATTGAATCAGACGACGCAATGTACCACTCAGGCGAAGCCCAAACCTCTCCCACCCTTACCAGCAGTGACTCTATCAGTAGCTGCCGCCCTGAATACCTTATGGACGAAATTACTAGCAATGCAGTAACCCGTTCCCAGAAGCGCAAGGCTTCTGCCTCCTTGCCAGCTACATCAAGCGCAGCCAGCAACGATAGCAGAATATCGATTGGAAACTCTTGGAGTGATAATACAACACTCCCAATCTCTAGTGAAATGAAACGACAGCACTCAGAAATGAGCTGGATGTCATGCACTGACGATGGGTGTGAAATACATAAGAATGAAAAAGAAGGTGCAGGTTACTGGCCAAAGGACCCTAAGGTCCAGAAGCAGAGTAAGAAGACAAAGAGAAAAGAGCAGGATAGGACTTCAACATCGAATATAGCCCTTGAGGCAGGCCAGGCCTCACTCCGCGATATCCCATACCTCTCGGAAAGCCTCCCGCCCTTCCGTATGAATGACACCGTCCTAGCCACACCGCCCATGGCCTCGCCGGCCTTTGGTCCCCTTTACAGCCAAGCAGGCTATGACTCTGATGAGGAAACCAATGCTAACCAATTCCTAAGCACCCTACACTCCCGCCTTATAGGTATCCTCACCCAGCGAGTTAGAGAAGCCCTTAAGACCAACCCCCTCTACACCACGGTCAATGAAACCGATAACAAATTGCACGATTCCATCCGCGATGGCCTCCTACTTGCCCAGATCACCAATGGGTACGAAAACCTTTATATACCGGTAGGACCTCTTGAGAAGGCGGTATCCCTACGGGACTTTATCCTCAAGACTCTCCATGAAGGCCTCGGGCATTTATCAGCCTACAAATGCTACTCCTACGCCGCTTACTGCTTCTGGTGGCCACAGATGAGCCAGGACTTTGTCCTATACTCTCGGTCATGCAATAAGTGCCAGATTAACAACGAGCCCACCACCCGACCCTATGGACGATCCCTTACCCTCCCTGACCCCGACGAAGCCTACCAATCCCTAGCCATAGACTTCGTTGGACCTTTTAACAAATCGGATGGCTACACATCTATCATGGTCATTATGGACCGCTTTACCTCCTACACACACCTCATACCCCTCAAGGACGCGGCTACCTCTGAGAAGTTCTTCAAGAAACTCAAGAATACTATCTTCGATGTCCATGGCCTCGGTCTCAGCATTGTTCTTCACCAGGACTCTCGCTTTACCTCTAAGTTTTGGTCACAAATGATGAAGTCCCTTGGTATCCAGGTCTGGATGGCGACCCAATACCACCACCAAACGAATGGCCAGGTTGAGCGAAGGATTCGCACCCTTAAACAGCTAATGAGGAACTTCGTTAACCCCAGACAGAACAACTGGTCCCGCGCCCTCCCAGCTATTGCAGCAGCCATGAACGGGGCCCCTCATGAATCCCTAGGCATCTCGCCATACCATGCCCTCCATGGACGCCCCTGGAAGATATTCAATCCTGTCCAGAGATCCGCCAGCAAGGTACCAGCTGTGGACGATATCCTAAACGCCCATGAAGAAACGAGAATGGAAGTAGACATGGCCCGGAAGCATGCTACATTCCGCCAGACTGTCCAAGCTGACAAACGATGCAAACCCCTAACGGAACATTTCAAGAAAGGCAGCAGAGTTCTTGTTAGAGGCCGCCCTTATACCTCCTCCCCGGGACAATCCAAGAAGCTAGAACCGCGCTGGTTCGGACCTTTCCAGGTCCTAGAACATCTACCTGACACAGACAACTACAAGTTACACCTCCCGCCCAGAATGGCCCGCCAGAAACCCTACTTCAACGTCTCGTCCCTTAAGGAATACAGAGAGAATGATCCCGATAGATTCATGTCCCGCAGAATGAACAAGCCAACACCCATCCTAATCGACAATACAGAAGAATGGTAAGCAGACCAGATACTCGACTACTGCCGCCAGAACAACAGGCACGAATTCCTGGTCCACTGGAAAGGCTATGAGCGAGCAGACAACTCCTAGGAGCCTATCGAGAACCTCGACCACTCCCTGGAACTCATACAGGAATACTGGGACGCTAACCACCCAGCAGAACCGATGCCCCAGATCACCTCCCACTACATTAAAGCTTCCTGGAAACCCATGGAAGTTTCCTCTACATCCTGCACTGCAAACGATTGCCCAGACGACTTCTGGGAACCCTATGATGATGAGGAATATGTTTCTAGCAGCTCTGAGCAGGACTATTTCCCCACAGATGACGACAGCCTCCTATGGCACACCGACGAGAGGGCTGAGGAGAGCGAAGACTTTGGAATAATTGTTGTTTTTTCAGAATATGGGAATGTAACATGTGTACATGTTCCGGTAACAGTACACAGGAGTGGGCAGTGCAGGATCTCCTATGTTTAGTTGATTTATATTTGCTTTATTTGATTTGATTTCAGCTCCGCCACTGCCTCTGAGTCAGATAGGCTATGCTATTGGATTGCTATGTTTAGTTTGCTTTGTTGGAAGTTTATATTTAGGATTCCGGGTATGGAATGGTCATCTAACACTGGCGAGGGCTGAGCATTGTTTGTTTCTTTCTTTGGTCTTGCAGGATTACAGGATTCCGGTATGTGCGCAGCTACTGGTAATGATCGTGATTGCAGGAAGACTATCGCTCTTGGGTTTTGTATTTAAACCAGTCTCCTGGCTAGCAGGAGACAGCAGACTTGGACAGACCTTCAGTCTATGAATACACTTGGTTGAACGGCAATCCCTGAGTCCCATTTGTCCTTCAACTATTATCCCTCTAGCTACCGGTCCCTTGAAGCCTACCTTAGTACCAGCGCTAGCAGGCCTACCGCCGGTCCTATTGTACTTTCGTTAGACAGGAATAAACCTGTTACAGGGCCTAACCGCATACCAGCCGCCAGCCTAAACTAACGTGGAGGAAAGCATAGGAAAGCCAAACCCAAAGAAAACCAAAATCAAGATGTACAGGAGCAAAGAAACCCTTCAGCAGGCTCCCCAAAACAAAAGCAAAGAATCCTACGGCCCAGGGCCGACGGAGCGGGAGGATAAAACTACTATTGCCGGCTGCCCTAAAGGAAATCGTACTGAACCCTAAACCCAAAGGGCTACAGGGGCGAGCAGGTCGGGGACGGACTGTCCCCAGTATTCGGCGAGCGGCAGACTTTAGGCAAATCCAAGGAGGTAGTGCTATACCATGGAATACCTTAACCACCACAGGTTGCGACCGTAGAGTAGATCGAGGGAGAGGGAGAAGGACGAGGGGAGTCACCCGGCGGGGACAGCCACTCAGCAGAAGGGAGGCCAGCCACTGCGGATAGACCAAAGGCCGACCGGACGATATTACCGCTTCTCTCATGTGGTCCCTTGTTACAGGAGAGAGAACGTCACTACCGGAAAGGATCCCGGACGAGGGGGAGAACAAAGGCGGAGGGAGGACGAGGAGGGAGCAGTAAGATGCCAGCTAGGTGTAGCAGTACGGTGCAAGCGGATCCAACACGTGGGAAGCGGGAGAGGGAAGGCTCGCCAGTAACCAAGAAGTACGAACACGGGGGACGGAGACGAGGTCACGATTTTTCGAACGCCGACCGTACCGACCGAGCAGCTCCGGAAAGAGTGCAATACCAGAGAGCAGGGCCACCAGGGCAACTACTACACTGATAGCCCGAAACTAGCGACCGTGTATTGACGATGGAAAGAAGGTTGCCGATCGTGCAAATCGCTAGGCGAGACGCGTCGCGAAGTGCGGGGTATGGGGAAGAAACACCACCGCGAGCGTGCTCAACGAAGACGAGTCAAGAACCCCGTGGGAGGGGAGGCCAAAGACCACAGAGTGAGGAAAGGGAGAGATAGGTGCTTAACACTCGTAGGCAGAAGCCATCAAGGGAGGTCAGAGGCGGAGGACACTCTCACGACGATATCTCTTGGTGTTGAGATTTCAATCCCTGGAGGTGGAGCGGACGAGAAAGATGGGGCGCGGGAGGGGTCTTGTTTTTTTTTTCTATTTTTCTTTCTTTTTTTTTATATCATATATCCGTTCTTAAGGGACAAGAAATCGCATGGAGGGCTAGCTATGGCGAAAACAAAACTGAAAATCCAAAACGAACAAACACAAGAAACATCAGGGACCAAATCTCTTCATCTGGGGTCCGTACCGGTCCCAGGCCCACATACGGGCACGAAATTGAAATAAGTAAATCAAGGGAAACCCTCCCCAAACCAGCGGAAAACATGAAAAACAATTAAATGTAAACCTAGCTTTCCTGAGACGACATAAAGTTACCAGAGGAAACCAAATTAGAAGGAAGGGAAGAAGCGGAGGACGCGGCGGACGTCGGGCGAGAAAACATGGCCGGGGGGAAGGTGGTAGCCGTGGATTTGACAAAGCGGGCGAGGGGGCCCAAGAGGGCGGCCGAAGACCAGACGGGGGCGTGGGGACCAACGTCAAGGAGCGCCAGAAGGTAGCGGGTCCTTGGGGGTTCCTGAGCAGAACAGTCGAGGATGGCGTGCTCGAATGACTCTGGGGCATCCTGGGACCTGGGGCAGGTGGTGGGGGCATCGCTATTGTACCCGGTACTGGTACTATGGTTACGGATGGATTTTCTTTAGGATTAGTTTGGTTTCAGGATACGAGCCTTGTGGCTGTAGCCTTGTTACATATGCAGGAGGTATCGTTTCATACATAGTTTGTTTTATGTTTCGTTTCAGGATACGAGGTTGTGCCTCTCCCTGATTGTGTTTTGGAGGTATCATTTGATACTCCGGTTGTTTGAAGTTTGGTTTCAAGGGATCGGTTGATACCTTGAATGTTTTATATATTGTTTGATGGTATTGATTGGATACCATAGTTGTTTTAGGATACGAGCTGTGCTCGTAGGAGTAAGGCTTTAGGAAAAGCCAGTCATGTATTTAAAGGCTGTATCTTTCGGACTTAGAAAGAGCAGCCTTCGAGAGACAGAGTTTTCAATATACTTGGTTGGATAGTTACCTCTTCAGTTCGCCACGATAGTGAGAAGCCGCCAAACACTTCAAGACCTTAGCCATAGAGTAAAAGGTTTTATCTAACAACCTTTCGGAGGCTCCACTTGATCAATGCCCCTAGGGCACTCTGTGGCTAGGATTTCAAGTGCACAACCCGGGACGGTTTCTTAAAGGTTCTCAGTGTACTGAGAACCGATGAGGAAACGTTACATTTTTTTAACTTCAACAAGTTAGTTGGAAGTTATATCGGTTAAGGAGCGATCAACCTTAAAGCCACACCGACGACGGCTATCTGCTGGCTATGGGATAGTCCGCAGCAGAGTGCTCTGGGAGTAATACGATCAACACGAGAAACCCGATAGCAACAGTTGCCCACCATAGGCGACGAACTCAACACGAGATCAGGCAGATCGCTTGATAGAAGCGAACTTGCAAAACAGTCCAAAAGGTCGATATCCAGGAAGGCTAAGGCGCAAGCAAAGAAGGCGTCAACCTTTACCATCGACGAGGCTAGCAGACAACTAGCAAGGGACAAGGGTTCTCAGACACTCAAGGAATCTGAAAGTGAAATAGCCAAGGAACAAACGGCCACACCTGGCGCGTTTCCTAAATCACCAGCAAAAGGAAAGAAACCTTTCCAGTCAACCTCATCCAAGGACGATCCAAGCAGCTCTAGCAGCAGCGAGTCAAGTGACGACAAGGACGACAAGATGTCGGCATCAGGAACCACTGAGGTACCAGATCGATCCAATGCACCAAGGCTGACTATGAAGATCCCAGAACCACGGCCGTTCTCAGGATCAGGAAAAGACATGGACCCTGGCGCATTCGATAGATGGTATAAAGATGTTCGAGAATACCTACTGCTACATGGTATTACGTCAACTACTGGAGGAAACGCTTGATACTATGGCTTCTGCACAGAAGGTAGAGCCAAAGACACATACCGACAAGCCGTGGAAGAGTTCGGAGAAAACGAAATCACAAGAGACCAGCTTATTGGATACCTACGAAAACGGTTTCAATCATCCAGACATACGGAGGAGCTTTACCAGAAGTTCCTTGATGTTAGACAAGTCAAGGATGGAGTAGTAACGAACATCTCAGATGTAGCAACAGACTTGCTCACCTATCGATCCAAGTTACCAAAGGGCACAATCTCAGATTATGTATTCATGCAAAGATTCTTCGCTAGCATGCATATCAAGCTACGCTAGATAATAGAACGATGGTTTGACGATGAAGAAACCATTAACTCGGCAATACGATATGCGGAACGACAAGATGGCATGCTAAGAGGAGTCGGAGCATACAAGAAAGAATCAAAGGAGAAGTCACACCACAAGGACCGAGGTCAGAGCAGCTCGAAGCCTACCTATCAGAAGAAGGTTAGCAAAACGGTTTCCAAGGAGCGAAAGGCAAGCGGTGCCTGTTTCACCTGTGGAAAGAAAGGACACCTTTCCCGCAACTGTCCTGACAAGAAGGATGAAGGCAAGGGGAAAGCGGTCAAGAAAGAATCAACCTCAAACAGAGCAGAGGCTAAAACAAGTGCAGACGAGGTCTACATCACCTCGATGGAAATAGAAACCTCCGCCTCATCAGGCAAAACAGCACCCAGTACGGCCAAGGCTAAGAAAGCTTTGGAAGGAATGATAAAGATCAATGGTCACGATGCCAGAGTACTGTTCGATACAGGAACTATTGGAGAAGAGATCCTTAGCGCAGCATTCGTCACCACCCACGGAGTGGAAACCAAAGCGTTAGAAGGAGAACTTCGGATTCTTATGGCCATGAAAGGATCACAATCCACAAGCAGCAAACAAAGCGTAGTGGATATAGAGATTGGAAAAATGCGTACCAGAAACAACAGAAGCATTGTTGGCAACCTCGCAAAGTATGATGCCTTGATAGGAATGGCATTCCTTTTGAGAAATCAGGCAACGATTAAATGTGGGAACTCGACGATACTTTTTCCTAAGGACAAGGTTAAAGCAAACTGCACGCCGACTAGTGGACTAGTAAGGGCAGCAGCGGTAGCAACTACAGAGGAAGTCATGGTGATGTTTTCTGAGGTCTTCTGAGACCCAATTCCGGAAAGATTACCACCATTGTGAGAATACAAGCATCGAATCGAGTTGAAGGATAAGGAGAACCTTAAGACGCAACTAATATTCGGAGTTCCGGAAAAGTATTAACTCAAGCTTAAAGAATGGCTTGCTCGGAAGGAACGAGAAGGAGTCACCTATCGGAAGGAAGTTCCTGGCGCAGCACCACTGTTTGTCTAAGGAAAGACTGATGGCAGGATCCGACCCCTGGTCGATCTAACTGCACGAAATGACAACACAAGAAAAGATGACACACAAATCCCTAATCAAGGGACGATCCTGAATGCACTGGTACGATCGAGATATCGCAGCAAGATCGACTTGAGTAACGCATACTTCCAGACAAGAGTGGAACCACAATACGAATACCTGAACTGTTTCAAAACACGCTTTGGAGGATTAGTCAGCAAAGGGATGCTGCAGGGAGATATGAATGCACCTGGAACATTTATGCGGATCATGTCACATCTAATAAGGGATTATCTTGGAGAATTTGTGTGGGTTTACATTGACGACATACTCATATTCTCAAACAAGGAAGACGAGCATATGGAACACATCAAAACTGTCTGCAGGAAGCTGAAAGAAGCACATTTCTTCGCTAGCAGAAAGAAGTCGGAGTTCTTTTCATCTAGGATCAATGTACTAGGACCTGTGGTGGACGATGACGGGCTTCACGCCTCACCTGAGAAAATCACGAGAATAGGAGAATGGACGACACCTAAAGATAGGAAAGAACTACAAGAATTCTTAGGATTGGTCAACGACATTAGCCAATTTCTACCACACATTGCAACGATTACTGCACCCCTTACCGACCACACCCGAAATGCGGAGTTTGTATGGACACCAACTCATGACACAGCGTTTCAGAATACGAAGAGGCTTGCCGATGATAACGAGGTCATCAGCCCTATTAACCACGAATCTGGAGTACCCATATGGTTAATAACGGATGCGTCAGACACAGGAGTTGGAGCCTGGGTTGGACAAGGCGAAACGCCTGAAACAGCACGACCAGCATCCTTACACAGCAGGAAGTTCACTAATACGCAAATGAACTATGGGACAACAGACAAGGAGGCACTGGCGATCATGGATGCCTTGGTAGCATTTGATCACCTCATTGCAGGACATCAGTTTACGATTGTTACAGATCATCAACCCCTGATGTATCTGAGGACAGATCGGAGACCGACTATGAAGCAAATGAGGTGCCGTACACACCTAGCAGAGTATATGGCAAATATAGTTTACAAGCCTGGGGCGACAAACTATTTAGCCGGCGCACTTTCCCGCCTTTATCGACATGATACTGGACCAGCGGAATACGCCCAAGACCCTACTGAAGAAACGGAAGACCTCGCAGCTACCAATACCCACGAGAACTCACCCTCTACCTTATTTGCTACTTCATTCTTTTCTGACACTATGTCACGCTTTGAACCCCTACGCACTCTTGGAGATCACTCTGAATGTGGCTCTGATTGCAGTCTGAGGGAAGGGAACGACTGGGGAGATATGGTCTCCTCTGGACATCTCAGCGAAGAAGAATTAAACCACTCAGCGATTCATTGGACAGCATGCCACAGAGCAGTATGCGAATTCCATAACGAGAACAGACTTGCAGGACAGGTCATTACACCTGAATCTCCTGAGGTGGCTACAATGAGAGTGAGATACCTAGCTGAAGGCAATGAGGGTCCCAGAGCTAGAATTGACCTTGACGGAGTCAGAAAATGACTAGCCACGGCACTAGAGCATGACGATCCCCTTGCCGAATGCAAAGAGTGCGACGGTCATGATCAGGAAGCCCACGATGCCTACATGGCAAAACGACAGAAACCCGTCTATGGAGGAGGCTAATCCCACTGCAACAGAACCGTTCCGACAATTATTCCACCTACCCTATCGCAGGATGAGCGCATTCTGTATGATGTCTTCGAAGATGCAGGAGACACTTCGCGCCTCGAGCAGGTACTTGATGAACGCGATACCATTCAACTTACTACTAAGAGGCAGAGCATGTGGAGAGAACAACTAGTCAACGCCTATAGGAAGGATGAGTTATACAAGGTAGCTCTTGACTCGGGAGAGACAGCAAAAGAGGGAAGGATGGAATACTACCGCATTGGTGAAGGACTGATGTTCGCTACCACGCGCAAAGGACTTCAAGCCCTTTACATACCGAAAGGCCATGCAGTAAATGGTCAGACCCTTCGACAACTCCTCATATCAGAAGTTCTTGACAAAGGACACCACAGCGCGGAAAGGAATCTCAGATACGCTACTCAGTACCTTTACTGGCCAGAGGTGTGGAAGGATTGGAGAGATAACGTTAGGCAGTGCGAGCACTGTCAGAGGAATAAGGAACGCAATACGTTGCCCGAAGGCAATGCCCAGATGATGCCGATTCCTCGGGAGATTTTTACATCTTATGCTATTGATTTTGCAGGACCTTTCAACAGGAGTAAAGGACCGACAAAGACCTATGATATGCTCTTGGTAGTTGTGAACCGGGCTGTTGGATTTACCTAGTTCATCCCGACTACTTCCGATGCGAATTCAGAGACCACACTACCCTATCTTCGTCACCACGTATTCTCACCCCATGGCACACCTACGTCAATCGTTAGCGATGTAGATCCCATGTTCACTTCACACCTTTGGCAACAAAGTATGAAGTCGATGGGAATCGAACACATTAAGGCCGTGCCTGGACATCATGAAACGAATAGGCAAGTGGAACGCAAGATTAGGGAACTCAAGACCGCCTTGAGAACCATCACCAACAAGCGGCAGAATAATTGGGTGAATTCATTGCAGGATATGGCTGCATATACGAATGCTGGACTTTCTGATACCATTGACATGTCACCATACAAAGCGGTGTAAGGACGAGACTACCCCTTATTGGCGACCTATAGGATCGAAGGCACGGCTCTCCCAGCGTCTGAGCATTATCTTAATCGACACCAGGAGCTGAGGAATGATGCATATCAAGCACTCAAGCTTGCTAGGATCCGCAGCACCAGAGTTGCAGCTAAGAGGAGGACAACCCACAAACCCATCCGGGTTGGACAATTCCTGATGGTATATGGCGACAGATTTGCGACGGAATCTGGAAGGAGTAAGAAACTGGAGCCACGATGGCAAGGGCCTTTCCAGGTCCTTGAATACGATGAACAAACGCAGAACTATACAGTCAAGATAGACTCGAAAATCTACCGCAGGAAGGAGGCAGTTTTTCACTGTTCGATGGTTAAGAAGTTCTTCCCCAACGATAATGCCAGATTCCCTGGACGGACTCATGCCAAACCCGCACCCATCCTGGTCGAAGAGATGCCTGAATGGGAGGTTGAGGAGGTGCTGGACCACCGCGAACGCTAGGGCAAGGCCCAGTTTCTTGTCAAAAGGAAAGGTTACCCCAATAGTGACAATATTTGGGAACCGAAAGAATGTCTCGAGAATGCGATGGATCTTGTTCAGGGCTGGTGGACTGCCAATATGCCTGGAGACGGATTTCCTGTGGAAACAGGATTTATTACTATGTCCTATAGCGAGACGACGCCTGGCTGGACCGAATTTGAGGATGAAGGGCCAGTTGATTGTGATTTTTTCAAGCCCTATTTGGAAAGCGAGTATGATGACTTGGATTTGAGAATTGTGGAGTTATTACGAGTTGGATATAGGTGTAGTTTGATTGATGAAAACAGATGTTTTGTTTCCGGGGTGTAACCGGTACAGGTACTATGGTTACCGATGGATTTCCTTTAGGATTAGTTTGGTTTCAGGATACGAGCCTTGTGGCTGTAGCCTTGTTACGTATGCAGGAGGTATCGTTTGATACCTAGTTTGTTTTATGTTTGGTTTCGGGATACTAGGTTGTGCCTCTCCCTGATTGTTTTTCGGAGGTATCATTTGATACTTCGGTTGTTTGAAGTTTTGTTTCAAGGGATCGGTTGATACCTTGAATGTTTTATGTATTGTTTGATGGTATCGATTTGATACCATAGTTGTTTTAGGATACGAGCTGTGCTCGTAGGAGTAAGGCTTTAGGAAAAGCCGGCCATGTATTTAAAGTGTGTACCTTTTGGACTTAGAAAGAGCAGCCTTCGACAGACAGAGTTTTCAATATACTTTGTTGGATAGTTACCTCTTCAGTTCGCCACGATAGTGAGAAGCCGCCAAATACTTCAAGACCTCCGCGATAGAGTAAAAGGTTTTATCTAACAACCTTTCGGAGCCTCCACTTGATCAATCCGCCTAGGCCACTCTTTGGCTAGGATTTCAAGTGCACAACACGGGACGGTTTCTTAAAGGTTCTCAGTGTACCGAGAACCGATAAGCAAAGGTTACCGGCAGAGGTAGGAGGGGAGGCCCATCCCCGGGGGGGAGCGCCGTTTGATCGCCACCAAGACGGCCTGAGCTTTGGCCAGACGCTTGTTAAAGTGGGGGGTAGTTGCTAGGGAAGGGGTAAACCAGAGACCGAGCCACCTCAGCTCACTCTTTGGACGGAAGATCATCCTATCGACGAGTATTGGGGCTGTTGAGCGTGGGTCCCTGTCCCGGCTGATGCGCCAGTGAATCAGATCGGTTTTGCGAACGGAGAACCCTACGCCTAGGCTGACGCCTCTTGCGTTTAGGACGGCATACTGCCTCTGCAGTAGCTGGACATTGCGGCGGTAGAAGCTTGACGAGACCGTAAGGGCGAAGTCGTCTACCTAGGGGAGTGAGATGCCATAGGGAACCTCCATGTGGAGCCTCGAGACGTATATGACCAATACAAGAGGTCAGACCGTGGACCCCTGGGGGGTACCGACAGAGACAGGGGCGAAAACCTTGGGCGGCCCCTGGACAAGTAGGCGACAGGATCTGCCCGTTAGTCAGGAGCGCGTCCAGGATACTAGGTATGGATTGACCGACTTGGCTTTAAGCATGCCGCAGAGGGAGGACGGGTTGACATTGTCGAAACCCCCTTTGATGTCAATGAAGAGAGTGGACACTTTCCTTTTGTCCATCTGAAGGGTCGTGATCTCAAGCGTCATGGTGTTGCAGGCATCCGAAACTGACAAACCTGCCTGGGATCCGCACTGGTGACGGGTGATAATGCCTGTCATATGGGCCACGCAGGAGAGGCAGCCATTTATGATCCTTTCTACGATCTTTGAGAAGGTCTGGAGCCGGACAATGACACGGAAGAAGGAGGGCGAATCGGAGCTCGGCTTACCTGACTTGTCCTGGACGATGCCGTCTACCCTTTTCAGCAAGGGGGGCTGGTAGCCGTATGAAACAAGAAGGGTCCAGAGGTTGAGGATCAGGCCGGGAGCCACTTTGTTGATGCGTTTCCAAACACAATTGGGGGTCTTATCAGGACCAGGGGCTGACAAGGGTGATGATCGGGCTAACTGCATATTTATCTCTGACGCTTCCACCACCAGGATGTCCTTGAAGGGGAGGAGGATGGTGTCGGGTGTAACAACTAGATTACGCGGAAAGAAGTAATCAAGGAGGGCCGTGTTGAGCACGAGCGGTGTTGAGGCCCTGGGCAGTTCCTGGGAACGGGGGGGGCGGCCTATTGCGACCTTCTTCGCTGTCCACACTGTCCTGGGGGTAGCCTTTGACAAGAAGTTGCACCAGTGATCCCTTTTTGCCTTTTCCATAGCTTTGAAATAGGAGGACCGGGCGGCTCTGGCCGACAGCAGGAGGGAGGACCGGGCGGCTCTGGCCGACAGCAGGAGGGAGGACCGGGCGGCTCTGGCCGACAGCAGGAGGGAGGAGTCGTGGCGTTCCTATTTTGATGCCCGGAGAGTGGACTTCTAGGCTTTCCTGAGTTCCGGAACTGTTGTGGTCCACCACGGCTTGGATCTGCGGATGACGTTCTTGAGGGGGGTGTGTAGCGCTAGGGTGGCTGAGATTCTGTTGAGATTGGTGTCGAACAAGACCCCCCATGAGGGGGAAGTCGGGAGGGAGGGGGGAGGTGCGATTTCCAACGATTTTAGGGCTTCGTCCACCTGGGGCCAGTCCATCAGGGCCCAGTTAGGTTTGAGAGATGGGGCGCGAAACAGTGGTGCATCGAAACGTACGAGGCTGGGAATATGATCTGAGCCTGTGGAGGGCAGGGGGTGGGACCATTCTGAAAAATATGGTGCGCGGAGGGGGCGGGCAAAGGCCAGGTCTAAAAGCCCAGGTCTGCCTACAAGGGACATGGAAAACGAGGTGTAAACCCCTGACCTGGTGAGGAGGGAGAACCCAAGTTCTGTGGCTCTGTCAAAGTAGGGGACGCAGGTAGCGAGCTGAACCTCTTTGAAGGTTCTTAGAGGGTCAGCGGTAGGGTGGTGGATGTTGAGGTCGCCCAACGTGAGCCTCGGGCCTAGCATGTGCGGGAAGAGAAGTTCAGGGGGCACAGTTCGAGTATTGTTCGACCAGCCTTTGGTGCTGTAGGAGTTGATGATGGTGAACCTAGTCATGGAGGGATTGAAAAAACCATCAAGGGTAAAAAGATCAAGGGCCATGATGTCACCCCTGTCGAAAAACCGCGGGAGTAAAGTAATGGTTGACAAAAAGGAACTAAAAACATAAGACGCCACGCGAGGCTTCTTGGTACTCGTGCCTGGGGGTGAAAAACAAGAGTAAAACTTGAAGGAAGGAAGCTTGCCCTTATAAACCCGAGGGTCTTGGACGGCAACTACCGAAGGAGTCTGTGCCAATTGGGAAAAGGAACCAAATAAGGAAAGAAACACATCCCAGATCCTGAGGCAGTTGTGTTGAATGGGTGTGAATGTTCGTGGTGCCAGGGGAGACAAGGAGGAAGCCCCTTCTCTTCCACTAAATGGAAGGTTGTACTGCATTAGCGGGCCAAGCCCGAACCGGTGTGAGGGGCTGGGGAATGACTGGGTGGCTCCAGGAGAGGGAGGCCACTCTGGTCAGTGGAGGGCCACTCGGGGGCCAAAATCGTGGTTGATCTTTGAGCAGATGGAGTTGCCATTTCAAGCGCCGGTTGGAGGGAACAGGTGGGAGAAGCGGGGGGCTGCTGGACAACTCTATCGGTGGCAGTGTCCATCGCGTCTTGCGCAGGCGGAGGAAGGATCTCGGCCACAGGGGGTGAACGCCTGAGAGTGGGGGGGACTGGTCGTTCAGTACAGTCCCTATAGAGGGCAGAGTGGTCTGCCCCACACTTGGCGCAGCGGGCTGGGGAGGAAGACCAACAGTTGAGAACAGGCTTAAGGTTGCCGCTGCTAGGGCAAATAAGGTTTGGGCATCGATGGTTGGCTCGGGTGTGGTTGAGGGAGCAGAGGGGCCAGACGGGGTCTTTGGACTCGCACCGAGGGGCGACGTGGCAGAAGGCCCAGCAATTTCTGCATTGAGTATAGCGGTTGGAGGAGTAGGCCCGCTCAATGGGGCAGGGCCAGGAGCAAAGTCTGTTCGAGGAACCTATCGTAAGGACGTCCCCTGGGTGGACGGAGACGATGGCCAAGGTCGCGGTTTGACCAGCCCTCGCTTCCGCGTTTGGGTTGTGGAACCTGGCCGCAAGGATGCGTACATTTTTCGAGTTGTAGATGGAGTCGGAGAGGCTCAGGAAAAGATCTGCTGGGGCCTCTGAGAGGAAGGCAATCGGAAGGGAGTGGATGGCTAGCCAGACTTCGGTGGGGGCGAGGCGGAAGGGCAGCCAGGGAGCGTGTCCCACGGGGAATGAGCGGTTGAATTGTGTTGTGAGTGTGTCAAAGTACAGCGCAAAGGCGGCAGCGGGAGTCATAGTGCCGGTAACAAGGAGGGTAACGGAGCCCCTCTCATTGACCTTAGTAGTGATCGCGAGGGGGAGGGTACAGTTGGCATCTCAGACGAGGCGTGCGGCAATGTCTAGGAATGAAGCAGCTATCAGCGTGGCTTGATCGTCTTCAGAGGGGGAAAGGGAGGAGCATAAAACCTTCTTTCCGCTGTGGGGAGCGACATGGGAGCCGGAACGTTCGGCACTGAGTTGCTGACAGACGCGACTTGTGCGGCCATGGGGGGGCCCTTCTTCTTATTACTTTTCTTTGGGGCGACAGCCGTTGTGGCCTGAGTGTAGGTCTGATGGGGCTTGGGGCAATTGCGGTCGAGATGACCGGTGACGAAAAAGGAGGGATCAGCGCACTTGCCATCACGGAACGCGTTGGCTTCCCACGAGTCAGGGAACTTGTCTGCATAAGCGCGGGGGTCTGTGTAGAAAGCTCGCCTGATGGGATCATAACGGGGGATGTCCGGGTCAAAGCCCCTATTGTTGCCGTTCATTTTCGGGGGGGGGGCATGGGGCCTGGAGGTCAGAAGTGGGGCCGCAGGACTTGTCACCACACCAGGCGGGGGAACAACAGGCTGAGGTGGGGTCGCGAGGGCAGTGGGGGGTGCGCTGACTCTTTGTGACAGGTCACAAAGAGAGGTGTTGATAGGGGAACGTTTCATTGCTAGTGCTGAGTGGGTGGGGAGGGGTGTGCACCACGGACTGCACAGTAGCGAGCTGGGTTGCAACAGTGCCGAGTTGCTTGGTCATGGAGGCAAGCGCGTTGAGGGAGGAGCAGAGAAACAGGATGAGAATGGATTCGCCATCCGACAGGTCATTGAGATGCCTGTCGTCCGGGATGGAGATCTGATCTGGGGAGAAGCGTAACCAGTCACGTGTGTCATGAATGAACTGGCGGAGGAGAAGGAGATGCTGAGAGGGTTCCTCAGCTATTGAGGACGACCTTGAGGAGGGAAGGAAGGTGAACACCGTAGGGATGTCTAGGAGATTGTCCATTGTTGGCACTGGGGATCAGGGATGCGAAGCCTGAACATGGGGCAGAAATAGGGGGTGTGGCGGGATCATGCACTGAACGAGGTGGAGTTATGATTTCAATGACTGGAGGTGTAGAGAGCGCGGAGCGTGAAGTGAGGGAGGGGTCAGCGGGGCCTTTATAGAGATTTCACGGAAGCTGTACATTTCGCAGGCGGTGAGCTCTAGAGGACGTACAAGTAGGGAATGCAACTTAGGGTATACCGCGACGTCGTGCTGTTGATCAGGATCTGTATGGCTTGGATACTGGATCGTGCGATAGATAACGAACGCACTTTGCCAATGACAGTGGATAAAGATATAGATCGTAGGTTATCGAAAGATCATGAAAAGTACTGAGTATTAATTGTCACGGGCGATTTGCAGCACCACCTGCGATAGTGTTTTAAGCCTCACAAGTGTGCATGCGCCAAGAGACATTGCGTACAGTGGCGTCTCTTGGCATCACAGTTAGCCAAGATCCTAGCTCCCGGCCTGAACCTGAACACAACACTACAAGCTCTCATACAACACCATGTTCAAACACAGACAAGGGAACTTATGGGAGCAAGATCTAAAGGCTATTCCAAAACTCTGAAGTACTACTCTATGAAATCTATCGAACAGACACTGAAATCACTAATATATGTCTTAGTAGACATAGCATACAAACGATGTGCGATCAGATTGACCACACTCTGATCCACCACACTCTGCGGACAATGTCAAACGCAATCTCTTAACTGGACTGGCGTCTTCGTCACCTTTTTCGTCATAGAACTGTGCCCCATACATCCTGTCCTCCATTGCTTTCAACCACTCGCCAACATTCGAAGCTTGACGCAATTTCTAATTCAAATGCTCCCAATCTTCCAAATCGTATAGCGCTCCACGCTTCCATACCTTGACATCCGAAGTCTCACCCTCGCTGCCCCTCAGGTCCCCCCTATGGTGGGTATGCATTTTGGATGAAAATTGAATAGCCAGGGGTATACGAGACTGGGCGGATTGGGTCGGATCAGCAACGGGGGCTTGTGAGGTTCCAATGATTGCTTGACATCCCTTGCAGGCGTCGGAGACATCAGATGATGAACTGCTAGATACTGGGAGACAAAGGGGAGAGTGATTTGCCTGGTTACCTCCAGCATTGGCTGGGCCAGGGTCAGGTCTCAGTTCCTTTTGTGGGGCTTGAATGCTAGTACGTGCCCCTGCTTGCCGTGCCCAATTGGTGATGGCATTTGCAGGAAGATAGTTGTGCCTTCGCAAGGGTGGAGCGGATACCCTGTCCACAGTATATTGGCCATAACAATAGACCAAGGGATCCAATGGATCCTCGAGAACCGGATTCGACCGCAGCCAGGCCCTTACGTCTTCATCATTCTCGATGAAGACATAATTTATATTAGATACCAGGAACCCCGGATGAAGACACAGCTCTTTGCGGCCTTCACCAGTCGCGCCGAGTATGTAGCCAATCGGGTTGTGTGGCACAGTTCTCGAAATAATCACGGACAGTCCGCATATGTCATAGGCATTTAACTCAGCCAAACCTACCCCATTGCTAGGAGGATTGCCCCAAGGGAGAGGGCGATAATTTGGTTGTGGTGCCTCGATATCGGCCAGATTACGGACCCAAACAATACAAACAGCACGTCGACGTCCAAGCATAGCGTCCCAATCTATTGATCCTAAGTCAGTAAGTCAAAAGAAAACAAATCCAAATTGGTGCATAAAAACTGCTTAACTTGGGACAGAGCCGACACTGCACGAGGTACTCGTTGTGCCATGCCAAGGTATTCAAACCCCGGATCCTCCACGATGAGTGGCGCAGCTCCCGGAATATCTGCCGGAGTAGCATTTTGCATCCCAGGTGGGGTACCTAGAAGGCCCATTGGCGGAACTGCTTGGATTCGCGGAGGAATAATTACCTGGATGGCAGGATTGTTCAGATCTTGGGGATTCGCTGCACCGCGAGGATTGTTCAGAGCTTGGAGATTTGCTGTGCCACCAGGGTTATTCGGAGCTTGGACATTCGCTAGAGCATGTTGGACCAGCACTGGCGTACCAGGGATCAACATTGGGAGAGCCAGATGGTGGGTTGGAGAAATGTTCGCCAGAGGGGGTAGATATTTCAGCCCAAAGCTCAGGACATTCCGAGCTCCAGCATTCGCCGGGTTTGGGGGTGCAGGATTGTTCCGAGCTTGGAGAGTCACAGGGCCTGTGGGTGGCGGGTTGTTCTGCGCTTAGGGATTCGCTGTGCCGGGAGGATTGTTCTAAGCTGGGGGGATCGCTGGGCTTGGGGGTGGTGGATTGTTCTGTACTTGGGGAGTCGCCACGGGAGCCTGTTGCATCCCCAGGGGGATACCGTGAATGCCCATTGGGGGAGCTGCTTGGATTTGCACAGGAATAATTACCGGGCCATGACCATTGTTCTGAGCTCGGGGGATCGCCGGGCCTGACCGTGGGTGATTGTTCTGCGGTCAGGGATTCGCCTGGGGAGCAGCTACATTTTGGGCTGGCCCAGGAGCATTGGCCCAGGAGGACTTTGGACAACTGGGCCAGCGTTCGGTACCGCTGTTGCAATATTCCACTGGCACTAAGGTGGTACGTTGAGGGGTAGTAATATTGGGTTCAGAATGACTTGGGCAAGGGGGACGCCCAGGGGGGGTGGAGGCACCTCGTTATTGGTCTCAATGGTCTTGGTCAACTTCTTCCCACAGTGCTTAACCAATTGAAGAACTGCCTCATTGCTCACATGCATACTAGCCATGTTATTGGCTGCTGGACCCGGTGGCGAGTTCATCGCACGCAGGTTGGAATCTCCTCATACCTGCGACGATTTGCTGGAATTCGCCTTCTGGGAAGTTTCAATCATCTGAAATATCGCCCCTTGTTAACATCTGATCTTTGACAGCATCCCCCCAACAAAGGTATGCAGGAGGGCTTATTTTTGGGATGATGGGGGATCACCATGCTCACCTTATGATCGTTAATCAATCCACGATCCAGGTGTTGATGAGAATACTCCCCAACGAGAGTAAAAGGTGGAAGGTGAGAGGTCTGACCCGCAGGCGGCGCCTGCTGTGCACCTCGGGCCGGCATCAGGGCGTACCCTACAATGTTATTCTGCGCCATAACCGTGGATTCTTGGTGTATATAGATGGCAGTATTTAGGGATACTTGTGATGCGATAACGGTGGCTATTGTGGACGTTCTGAGTGTGAGATGAAACTTGGTATAAAGCCCATCCAGTATCGTGATCAACGCACTTTATATATCAAACGCCCAGATCCTCTACCTGATTTGAAAGAATGATGAATTCGTTTCATGATTTGATAAGAAAACGCGAATTTGGCACTCTATGACAGGACTCTTCCATTGTCTATATATGTACTGGGCAGTTTTGTCTCAAACTGGGATCTGATCTAATCCAAAAAGGCTATCTGATTATCTCGTTGATCTCCTTAGTGCTGGCACATGCCACACAGTGTATTAGTTATCATGGTCATGTGCAGCAACGCACAAGTCCGTGACACAACGCCCCATGTGAAAACTTTCTTTCCTTGGTTACAACCCACTTATACTTTCTCCCTTCACTCAACACGAACCTTTCCCTCCACTAACCTCAACGCTCACCTGACATGCTTCTATGATATCTTCCCTCCACACCCAAGCCTCCGACAGGGATGATTCTCGCTCTCACACAAATTCTCCTTTCGTCTAGCTAATCGTGAGAGAAGTTAGAACCACTCTGGGGCGCTTCTAAATGGGGCCGTGAGGAAGTGGTGAAACTACTACTCGCCTGTGATGACCTCAAGCCAGACACGCCAGACAACAAAGGTAGAACACTATTCTCGAGCTCTTATTGCAATGGGCATGAGGGGGTCTTGAGACTACTACTTGAGCGGGACGATGTCAATCCCAACAAACCCCACAACAATGCTAAAACACCACTCTGGGGCGCTGCTTGTGATGGGCAGGAGGGGGTGGTGAACCTACTACTCGCAAGGGACGATATCGATTCCGACAAGCCGTACAACGACGGTAAAACACCACGCGGGAGAGCTGCTTGCTGTGGGCATAAGGGGGTGATGAGACTCCTACTCGCACTGGACGATGTCAACACCGACAAGTCAGATAACGATGGCCAAACACCACTCTTGGCAGCCTCCATGTTTGGGCATGAGGGGGTTGTGAGACTACTAATTGCACAAGACGATGTCAATCCCGACAAATGGCCCAATCATCGTAAAACCTCCTTTTCTGATGATGGCTGGAGAAGCGAGAATTCCTCCTCGGTTAGAGAGCCGGAGCTGCACATCGCAGCCACAGTAGGTAAGTCCCTATCATCCCACCCTTCTCAAATTTTGCTAGCTGACATCGAGTGGCTGCTCCATCTACATGTGTCGAAGCCCAGATTCATACGAAGAGTAGTATAGAGTACTCAGAGGTACAACCTATCCAGTGTGCGAGGAAATTACTGCCATGGGTAATCTCAGCATTTACTAATTTTTACAAAGTGCCGAAAACCCTTCTAGCTCGCCTAGCACAACCACATTTACTTGTGTCATGTATATCACATATGCTGACCGCATCACAGAGATGGAAGTTAACAACCATCACAATAGATACCGATGGAGAAAACCGCCACTCAGAAAATTGCAAACATAGCTCTTCCACCGTTGCAGGTTTTATTAACTAATCCCTTGGCTGGGTACGAAGAAGCAAGGGGTAGTCCTTCTATCAGTAAACACTAACTTTTCACTCCGCGCGCAACTCACCTGTACGCGCTTGCCGAATACGTGCTAGCCACCTTCCCTCCCTTGTGCAAGAACAACATCTGGCGCCTTCTCACGGACGCTCAGAAGTGCCGCGCCCCTTTTTCAGTCTAGACCATGGGAGAAGGCTATCTCCGACAAAGGCGAGAAGGTGAGGAAGGAGCCCTCCAGGCTATCATCTCTGAATTATCAGGCTTTGACAGGAATATCGACGGCAGTAACCCTATCAGAACCTAATCCTACGATATATAGGATCTATTGAAGATCTGATTCCGAAGGATAAGCATGCTCAGTATTCCCAACCATCCCGTCCGGAGTGCAGGGCCCTCGCGTCCAATAGTCCCCTCCGTCCGAGGCGGGGTTGGTATCGACAGCCAGGCAAGACATCCGTTCTCACCATTTCCAGAAAGACTGCAGGGCCCAGCCGTCAACCTACAGTCCTGCAGTTAATATCAATTTCCGGTAGGGCCTCACCGTCTTTGGAGTTGACGGCCGTCCTGTGTCAGGACGGGCGTTACCTGTATGTACCCGCCTTCACCTGCCCTCCTGAGTGAGGACGGGCATTACCTGTAGGTATTTCGAAAAACACCATAAAAATACTTTCGATTCGCTATCTCCGTCAGCTTATAATAGGTTCAGTTTCACAGGGTAATAGAATTGCATGTGTTGGTTACTGAGATTTAATAACTCCCTGATGGTGGATTTTATCCCGCATAGAAAAGTACTAACTCTTGTGAAGACTTCTAGGCACTAGATTCGGAGATAGCAAATGACAGGAGTTTTTATGGTATTCATAATGTGTGATTGCTCTATCCGCTACGCTGGTGTGTTATACCTTTGATAAGAGAAGAAAATATGCTTGGTGATTTGGAGGACAGAGCGCTAATATTATGTGGAGAACTATGGCAGGTCCTGGATTGGATATGAGTGCACAGCTTGGTTGATTGATGAGAAAATTTGATACCGGATACCCAAATATGATGATAGCGTTGTAATAATGATGTTTCGTTTCTTCAAGCACAGACTCTAGGCTCGCAAAGTTTAAAATAGCAGTCCAACTGAGACACCTGGAGGGCCCGGCCGGCCGTCCCGGGCATCGGTTAGGATGGACTAGAATTTGGCCTCCGTCTCATCCAAGGGCCGCAAATTTGGTGTCCATGTCCTCTAAGGGCCGCAAATTTCGTGTCAGCCCCATCCTAGGGAAAAGACCGACGGACTGGATGCTGGGGAACACTGGTTGAATTCCCTGTTGCGTGCTGCTAGGGGTGGATATCATGGAGTGGTGAAATACTCGCTTGGACTGCCAGTGGAAAAGATCACACCTGTATTTTACACGTATGGTAATCCACGAAGATTGCTTCTTCCCAGTATTGGAGATGAACATAACAGCTGCGACGAAATTTGCTATCTTTTCTGACAGTAGCTTCATCATGAATTATGATTTAAATATAGACATGAGGCTAGACAGGTCAGTGAAGGGGCTTCCGAAGTTCTGATACAACTATCACTCGCGGAATATCACAATATTAGGCTTGTATATATAAGGAAATAATAAAAATCAAAGAATACGCTTGACCGGTCGGTCGAGGGACTGCTAGTCTAATATGTACTGGGCCGTTTTATCTCAAACCAGGATCTGATCTAATCCAAAAAGACTATCTGATCTTCTCCTCCATGCTGACATGTACTATGCATAGAATTTCTCATCACCATAGGTTACCCACCAAATGCCAAGCCAAAAGCAAAAATATTTTCACCAATCTATATTGATACCTCACTTCCATGCTTTTTCCTAGAACCACCATCCTGCCTGCTACCCCACCAACCATCCTTATCAAACCTTACAACACTGACTGGCCCCTGGGCGCGCCCTGCTACCCTGTCCTTCCCTTTCAGTGCCGTATCACCTCAATCTGAATCGCAGACTTGAGGGCAGATTTTACCTGAAATGCCACATTGTGTGTGTTGCAGGCATGATAAAGGTGAGAACATATGTACTCCTGCCCACATTCTAAGGGTGGTTCTGACTTCTCCGATAGGGAAGGCTGAGTACTAGGTAGGGTGTTCGCTCCCTCCTGCCCTCGATATCGATTGCCCCGTCTGGAAGCATCCCTGGAGCAAATCTCCTACAAAGTCTAGCCGATTGGGTGTGCCTCATTCTACAAAGTTCGACCCACCGTGGCATAACTCGACACCAATGTCCGCGAATACAGAAGCGGACGCCCACGAGCTGCATCGTGCTCAACGAACGGAGATAATCTTCGCTCCTAGCACCTGTACCCCAGAGCCTCAGCATGTCGCTAGAACAATTCTACGTGGGGAATATGAGTCGATAGTCAAGAATGAAATAGAGGGTAGTAAGTCCGTACAAAAGTATCTTGTTGCTACGGATGTGAGTGGAGAGGCCCAGCATACCCTGGAGTGGACAATCGGGACAGTTCTGGGAGCTGTCAATACTCCGATGGCCATATATGTCATCGATCAGGATACGGTAGAAGATGGCGGCAAGATTTTTCTAGATGAGATGATAGCGGGAGAATTGAGGAACTAGGCTGCCGCAATGGGGACCAGCTTTGCGGCTATGAACATGCCTCATACAACGGGAACACCGTCTCGTCCCCCCAATATGGGTGAAATTTCAGAGAGGAGTAGGGAGCGCATGGAGGCCGAGGCGGAGAAGTGTGTTGCGGCAGGGGCGATCGCTAGGCCGGTGGGCAAGCTTCTAGGGGAGACGAGGCCTAAGGTTGTGGATGCTGTAGGGATTATTCACAGAGGCAGTCTGAAGACTCTTGTCACTGAAATCCTGAGTTTGTAATTTATTTCTAGATCTACGATTGTCTCACCAAAATGATTTAGATCGACTTTATGGACCCTACACTTGTGGTCCTTGGTTCCCATGGTAGAAATGCCCTAGAGGGGTAGGGGCCCTGAATTATACCCTGTTCGTAGTACTTGGCGTCCTTCCGGGATCTGGCCACAAAATCCCCTATCCCTGTCATGGTTTCCCAGAAAAAGCTTAAGCGGGCTAAAGGTTTGGTAAAGCCAACAAGGTTTTCGCTTCTCTCCGCGACCCTCTCGCATCCTATCAATTAGAATCACTCCCCGGGTTACCACATACATCTCTTCTTCCTTCGTCATCATGAAAAATCTTTTTAGTTCCTTATCAAACATGGCCCTTACCAACTGCTCCGCATTCAGGAATGCCTTTATATATGATTCTAAGAATTGCGGCGGCGTAGTCCTCGGAGGTCTATGGGTCACACAAGGGATACCGAATGCTAATCTCTATCTTATTGTAGAGAATTTCTGTTCAATAAATGATATGTACTGCCTGCACGACGAGAGTGAGAAAGTGGTTGAAAGGGATGCACAGCAGCTCCAACTCGGCAAATATCCTGTTGTCACCAATGGTAGGTTTCTTCATTGCTTCCATGATTAGCATTTACTCACCCTGGATAGCCTCTATCAGTGTCACCCAAGAAGCCCCTCTGCTTGGTACCTGGCGGTATTTAGAAACCGGAACTCAGGATGGATCATTTTGTGATGCGGTGAGAAGAAGTGACAGGAGATGCGTTAGAACAGATGATCCGGTGAGAGAGGCCCAGGCCGGCAGGTGGCGGGGCTTCGACTCGCCTTATGTTTTTCCTTTGGCATACAAGGGAAAATGGAAAGAAATTGTGTACAATAGTTTATCCGATCGTTGGACCAATGACTCCGACAGGTACCGCATCAACTCTGTACGGGCTGCGATATTGAATAATCGCAGTATACATCGTTACTTCGACACCTATGAGGTGACTATAAATCCCGATGTAGAAATATCTAGCTCTTCAAGTTTGTGTCGGTAGGAATCGGGCAGGCTAATTATAGGATAGTTTGCTTGATGATAGCCGAGCTTGATACAGATGAAATGGCCGGTTGTCAACTTGGCTAGAGGTTCACGAATAACCCACCCCGGCTGCATGATGAACTCCTACGCTGGCACCTTTAATGTTCCCAAGCGCCCAGTCCATCCATCTTTGGCCTAGGATGGGACAGATGCTATGTTTGAGGCCTTTGACCGGGACGGATGCCAAATTCCAGTGTGTCCTGATCTATGCCAGGGACGGACCGCCCGGCCCTACAGGTGTATTAGTTTATCTCTCATTCCCGAATCTCATTAGCATGAGGTCTGTGTTGCTATAAAGAAGTCAAACACTTCGACTCCAATATACAGGTGATGGCGGTTCTTACTAATGACGCCCGGGCCCGACAGGTGACGCCCGCTAATTCAAAAGACAGCTGGGCCCCACGGTGAGTTACCATTTCCATTAAGACTGCAGGGCCCCTCCATCAACCTACAGTCCTACTATGAATATGGAGGACGGGGGTCTTGACCCATTAGCCATACCAAGCCTGCCCGGGATGGACGGGAACATTGGACAGCAGGGCCCTGCACTCTACCCGGGACGGTTGGGATTACTAGGAACTTTCACCAGGTGGTTCTTAGTCCGGTGATGGGAGCCTAACTAGCGCGGAAAGCACGGGGGGATGCTGGGCGGATCAGGGAGTTGAAGGGGTGATTATCCCCATCCAATCTCCTATCATATTTTACAGCAACTAATATACTTACTGTCGCTGTAGGATTTGATGTCTCTTTTTTTACCATGACATTTCCTCAAAAGTTATACCAAAAGAGAATCGACTTTGGCATGACTCTTGAGGGGGAATGGAGCTAGAACTCCCTTTTCGTTACATCAATTGAATGCACTTGCAATTGCGATTTTTTCTCTTTTGATCCCCATGTTCCAATTCTTTGTTTCCCATCCGTGATTTGTGTGTTTTTCTGTATTGTATACGGCCGTAACTGGGGAGCGAGAAACACAATCTTTCCATTTCCTTCTTCCTCACATTTCTTATTAATTTTTACTTTTTTCTGATAATCTCCTTAGATGGTTGAATTGTAGGTTGTTGAGTGATGGATACTTCGGTCACTATCAAGATTAAGCACCGCCATGCATTCTTATTTTTACGCTTTGTTTAATGTAAGCACGCACAGTTAGAAATATGAGGTTAAGCACTGCTGTGCGTTCTTTTGGAGCTTGGCTATGTCTTAACTTGGACAGATATTGATGACAGAGTCCTCGTAGCCATATCATCCTCTTGCTTGAAAGTCTTTATCACCCACTCAAGAATAGAGTATAATAATGAGATCTGGAACTGAGTATATTAGTGAGTTTTGGATACCGTTCGGAATTTTTTCCCTCCTGATTTTGATTTTGGAGAAGCGAGGCTGCATGTTCTTGTACTGAGTCAGTGATGGCAAAGGTGGTGATTTTTCTATATGCCGGGTATGAATTTCTACAGATTCTACTATTTCTTTCATAAATATTATTATTGTCATTTGATCGTGAAAGAAGGGCGTATAAATGCATTGCAACGCTGATAACCGTACTCGTGGTCGGGCTATTATTCTTCTGGAATGTATTGCACTTGTTGGAATGTGAAATGATCCGTATTGCTGGAATGGTAGTTGGTATACATGCTGCATCTATACTACATCAAAAAGTATATGCTTGACCGCTCGGTGAAGGGGCTTCTAGTCTGATTCAACTTGAATAAATAAAACATGAGAACCACATTCGGGCGGGAACATAATATTTGTCGTCCTAGTTGTTGAAAGAAACCACAGCTCATACGACGTGACGCTTAAGCTAACTCTATCAACGACTAGATCATGTTTATCGCATGCGCGGCTCTTGCCCCTACATGCGATCAATACGCGTTGGTGTCAACACTCGACATGATACCTGCACCCTCAAATCTATACATAGCCCGAGGGATCAACGGACCAAAGTCCAACTTGAACCATGCCTAGCAAATGTCGATTCTGCCGCCGAAAATACACCCGGTGTGGTGCATATGAGAAGCACCTGTGAACTGCGGACCCAGGTGTGGACCTTGTTCTGGTGGCAACCGTACAATATATCAATATGGAATCAAGCGTATCACACAACCCAGACACGAGCGAGCGCAAGGATTCCAATTGTGAATTCGATCCAGGCCCTGCTGGATTGGAGTCTGACGAATTTTGTCGAGATATTGCATACGAGTCTGATAGTGAAGTATTCGATAACACTACATCACCCTCCGCCGGCAAACTGATTCATTATGAAGGTGCCGGGCAAGTAATCAGAGACCTTGATGGTATTGAGCATGAATACAGCAACCTGTGCGACGACCCATGGGCACCATGCAATAGCGAGCACGGTTTCAAACTAGCATCCAGGTTCATTAAGGGAAAAATATCCAAATCACGAATCAATTACTAATTCTCGAGTGGCCTAGAAGATGCTGAATCAGTCGGGTATAGCTGCATGCACACGCTGGAGAACCATCTCCGGTTACTGGTTCCGTACAGTCAATATGTGCAATGGTTCGAAGGACAGGTTGAGGATGGCCAATGAACCTTGCCATTTATTTACCGCAACGTACTAGGTTGTTTCAGATATCTCATTCGCCAGATCACATACTAAGACGCCTAGGTCTACGTGCCACGGCATGAATATGCCTCCACCGGGCAGAGAACATATGCAGAAATGGATAGTGCGGATTGGTGGTGGGACGTGCAAGTAGGGCATCCGAGTCCCACACGATTTAAAAGACCTTAGCTGACGGATCAAAGGAGACGCTTGCGCAGGGGGCTACGGTTGTTCCAATAATTGGGATGTCAGATCAGGCTAACCTTACGAACTTCTTGCGTGACAAGAAAGCGTGGCCTGTCTATATTACGATCGGAAATATTCCATCGGCCAGACGCAGCAGCCCAGGTTCAAGGGCTGTTCTGCTTCTCCCCTTATTGCCCATTCCTCACAAACTCTCAAAGTCCTCCAAAGCCGACCAACGTCAGAGGAAAATCAACCCTGACACCCTACAAGATGTATTCGAACACATCTGCGCGCCCTGACAGGACTTGGCGCGTACTGGCATCGCCAGTGACTGCGCAGACCGCAAGGTTCGACAGTGCTTTCAAATTCTCTCCGGATGGATTGCCGACTATATGGAAAATGTGGCCCTACACCCGTTAAAGACGAAGCCAGTCCTAAATGCGAGGTGCCTACCCACGAATTGGAAACAAATGCCAGAAGCTATTGAACCAGACACTACACAAGATACCAACTATACAAGCCTGAATATCAGAACTCAAGCTCGGAGTCCGACGACGATCAGATCATGTGTGACAATCTTGGTATCGGCCAAAATATTGTTCACCGCCTGAACGGGCTTTCGGTGTCTGACCTGTACAAGCCAGACGTGCTTCATACCATTTATGTTGGGCTATTTAAGCACATGATGGACTGAATCGAAGGCTTTCTTAAGAAACATGGGCGACTCCAGGCTTTCGACGACCTTTGGACCGCATTCCCGTCATACCAGGGATTCTTGGTCCCCAAAAAAGCCTACAATTAAGTTACGCAGTTCCAAGAGACAGAGATGAGCAATGTGGGGCGCTGTATTTTGGGAGTTCTCGCTGTGGCACTCCGCCAGCCTGGAGGTGCACAAGTAATCTCTTTCAAACATGCTCTCGGATCCGTCAGGGCACTGGTCCACTTCAATATGATGGCGCGATACCGAAGCCACACGTCTGACACCATAGCCTACATGGAAGATTATCTGGACCAGTTGCACAAGCTAAAAGATGTCATCTTAGAATTTCGAGTAACAAAACGCACACAGGACAAAGTTGACAAGCAACGAAAGGAGATTCGACGTCAGAGCGCCCTGGCGATTGAGTGAGTGGCCCCTGCCTACGCCGCCTGATGCGCGGCGACAATCATCAAGAAGAAAACGACCTCTGCCTGCACTTGGTTGGTTGCGAATCGCATTTCAACTTTATCAAGATGCATCTACTAAGCCACTTTTGTGACCATATATGCCAGTTTGCCAACATTGCGAAGTATTCAACAGAGATCGGAGAGCTCCCTCACAAGATGCAAATCAAAGACAGATGGCAACACTGGAACCACAATGATGCAGCACGCCACATCGTCCACAGCTACGGTCGTCAACATGCCATGAGAATGCGACTGTTGAACCTTGAATCTCTACAATGTCACGACGCCGATCTCTCGGGTGACGTCTTGCATCATTTAGACAGGACAGCCAGCACCGTGACCGTAGCACCGCCCGTTGTCTGCAGGAGGGTCCTGAAGGTACGGTGGGAAGATGTGTCCAATGTCGTAGATTTTACCTGGATCCCGGGAGTCTCACTGGAGATTATATATAGTGAATTGATCCGATATAGCAGACATAACCTGCCCATAGCTCACCGTCTTCCTGAGTACCATGCGATGCTTCGCTCACTCCCTGTTGAGATACTCACACAACTTGAAATCCCGGTTCTGGCGTTCCAAGAAGCCGCTGTTTACGACATCCACAGTCCACGATCTACCGGCGATCTACACTTTAGTAACCAGAGCAGTCGCAATGATTGGGTTTGGGTACAAGCGGGTACGGAAGCAATGTATCGTGCACTAAGGGGTCGTCCGCTGGGAAAGCTAGTTGGCCTCTTAAAAATCAGGGACTAAAGATCTGACGAAACTATACATTGGGTCACTGGTGGTCAGATGCTGACCCCAGTCAACTCAGGGCGTCTATCCGATCAACATGGCCTTGTTACAGTGCAGATGAGGCAGCACGCACGAGGGTTTACAATAGTAGATATAGGGACAATCCTCGGTCTGGCGCATCTGTTGCAGGAGGAGGATCGGCGCAGACTTATAAATAGCCCGATTGATTTCAGAACCTTTAATGCGGTTTATTAAAGAACCTGGATGAGAGAATCAGGTCTTGGCTATGCGGGAGAATCATATATGATCTTGATGCTGTATGTAGAAGATATAGAAGGGACTTTAAACCCAATTCATGAGTTCGCCAGACCAGTGAGGTGTGATACATGATACATGATACATGAGATGTGAGATGTGAAAGACAAGTGCTGCTGCCCCAGATGCCAGCAGACCGAGGTCTGAGGAAGCAGTGAATTAATTCAGGTTGATAGTACACAAGCGGGGATGAGAAGCAGAAGACATCAGGACGCAGAGAAGAAGCGACGTTGAGTGAGAACGATGAGGAAGAAGAGGCGACGAGAGGGAGAATCTGAGGTAGTCTGGATGTCGGTAGAACACGACATTGCCTCAGGACGTAAGGAACGTTACGATGTTGCGTCAGGACGTAGGGAACGTTGCGACGTTTCGTCAGGACGTAAGGAACGTTGCGACGTTAGGTCTGGACGTAAGGAATTTTGCGACGTTGCGTCAGGACGTAAGGAACGTTGCAACCCTGTCTCAGGACGTAAGGAACGTTGCGAAGCCAGTCAGGACGCACAGGACGCATTGGACGCAGGATATCCGGCGTTTGCATCAGGACGCAATGCCGGCAGATCAGATGCAAGATCCATTTTTGCTGATGTTTGCCATCCTGGATTGAACGAGTGTGACTTGATATAGCCCGCAGCTTTGCGACGCCATACGTTGTTCGCTCTAGTTTTGGTTCGAGCATTCTTGAATCCACACCAGCTTTTTGGATATGCTATGTGGCCATAGTGCCCACTGATTGATGTGTTAGTTTAAAGGGTTCTTAGATATATGAGTAGGTTGTTGTTGACCTATCAAGAATCCTCGACGGCCGGAACGAAATAGGGATTGTCACAGGATCACAATAGCCCACTGTGATATGAATAGCAAGTGTCAGCCACACATTGGAGGAAGTTTGAAGAATAATGGTCTCAATCCATCATTGGTTACCTTCTGTCGGTACTCGGTATAACGGGGTCTTGGCACAGGACGTTAGTCCAAGGCACACAACGAGAGGAAGGTAACAAAGGATAACATTCGTTTAGCGTGAGGGTTCGGAGATGACAATCTCAGTTCAAGGCTGATCGCGTAATGGCAGATCATGGTCAGGGTTCGTGGGTTCTTAGCGTGGATCTTGAATATCAGAATAGAAGATGTTATATTCTGAAGTACAGGGGTCGTGAAAGAAATACCAGGTAGCGTAAAGAATCAAGAAAAAAGGGGGTATTTTTTTTCTTTTCTGTTTGTTTCTTTTTTTATAATCATATGTTGGTTGATTTCTAGAAAACTAAGGTACAAGAACTCGCGTGGAGCGCTAGCTATGGCGTTAACAAAACCTTTAAGCAATCCAACGACCCGCTTCACCCCCTCATGGGAAAAGTCCAACCCCTCGAGCCCAGAGCCCATCCTCCGCCCTCATAGCACTAAGACGAAAGCAAGACGAAGCAATACCTTCCTCCAGACACACAAGGAAAGACATGTGTAGAAACGAAAACAGGGAAAGTCACGAAGCCTGCGGAGGGCCCCCCTCAACAAAAGAAAGGATTCTCACGGCACCAAGTGCCGACGGAGAGGGAAGAGAAACCTACTGTTGCCTGCTGCATAACGGAATATCCCCGGCCTAAGCGACATTGGGGCAGACGTTTGTAACGGGCGGGATGCCCGGAAAATCAGCGACGCTGCGGACTTTAGCATGGGCCAAGGAGGTAGTGCTATAATATGACATAGAGTAACCTAATGCGAGGCTTGCGACTGTAGAGTAAATCGCGGGAGCGGATGAGGCGGGCGAGGGGAGCCACCCGGCGAGGAGAGCCACTCAGCAGTGAAGGTGCCAGCTATCCTGAGGGGCTGTAGCGTGCCAGCTGATGGGGCAGATAAGATGCCAGGTAAAAGAAGGATGTAGCAGTACGGTGCAAGCAGATCTGACGCGTGGGAAGCGGGACGAGGAAGGCTTGCCAAACAACTGAGAAGTACGAACACGGAGGACGGAGATGCGGTCACAGTTTTTCAAATGCCGACCGTACCGATCCTGCAACTCAGGAGAGAGTGCAATACCAGAGAGCAGGGCCACCAGGGGAACTACTTCACCGATAGTCCGAAACTAGCGACCCTGTCTTGATGGAGGAAGGAGGGTTGCCAACCATGCAAATCGCTAAGCGAAACGCGTCACGAAGTGCGTGGTAAAGGGTAGGTACATCAACACGAGCGTGCTCAACAAAGACGAATGGAACCAGGAAGGAATCCATAACCCGCGGGAGGCGAGGCCAAAGGCCCCAGGGAAAGCAAAGAGATGAAGGCGTGATAAACCCCGGAGCAGTTGCCACGGGCGGGGTAGATCAGAGGCGGAGGACACTCTTACGATGATTACCCATGGTGTTGAGATTTAAATCGCTGGAGGTGGAGCGGACGAGAAAGATAAAGACAATAGGGGGCGGACGCCCCTTATATAGAAGGAAATCCTAGCACAGCCTTTGCCACCCGACTCATACCCCAGTATGAGTCGGATATTTGCGTAACCAAGGAAACCATACAATTTCTCGTATCCTTTACTACGGAAATCCCTGATAGCAACTGTGTAACAAAAGAAAGAACTCCAAAGTTATCCCAACATGTATCTCACTAGGGGACCGTAAGACTCCATCTGTATGGGGTAGCACGTGGGGGAACCCGGCGTTTACCGCCCCTGACTTCACTTTGGTCGTGCACGACTGCCAGACATTAACAACCAATCGTAATATGAATATCGTGCGCTTGTCAATAATATCACAGTGTGAACTTATTTTCCCGGCTCACAGAGCTTGGTTGGTTATTCTTTGTAGCTGGTACGCTAGGCTGTGTGAAGTAATTCAATATTACTATTACCCACGATTAAAGGCCCTGGGTTGGACGAAGTGTACTTACGCTGCCCTTTTGCCGTAGGCTCTTCTGGCGCTCCCGCTCGATATTTCAACTATGAGAAGTGATCAAGGGGGGTTGGGGTGAATGATGTGACGGAGGTGAGAAGGAAGTGAAGAAGTTCAGATGACGACCTTTATAGACGTCAGGAACGCTCTTTCTGCATAGCAAAAAAACCCCGAAGTCATTTGAGTACAAACTTTGAAACATTAAACCCTACGATGTGATCACCTTGTAGAGTTTGCACAACTCGGATGATCTCGCATCCACCATTCCAATGAAGACCTAACTTTGTAAGCTCTAAATTTAACTCTATAGAGATTTCGAATGGATGCTTATCGTGTGTCTTCATTGATATATGAAACGAGCTTTTAAGCCTCTCCACCGTCTGTACAACGCCGGGTGGTTGTTTCTGCAAATGCCAAAATACGTCGTTGCCATGACTACGAGACATTGTTGTAAATATATTGGCGGAAGGCTACCCCAGTATCATGCGGCTTAAAAGATGACATGCGGATTATCCGCGAAGCTCAAGCCCTGTTGTTTTTGCGTGAGGCTGACATCAACACTCATCAACCCACATCGATACTCAGCAACACGGAGCGACACTCAGCGACAATCAGCAGCACTAAGCGCCACTCAGCGACACTTTGATATTGAAGAGGTCTGACACCAATACCATATTTCCCTGAACAGTTGATCTATCTAATATTTACAGTTAAAATTCCAATCCTGAATACGTGAAAGCCTAAACAAACCTAATAAAACAATGAATCAATTTAGATATACAAGCAATCGCCCAACCGTCTCATCCGTTACATTTGGTGAACCTCCCCAGGCCATTGAACCACCACGAATTCACTTGGATATCAGTTCCTCACAATTGCCGTCCTTCAGATTCCCGCCAATATGTACCTCTACACCTTTCATAGACTCGCGCGCGGACGCACCTTGGCGTATTTGGCTAAAATCAGGACAGTATAAATTTTCATCATGCACCAGGGTACCGAGCTTGAGAGTCTCGGTGCCACATGTTAGACGCCCAAGTAGGTCAGCAGACTTTGTGACATTCACGCGGCTCAAAGATTTGACTATAACCAGGGTATGAGGTATGGCGGATACAACAGTGCCACCAACAGGGGCTGGCGGCATCCCGGGGCTGTCCTGACCTTCACCACGAGTGCCCGCGACATGAGATGATGTGCTGGATGATCCAGGAAGCGAAAAACGTAGGGCGTCTCAATAATGGTGATTTCCTGTCAGATTAACCTTCCGGTAATCAAATCTAGAGAGTACACATGGAGCCCGGCAATGGATGTTCACCATATCTCCAGGTGCAGAAGCGGCCCAATCACCCACGGATCCTCACGGAGGTATTGGTGGGCCTTTAACAATAATGTCACCAGTCGTGTATGCCGCTGGTCGCGGTAACAATACATTATGAGATCGAGTGGTCATCATCAACTGCATTCGACAGGAGCCAGGCTCTTACCATTTCATCATGTAACGACCCTATAGATAGGTAGCTATAGTGGACTAGAGTCAAGCCCACATGGTATACGAAGCGGTAACGAGAGTGAGGATAGAGCAGTATACTTAGTATACTAGCGGTAGACATGAGTTGGTACAAGTGTCTACAAAGGGACATGGTGACCTAGGGTTAGACAGGGTAACCTAGGTACGGCAAGGATACCCTACCAGGCAGGGTAAACGCCGGAGAGCATGTTTGCGTGAAGTTAAGGGAAGATAGTTAACATTGCACGGGTCTCGAGGGCAAGATTATATGTGGTCGTGTGAAGTGTCGAAGAGAATGAAGGAATAACAGGGTGAAGTTACCTTACCTTGGAAACATGATTACCCTACCTTGGGGACCCAGTTCCCCTACTGAGGTACCCAAGTTACCCTACCTTCACAGACAAGGTCGGTTGCGGAGTTAGGTGAAAGTTATCCCACTAGAGTGAGGCTGTTAGATGTTCATAAGGCCGCTCAGTAGGGCACGAAAAGGACGACAGACAGAGCCGAAGTTGTCCGAACCTCCTGTAACCTTCAGGGGATACTCCTGACACCCTGTAACGGGGCCACTCTGTAGGAAGACGGATCCTAAGATTGCGACCGCACCGAAGACTCAAAGTAGAAGTAAGGATCAACATAAAGATAAAGATACTTCAAAGTAGAATCAAGAGGTAAAACCTAATATCGTTAAGCCTGAAAGCTTCACTCAATAAGTTCTCTTGAGGATCGTTGGTTTTCAAAATAGGGTGTCTCTCGCTTTAGTTAAGTAGAATAATGTAAAGCCAGAGGACACCGGTCAACCATTCTGACCTTTCGCGAGCACCCTGCTTAGCTCAGGGCTGTCCAACTCACCCGCCTAGAGTGGGCTAACACTCAGAGGCAGTCGGACGGCTCCGATATTTACTATCTACACAAATAGGAAGTGCTTCCGGTGATGTCTCTCCAACCACATCTGCATGAGCGAAAGCCCTTTCCTATCGGTAGTATCTCAGTGGCCGACCGAGATGCCGACCGTAGAGATAATATCTATTGGGACTCACTGGCCCAGCGGTGGTTTCGTCTATACAAGCTACGCAGTCCATCGGCAAATCTACTTGGCTATACTAAGCTTTTAAACCGGACTGCAGGCTCCCAATCTAAGAAGTCTCCTGCTGCTTGACTGCATGGGCGCTACCCACAGCCAACCATGTGGAACCCTCTTAAATCATGACAAGACTCACACCTCTAGAGTCCACTAATAACCCATGGTAATGCTACAGTTCACGGGGTAGCCTGGGACTGGCTTTGGGGTGGTTGTCCGCAAAGCCTTACAGCTTCCGCGGTCAGCCCCAAGCCCTCTACTACTGTTAACCATACAACTACCCGGAGGTCAAAGTATGCCCGTAGGTGGTTCCCAGGTGTTATCCAGGTGGCGCCCCAGGAGGCGGTCACCCTCACACCCCTTATATATCCTGCAAACAGCTGCTGGTCGGTTGGACGGCCACAACTCATACGGTGTTGTGGGAGTGTTCCTATCGAGTTCACTTTACTAGGAAGCACACAACTACACAGCTGTACCGTGCTGTCGCGCCGTACCAACGCTGGGGCCGCAGGGGGGTGTTAGGAATATCTCCTGAAAGTTACAGGAGGTTCGGACCACTCCTGCTCCGTCAGGAGTCCGTTTCGTACCATACGAAGAGGCCCTATGAACATCTAAGGGCCCCACTATAGTGGGATAACTTTCCCCTAAGTCCGCAGATGACTTTGTCGGTGAAGGTAGGGTAACTGGGGTACCTCAGTAGGGTAACTGGGGTCCCAAGGTAGGGTAATCATGTTTCCAAGGTAG
>Ga0307513_10001215_pt1 | contig 37390 bp, 26 predicted proteins | sample 15_EM_MG_FD_202174 | JGI IMG/M metagenome (GOLD analysis project Ga0307513, IMG submission 202174) | Populus trichocarpa ectomycorrhiza microbial communities from riparian zone in the Pacific Northwest, United States - 15_EM | ecosystem: Host-associated > Plants > Roots > Unclassified | place... | reverse complement strand
AAAAGTAAATACTACTTTTTAATAAATCTATATACATGTTTTGAATAGTTATAATTAAGCCACGTATAATAATAAAAATGCCATCATAAGAGCAAATAAACCAGTAGCTTCTGCAAAAGCAAAACCTAAAATGGCATATGAGAATAATTGTCCTCTTAAAGAAGGATTTCTAGCTACACCTAAGATTAATGCACCAAAAACTACACCAATTCCTACACCGGCACCTATTAAACCTGTAGTTGCTATTCCTGTTCCTATAATTCTAGCTGCTTGTATCACTTATTTATTTAAGTATTTAAATTTAAGTTCAGAAATATCCCGCTTTATTTTAAATGTATATGTTTAACCTTTATTTAAATATATACAGGGGTCGGTGAGCCGTTACCTCCGTTATTCTCATCCTGTATATCTTTGCATTTTTATTGCCTTGAATGTCAACTTGTAAATATTAAAATAATATTTTTTTATACTAAAGGGATAAGGAGGAATCGAACCCCTGATTTTCGATCTGCAATCAAAATGTAGCACCATCTACTTCTTAACCCTAATAAGTAATATAATACTTATTTTTTACTTATTTGACTTTCTATAAATTGTATCCTAGAAGAAAGTAAAGTTGTTCTAGCTTCTGCTCTTACTTTATCTAAACTTAATTTATCTAAGTCTCTTAATATTTGATTTTTTAATTTAAATTCATACTCAGTTGTAGGTATTGTAGGAATTTTAGACAAAGCATTTCTTGCAAAGTCCAGTTTATTATCCATTACTTTAATAAACATTATATTATTATTTATTTGTTCTAAAGCAGTTTCTAAGTCCATTTTTTTCAATTGACTTAAAATATGTGTATTATAATCAATATGTTTACATATATCATCCTGTATAGGTACTTCACCACCGGGTACATTGAAACCTGGACCTGGGTTAGTCTTTTTAGGGAAAAACACAGAAGCAGGATCAAGATCAGGGAAAGTTCTAAACCATGCAGCCCTGTATGATTCTACAGGTGGAAAATAATCTAGCACTACTTTAACTATATCCTTACCTTTGTATAACTGTTTATTTTCATTTAATCCTTCTCCACTTGTGCCAGTTATACCTGAGTTTTTAGCCGAATTATATTCTGCCTTAGTCTCTGTTTCTATACCTTTACCTTTGTCTAATCCTTTATTTATATTATAATCTTCTAAGGAGTCCATGGCATTATATAGCTTAGGTTTAAAGTTTTCAACCGAAGATCCCTGACCGATAGTTACCGTATCAAACCCATAAAGAAACTGTTTTAAATTAAAATTAACACCTTTTATACCTAAGTAATTTGTTAGCCAAGCTATAACACCGGTATTAAAAGTCCAACCAAAAATAGCCACACTTACATTATTCCAGAATTCACCCCATTCAATTTGAAGGCTTCCGGATATATAATATTTTAATCCTGCTACAATTAGAGCAGTAAATAATGCCCCTAATATTCTTGCTAAAGTAAAATGCGTTATAAATAAATTTAAGCCGAAATGTATATTTTTTTTCATTTTTATATTTTATAAGGTTTTAACACTTTAACGTAGGTACTTCCCCCGCCGGCACAAATATGTACTATTTATAGTAAATATACATAAAATTTTAAGTAATGAACCAAGAGAGTCGTGCGTCTCTTACCCACCAGTTAGTAATTAACCAGATAATACTAACCTTTTAGTAAATAGCAATTTTACTAAAAGTATTTATTCCTGTCTATATACCTATAAAGATTTATATAAACAGAGACTCTCTAGTATATAGTAGATTTTTCGCTTGTGCAACAGCAAGCATGTTCTGTTTCCAGGCCCACCTTGATGTATTCTAGGAGTCGGTGAGCCGTTACCTCCGTTATTCTCATCCTTTCTACAATAAGGGTAGCAATTGCCTTGAGCGTCCAATTTTTTTCAACCAGCAAGTCTATGAACCAATAGTTAAGATAACCGACAGAAAAGTTACCTTCACGATTAGTTTTTAATGACCAATAGTTATTATTATTATTCTCGAACGTAAAAAGAAAAATTATTATTAATACACACCCTATACCCTCCCTTCCTACCACATGTATGTACAGGGTATTTAAAACATAATAATTTATTTTCTTTATGTTTACTCATAATTTACCAAAATAAAGTCTTTATATATATATTTTGTACTCATTACTAATATGTTTTAATAATTTAAGTAAAACATGTTTTACTTAAATTATCAGAATTAAATCTAATATAACTTTTAAAGTCCTTTATTATTACCTAAGATGATATATATATATTTAGGAAGAAAAGGAATTGAACCTTCGACAGCCATACACTATTGAGTTTACAGCTCAACCCGTCATACCAACAAACGGAACCTTCCTTTATATATAGTTTTATAATATAAACTATATATAACATAAACATATTTAATTATTTATATTAATTATGTTTTAGATAATAGTACTAAACATGATCACATAAACCACTTTGTAAAGGTAAACTTACAAATGCATGAGGTTTTGGTGGACTAGTTAAAGCTCATTCTAATGAGATATAACTTCTATTTAATAAGGTTTGTAAACTATCACTATAGAATTGTGGAGTTAATCATGGATATCTTGTAGTAGCTTTACCTTCAACTAATTGTATATATACAATATATAAAAATAATGCAGTAGCAATCACACTTATTATACTACCAAAACTACTTATGATATTTCATCCTGCAAATGCATCAGGATAATCACTAATTCTTCTAGGCATTCCTTGTAAACCTAGGAAATGTTGAGGGAAGAATGTAACATTAACCCCTATAAATAATATTCAGAAATGTACTTTACCTAACATTTTGTTATAATCTAATCCTAATATTTTAGGTATTCAGAAATATCATGCACTATATAATGCAAATACTGCCCCCATACTTAAAACGTAATGGAAATGAGCTACAACATAATATGTATCATGGAATGCAATATCAAGAGAAGCGTTGGCTAAAACAACACCACTTAAACCTCCAATTGTGAACATAAATATGAAACCTAAAGCAAATAACATTGAAGGTGTTAAATGTATAGATCCACCATAACAAGTAGCTAATCAACTGAATATTTTAATACCAGTAGGTACTGCTATAATTAGTGTAGCGGCTGTAAAGTAGGCTCTTGTATCCACATCTAAACCTACTGTATACATATGATGACTTCACACAACAAATCCTAATACACCAATAGACATCATAGCATATACCATACCTAAATATCCAAACACGCTCTTGTTAGAACTTGCAGATACTACAGTACTTATTATACCGAATCCTGGTATGATTAATATATAAACTTCGGGGTGACCGAAGAATCAGAAAAGATGTTGATATAAAATAGGGTCACCACCACCAGCAGCTTCAAAGAATGATGTATTAAAATTTCTATCTGTTAATACCATAGTAATTGCACCGGCTAATACAGGTAATGATAATAATAATAACACAGCTGTAACAACTACAGCTCATCCAAATAAAGCTAATTTATGTAATCTTATACCTGGACTTCTCATATTAAGTATAGTAGTTATAAAATTAACAGCACCTAATAAACTACTTATACCAGATAAGTGTAAGGCAAATATTGCTAAATCAACACTTGGTCCACTGTGACTTTGTACACCACTTAATGGAGGATAAAGAGTTCAACCAGTACCTGCTCCATTTTCTATACCACTAGCGAATAAGAATAATAATAAACTAGGTGGTAATAATCAGAAACTTATATTATTAAGTCTAGGGAATGCCATATCTGGACCTCCTACAAGTAATGGTAATAAGAAATTACCAAAACCTCCGATTAAAGCGGGCATAACCATAAAGAATATCATTAATATTGCATGAGCAGTAATGATACTGTTATATAGTTGATTATCTGCAATATATTGAACACCAGGTCCACTTAATTCTAATCTAATTAAAACAGAGAAAGCAGTACCTAATAATCCAGAGAATAAAGCAAATATTAAATATAGTGTTCCTATATCTTTAGCATTTGATGATCAAAATCATCTTTCTGTTCATAAAGATACGTTTGCTTTTAATACAGATAAATTAGATCCATCTGTATTTATTTTTTCACCTCTTTCTTCATTAAATTTAGTTGAACTACTAAAATTACGTTTTGATATTTTTATAAAAGAAAAAGGTTTTAAAGGTAAAGCATTGGATGTAGTTTGTTCTTGTTTACTTGTAGTAGCTACATTAGAATAATATTCTATGAAACTGTTTTCTAATAAACTTACACATGGTACTATAATTAAATAATGAGCAAAGTATAATACTGTACTTATTTGTCCAAATTCAATAAATGGAGATTCTACATGTTTTGCACCTAATTGCATTAATATTAAGAAATTAGCTACGAAAATATAAAAGGCTATTTTACTTAAAGGTCTAAATTGTATACCTCTATACTTACTTAAATCCGTGAAAGGCATAGCTAATAATATTAATATTGATGTTATCATTGCTATAACACCTAATAATTTATTAGGTATAGATCTTAATATAGCATAGAAAGGTAATAAGTACCATTCAGGTACAATAGCAGGAGGAGTTTGCATAGGGTTAGCTTTAATATAGTTATCACTATCTCCTAAAGCGTTAGGCATGAAGAATACGAATAAACTTAATACTACAATAAAGATAAAAATAGTAATTAAATCTTTGAATAAGAAATAAGGAGCAAAAGTAACTCTATCGTAGTTACCTCCAATACCTAGAGGATTACCTGATCCAGCTCTATCGTGAAGTGCAATTAAATGCATTAACACTAAAGCAGCTAATACAAAAGGTAATACAAAATGTAATGCGAAGAATCTATTTAAAGTAGCATTATTAACACTAAATCCACCTCAAATAAATTCAACCACATCTTGTCCTATTCAAGGTATAGCACTCATAAGATTAGTTATAACAGTTGCACCTCATAATGACATTTGCCCGTATACTAAAACATATCCCAAGAATCCTGTAACTATCATTAATAAGAAAATAACTGTACCTAGAGTTCATACTATTGTTCTAGGAGCTCTATAAGACCCGTAATATAAACCTCTACCCATATGTAAATAAACTAAAAAGAAGAAGAAAGAAGCAGTATTACTGTGTAAGTAACGTATTAATCATCCGTTGTTTACATCACGCATTATATGTTCTACGGAGTTAAAAGCTTCTAATACACTAGGGTTGTAATGCATTGCTAAAGTTACACCTGTAACTATTTGTATTACCAAACATACCGCTAATAAAGAACCAAAGTTTCATAAGTAACTCAGATTAATTGGCTGCGATGCATCGATTAAATAAGAATTAACCAATTTTAATAAAGGATCACTCTTCAAAAGCCTTATCTAAAGAAAGAAATTGAGAATGATAATTTTTATATTTGCATGTACAAGTAGTTATAATGGAAAAAAAATAATAAAAGAATGTATTTATAGTATATAAAACACTTGTAGTTTAAATAAACTGTATTGTGATTATTTTTGGTTTTTAGTAAAAAAAAACTATATTAAGATAAGTGGATAAATAGCGATATTAATATTAATATAATTAAACTATTGTCAGCTAAAGATAAATAAGGTATTAATATATAAAATATTAGACCTATTAATATATATAATGCATAACTTGTTATAACACCTGTATCTAAACTAGCTATACTTCTACTTAGAGTAATTAAACCTTTTTCTAACCCATATGGTCCTAATAATTCCACACTTCCTTTGTCTAAAACTTTAGATGTTTGACCACCTAATTTCAATACTAAGCCAGTTATATATTTATTATAGAAAAGTTCTATAAGGAAACGTTGATTAAAGAATCCGAATATGTTATAACCTAATCTACTTAATTTAAAACTAATAAGTACTTTAGGTATAAATTCTGAAATAACTATAGCTATAGTACTAAGAGAAATAGTAAATACTAAAGGTAATAGTTTAAATAAAGTAGGCACAGCAAACTCAGTATCTAACATTATTTCATGTGTAGGATGAATAAATAAACTATTATCAGAAAAGAAAGCTGAACCTAGCCCTATAAATATATCTTTAGTTATATAACCAAAGAATATAGAGAATATAGCTAAAATAATCAGAGGAAGACTCATAAAAATATCACCTTCATGGGCCTGTTTATAATTAATAATAGGTCCATTAGGGTTAGTTAAGAAAGTTAAGTATAATACTTTAACAGAGTATAAAGTAGTAAACATTGCACCAATAGTGGCAATAAAGTATACAACTGTACCACTGAAATAAAATTGCCCATAAGCAGATTCTAATATAAAATCTTTACTATAGAAACCAGTCATAAAAGGGAATGCTACTAGACTAAGGCTTGCAATTAACATAACAGAATAAGTTAGAGGTAAAAATAATATTAATCCACCATATTTTCTAAAATCTTGGTTATCAGCAACTGCATGTATTACAGCACCTGCTCCTAAGAACAATAATCCTTTATAGAAAGCATGATTAACTAAATGAAATAAGGCTATATTATATGATGACAAACCTACTGCTATTACCATCATACCTAACTGACTCATAGTAGAATATGCAATAACCTTTTTAATATCTTGTTGAAATAAACCAATAAGAGAACTAAACACAGTAGTTATAGCACCTAACCATAAACATAAAATTAATACAGTTGAGCTATATTCTATTAAAGGACTAGTACGCATTAATAAATATACACCTGCAGTAACCATAGTGGCAGCGTGTATTAAAGCAGAAACTGGTGTAGGTCCTTCCATCGCCATGGGTAATCAAACATGTAATCCAACTTGAGAACTTTTAGCCATAGCTCCAATTAATAAACATATACCTATAATTGTAACTAAATCTTCATTAATAAAGGGTGCTAATGAGAATACTGTACTATAATCAATATTACCGAATGATCAAAGTATAGCAAACATACCTATAGTTAAAAAACAATCACCCACTCTGTTAGTTAAAAAAGCAGACATAGAGCTTTGATTTGCAGCTATTCTAGTAAATCAGAAACTTACTAGAAGATACGAACAAACACCTACACCTTCTCATCCTACAAACATTAATAAAAAATTGTTAGCTGTAACAAGTATAATCATCATAAAAGTAAATAAACTTAAATAGCTAAAGAATCTTTGGTTATGTGGATCGTGACTCATATATCCTATAGAATATACATGCACTAAAGAACTAACAATTAAGACAGGTATCAACATAGAAACTGTTAAACTATCAAAATGAAAACCTCATAAAACATTAAGTGATTCACTATCTATTCATCTAAATAAATTTATGGATACGGGTATGTTATTTAAACCCACTTCAAAAAAAGCAACTATTGCTAATAAGGTAGTTACAATTACGCTTGTACATGTAATTAATTGCGCTCCGCTAACACCAACTTTTCTACCAAAAAAGCCGGAAACTATTGATCCTAATAAAGGTAAAGTAATTATAGCTAAATACATTATTTATATTCTATAGCGATGCTTCCTCTTAATCTATAAAATGCAACTAGAATACCTAAACCTATTGCTGATTCTGCACCAGCAATTGCTATAATGTATATAGCAAATGTTTGGCCTAATATATCATCAAAGCTAAGTGAACTTACCAGTATCAAGAAAGTAATAGCTAATAACATTATTTCTATTGAAATAAGCATTAATATTATATTTTTTCTATTTAAAACGAAACCTAAAATTCCGATTAAAAAAAGTATTAAGGATAAATTCATTGTATTTTTTTTTTTATTTTAATCATTTTTACTACATATTATATATTATAAAAGAATACAGCGAATGGGCTTTATCATAATTTTATGCTTTCTCCCAGAACTGTAAACTAAATATGTAATTATTTTCCGTATATAATATATAAAACATTATACGGGATAAGTATATTAATAAATATATAATATTTATTAGTATCTAATATAGGTTTAAATAAATTATATTCTAACCTGAATAATACTTAATAAAAATTAGAAGAGTATATTAAAGAAGAAACAGAGTAATGTAAACCATCTAAAACAGGAGCAGGATATACACCTAATACTACAGTAAATACTACTAATGTGAGTAATATAAAGAATTCACGTTTGTTTATGTCATTTATGTTAGCCTCAAAGAATTTACTAAATGATCCTCCAAAAGCTATTCTATTAAACATGTATATAGTATATGCCGCAGATAACACTATAGAAGAACTAGCTAAAGCACCTAATAAAGGTAATCTTTCGAAAGTACCATATAAAGATAAGAATTCACCTACAAAATTTAAAGTAAGCGGTGTACCTGCATTTCCTAAACATAATATAAAGAATAAAATAGAGAATAAAGGCATTACTTGAGCAATACCTCTATATAAACTTATAGATCTAGTTCCAGATCTATCGTATAGTACACCTCCAACGCAAATAAATAAACCACTGGAAACAAACCCGTGAGCTAACCCTAAAGCTATACCACCTTCTATTCCCTGTATTGTATTACTAAATACACCTATAAGATATACTGCCGCGTGTGATACAGAACTATAAGCAATAAGTTCTTTAACATCTATTGTTCTTAGAGTACTAAAACTTGCATAAAAGATAGTTATAACACCTATAAGATATATTATGTATGTATAATCTAAAGAAGCTTTGGGTAATAAAGGTAATATAAGTCTGAAGATACCATATAAACTTAATTTTAAAACTATAGCTGCAAGTATAATACTACCACCTAAAGGTGATTCAACGTGAGCTTTTAGTAATCAAGTATTTAAAAATATAGTAGGAGTTTTAACAGCGAATGCAATAAATATACCATAAAATAAAAATAACTGTGTAGAATAGTTAAAATTAGTTTTATATAATGCATCAAAATCAGTTGTTCCCATTATAGAAGACATAGTTAATATAGATAATAATAAGAATAACGACCCAAATAATGTATATAAAAATAAATAAAAACTTGCTCTTACTTTATTACTTGATCCAAATAAACCTATTAGTATAAATAATGGAGGTAATATACTTTCGAAAAAGATATAAAACAACAATATATCTAAAACTAAAAATACTGCTAATAATAAAGATTCTAATAATAAAATAATGATCACATAAGATCTTACATTATGATTAATTGAATTTCAATTACTTAGTAATGCAACAGGAGTTATTATTGTTGTTAATAATACAAAGTATATTGACAATCCATCTAACCCTAAATATAGATCAAAATAGCTTATTTGGTGATATTCCTGAACAAATTGAAATTGATTACTACTAAAATCAAACATTATGAAAATTACCAAAGAAATAAAAAGATTTACAATAGACGTAAATAAAGCTATTATTTTTATACGTTTTATATTTATTATCGATAGGTCGTAAGTCATACCAGCCGATATAGTAAAAATACCTAGTATAGGTACTAATAAAAGAAGTGTAAGTAACATTTATTTATATTCTAAACTAAAAACGAATTTCCCACAGGATCTATTAAGATCTTTACTAACACCATACAAAACTGTATGGTAGCCGCGAAATGAAAAGATATAAATATCTATTAAGATAAAATATACGGGTCAAGCCAGATTCGAACCGACACCTTCTTCCGTGACAAGGAAGCTCCCTACCAATTAGGATATTGACCCTTATAAATTCTTATATATATTTAAGAATTTATAATAAAACTTTAAACTAAATTATTGTTCTTCTAATCATGATAAGAATTTTTCTATACTTACTGATTCTATAACTATTGGCATAGAACTATGTAAAATTCCACATATTTCTGAACATTGTCCATAGAATGTTCCTTCTCTGTTAATAAGAACAGATACTTGATTTAATCTACCTGGATAAGCATCACATTTAATACCTAAAGCAGGACAAGCAAAAGAATGAATAACATCTGCCGCAGTAACAATAAATCTAACGTGTGTTAATTCTGGAAGTATAACTCTGTTATCCACTTCTAACATTCTTAAAGCTCCCTCCTCTAAGTCGGATTCTGGTACTAAATATGAATCAAATTCTATAAATTCATCATCTGCATTTAAAAAATCAGGGTATTGGTAACTTCAATATCATTGGTGACCTTCTGCTAATACTGACATTGCAGGATCACTAACTTCATCCATTAAATATAATAATTTAAATGATGGGAAAGCTATTAATATTAATATTAATGCAGGTGTAATTGTTCATATTAATTCTATTAATGTACCATGATTTAAATATTTATGAGATATAGGTGATTTAACACTAGTGTAATTTCTAACTATAGAAATCATTATTCACCCCACACCAAATAAAATTATAACTAAATAGAACATAATATTATCGTGTAATTCTACCAACCCTTCCATTTGAGGAGCAGCACTGTCTTGGAAATAAAGACCTCATGGTCTAGGTGTATCGCAATTGTTAAACCTGTTTAAAAATAAATTAAGCATTGATTTTTATTTGTACATATTTTTATATTCACTACTATAATAGTAATAACATAATTATTTTTGATTTATAGTAGTTTATGAATAGAAACCCTTAGACAGCTTATAATTAAAAAAAATTAATTAATTTTTAATTATAGAGTATTTTAATTTTACCGTTATGGTTTAGATAGAGGAAAAAGGTATTAAAGTTTAATACCTTTAAATAAAGACGTTAATTTGTTTCCTTTGGTTTTATTATTACCTACAGTGAAAACTTGTCTACTATCTATTTTTAAAGCGTTCTTTCCTAACTCGAAAACAAATCCTAATGTTAAAGCTAAGAAAAAGACTAACATTATAATTAAACCGTATATACTGTTAGTGTATGCACTAACAACATAAGGATAAACTAAAAGTATTTCTAAATCAAATAGTAAGAAAAGAAGTGCAAAAATAAAGAAAGATATAGTGAATTGTGTTCTGTTTTGACCCAAGAAAGAATGAAAACCACATTCGAACACACTATCTTTTTCTTCATAAGGGTTGTGCGGAGCGAATAGTAAATTAATAACTAAGAAAAGAATAGCTACTATAGGTACAAATACAAAAAAGAAAGTAGTACTTGTCATTTAAGGGTTAAGTAATATTAGTGTTAATACATTCGTTACATTTAATACTTCTTCTGGTATTAAAATAAATAAAATAAGAATGAAAGTTATTATTGATATAGTAATACTTAAAGTAGAAGATAAAATAATATTATCTTTCGTTATTCTAAATTTATCTATTAAAACATCCCTTTTTAGTAGGATAACCTCTATATTTTTTTTTTCAAGTACTGGATTAGACTTGTATTCCGGTGTTTGGAAAAACACTTGTTTTATTATATTTAAATAATAAACTGCACTTATTACACTAGTTAATATTGCTACTAATGTTAGGAAAAAAAAACCGCTGTCTAATGCTGCACTTAATACCATCTGTTTTGCAAAAAATCCCATTAACGGTGGTATACCTACAAAAGAGAAGATTGTAATTACTAAACTTAAAGATAACACAGGATTTATATAGAAATAACCTTTTAATTGGTTTATTAATTGTATAGGAGAATTATTTTTATCTGCTAATTCTTTAAATTCTTTACTATCGTTAACATATCAATAGTAAGAAAATCCAATACTTATAAGTATAATAAAAGCATTTAAATTACTTATGGAATATTGGATTAAATAAAATATAAATGCTTGGATAGATTCAATACTGTTAATACTTAAAGCTAATAATATAAATCCTACGTGAGAAATTGTACTATAAGCAAATAGTCTTTTTATTCTAAACTGAGCTAAACCTACTACTGTACCTATTATCAATGAAAGTAAAGAACTAACTAATAAACTACTAGTTCAACTAAATTGGAAATTAAATAAGGAATTACTAGTATAATGTACTAACTCTAATAATAATATAAATATAGATATTTTAGCCACAATAGCTACGAAAGTTGTAACTATTGTGGGTATAGCGTCATATACATCAGGTGATCAGAAGTGAAATGGCGCAGCACTTACTTTAAATAAGAAACCAACACTAAATATAAGTAAAGAAAAGTTTATATAGTAAGATTTATATCAGTATAATATATTATTACTATTGTCATTTTCTAAATCGCTTATACTAGTTATAACATATATTCCATCTAAATTAGTTGTACCTGAATTAGCATATAATAAACTTGTACCTAATAATATAAAACAAGAGCTTAATCCACCTAGTAAGAAATAAGTAAGACCTCCTGAGGTTGCCTGTTCTGAGTTTCTATACAAGGTACTAAGCAAATACAACCCGTAACTTTGTAATTCTATTGAAATGAAAATAGATACCAAATCACTAGTAGATACTAAAAAAACAGCACCTGTTATTATGAATAATAGTATTAATGGATACTCTATTATTTTGAATTGTTCTCCCATTTTATTAAGAATTTGTTTTTTATAGTATCTAAAGTTATATAAGAATAATTTACTTATTGTAGAATATTCCGCTATTCAAACTCTTCTAGGATAAAATCCTGTAAGTTGCAGTATAACTGCACTTATTAAAAATATAAATATGTGAAAAATATGTGTTGTACTTGTGGCATGGAATAATCCACCAAACAAACCTATTCCTGTATCCAAATTACTTATATATAAAGTACCTATCGCTTGTATTGAAGAAAATAATAAGGCAATTAAAGCAATTCTGCTGTATAATATAGATTTATCTCGTCTTAAAGTAACGGCATTAGAAAAAATTATTAAAATAATAGAATATATGATCATATAAAGATTAAAAGCCTTGAACTTTCAACTCTTTTAATTAAATTAAAAGATGCTTTACCAACTTTAAGCTAAATCTTTGTAAAAAAACATTAATCCTAAAATAAAGAAAACATACTTTTTAAGTTTAATGAAGCATTTTTGTTTTAAACTATACTTATAATTTATTTATTATATGTATATTAGAATATAATATAAATAAAAAGGTAAGATTTATATTATATAAATTAGCCGGGAGGGAAAATCGAATTCCCATTCTTAATGCATGAAATTAATGTTCTAACCTATTAAACTATCCTGGCTTTTAATAAAACTATACTTGTTCTTTACAAATAGAATGGTTATTTATAGCCTATTATTAGTTTTATAGATTTATGTTTTAGGGTGAATACCCTGACTTGAACAGGGAACCGACTGTGCCACATACAGATGTTCTACCGATTGAACTATATTCACCTGCCAAAGTATCATATATTTTGTATAAAAATAAAAATTTAGTGCAAAGTTAACACTAAAAACGTTATAAATAACTACAAATTATGTTGGAGTGATTCGAACACTCAATGGTAAATACCAAAAATTTATGACTTGCCGATTAGTCTACAACATATAAAAATAAAATTTATTCTATAATAAGTCTTCATTGTTTAAAAGTAAAAATAAGGTAAATCCGACTTGAACGGATAAAATTAAAAAAATCAAATAGTCCTAAGCTATTCATGTCTACCAGTTCCATCACTACCTTTACGATATATGCTCGAAATAAGATTTGAACTTATAACCTAAACATCTTCAGAGTTTCGCTCTACCAATTGAGCTATCCGAGCTAATTTCTATTTTTATGCTTATTTCCTTACTAAATTTGAGCATAGATAAATTTATAAGTAAAATTATCTCTTACTTTTTATCTGCAAACACCTCCAGTTCCTTAGTAATTTGGAGACATCAGGACTCGATCCTGAAATAACGATATGCAAAATCGCAGTTTTACCAATTAAACTATGTCCCCTTAATATAAAATTTAGACTTATAATTTTCATTTATACAGAGTATACTTCAATTAGACTTTTTATTAGATTAAAATTTAAATACCCGAAAGAGGACTTGAACCTCTATGATGTTATATCAACGAAACTTAAGCTCGTCCTGTCTACCAATTCCAGCACTCGGGCTTAATTAACTAAGGCCAGAGTGATTTGAACACTCATCTCAGCTGTCATGAGCAGCTTGCTTTACCAATTAAGCTATAGCCTTAAGGATAATTCATTATCTGTGCGGACAAAGGATTTGCACCAATATATGCTGGACATGAGCCAGTTATGTTACTATTACATCAATCCGCATTTAATATATAAATTATACATTAAAATGTTTAAAGTATTTATAGCCTCAGGGGGTTTCGAACCCCCGCGTATAACGGTGAAAACGTCATGTCTTAACCACTTGACTATAAGGCCCTTACACATAATAGTATGTAATTAAACAGCACCGATAAATAATATTATAGAAGTCCAGTGCAAGTATCGCACTTGCTTCAGCTGGTTACAAAACAGCTACATTACTTTTATGCTAACCAGACTGATTAAAAATAAGTAGTATTTTTATGATAAATATATTAGTTAAAATGAGACGATATCTGTTATATTTAGTTATTTATGAAATTAGTACTTTATGCCTAAAAATATTAAAATTCTTTCAACTAAAGCCTATTGATTGCAAACAATAAACAGTATTTATTATTTACAAAATCGTAGTGTTCTACTACGTATATTTAAGAATATATTAAAGTATATTTCGTACCTAGATGCCTTCAGCACTTATCTTTAACTAACTTAGCGTTCCTGCCGTGCCAATGTTATGAACCTACTTAAGTGAAAGTAATATCCCTGCCCTGTTTAAACTTCTAAATATGTTTAATACTGACTTATATTAAACAATAGTTTAATAAAATTAATATTGGGCGCACAAACAACAGGTAAACCAGAGGTTAATATTCCCAGCTCCTTTCGTACGAGGGGACTAACTTTATTTTATTCTAATTTCCTCTAGAAGATAGAAACCATACTGTCTCACGACGTATTTAACCCAGCTCGTGTAACTTTTTAATCGACGAACAGTCGAACCTTACTCGATTCCTGCATTCGTGTGGATAAGTCAAGCCGACATCGAGGTGCCAAACTGCGCACTTAATTTGTACTCTCTGGCGCAATTAGCCTGTTCAAATTTGTTTATAAAATTTACTTATTATCTAACTTTTTATTTTAGATAATAAATATTTCTATTATTTCTATCTTTTACAAGATAGTTCAGACTATGTCTTTATTTATTTTTGTTTTATAGAATTAATGCAACGCGAAATTTATGAAAAGGGATACAAATAATATTGTTAATAAACAATTATTATTTACTACTTACTCAACCTTTAACCCCAATAGCTCCATTACGATTCTTAGTTCCAATATATGTATGTTGTACATTAGATTTAAATTGACCTCTTAACATTATAGCAGATAACCCTTTGAATGAAGAATCTATGTTTTTTAATCCACCTTTTCATTTCATTTTAAATACAGATCTAGCTGCTGTAAGTCTTCTGGTTATTCTTCCTTTAGCTTCGATTCTAATACCTCTCATTTTTAAATGTTTTAAAATACTAAACACATAATTTTGTAAAGAAATACTACGTTGCTTTATGGATGTTCTCTTTATTACTTTTACTTTAATATTGTCAACGTCCGCAAAAGTATCTAATAATAGGCTATTTAAAGGATCATTAGTATGATCTTTAAACATAGAGCTTATATTATCATTTCTGATAATATTTACAAGTAAATCATCTTTATTAACATGATGGAATATTTCACTTACTCTGTCTATTCTAGGTAAGTTTACTTTATTTAAAGATGATTTTAATACTCTATATAATCTGTTATTTCTATTTTTTAACTTTAAAGCCACAGCTTGTGTAAAAAGATCACTATTCAAATGCAATTTTTTTAATTTAACGATATTAAATTCTACTTTTTTGTCATATATTTTTTCAACTAACTCCATTAATCTATTAATAAAGCCGGAACGGAATTTATTTATGTTAAGTAGCAACTGCTTTTTAAAATTACTTAAATGAATTGTGTAACTATTTTCGTATAAAGGCATGATCTCTTTAAATTGAGGATCAGGTAAAATAGATACCATATTTTCACATAGATTAATAAAAGTTTGGTTTTTATCTTCCTCACTGATTAAATTTATTTTTACCATTTTAGTTAAAATATTATATTGCATATTAATATTACTTAAATATAAATTTATAACATCTATTTTCTGCACAAATATTTGTGTACATCATTTTTTGTAATAGTGAGGTTTAGCTATAATAGCTCAAAATTCGTTAAAGCTAAGTGTTCTATTATAAGTAATTTTTTCTTTTTTATGAATATTTGTATGTGTGTACTTTGTTAAAGCTCTGGCTGGGTTATATAAAAGTCTACTTAGTAAAGATATAGCTCTATCTAAAAACAGTCTTTCCGCGTTATGCACGTAAAAAGTAACAATTGCTTTATCATTACTATGTTTTAGTTCACCTTTACCTACAAATATCTTCTTGGTAGTATGACGTCTATATCTAATTGCTAAACGTTTAGTTTTAGGAAGGCTTTCTTTTAATTCAGAACTAAAATAAGCTTTTAATAATCTCATAAGATTAATATCCGCAATAGGTAGAGATTTAATGTAGTTAGGGTTATAATTATAAACACTATTAAATCATTCTTGAGCTGCCGGTGTAAAATGTCTAGTTTTTCCTGTATCATTTTCAATATGTGTTAAGGGTTTAACAATACTGATTTTTTTACTTTTTTTACCAAATAATATTGGTAAATTTTGAGATATTTCTTGTTCTTTCATAATATATGTATATAAATAAAAATATTAGGGTATTTATTACCCTAAGCTTAATCATTAATCTATAATTAAGTCAATTCCATAAATAAGTTAACCTTACCTATTATTACATTATACTTGAATAAGTATATTTAATTCTATATACCAAAAATAAATGTTGGGCTTCTCCTGAAATGGAGGAAGGAGTATTGTTAGCATAACTCACCTTCTAGTCGTTGAACGCTTTTACTTTTATATATTAATATATGCTAAAGTAAATTACGCTTCAAGTTAACTTAAAATAAAGCCATACTTGAAATTTACCCAATTAATGTCTTTAGGTTTATCTACCTTAGTAGATAAAACAAAGAGGGACTAACATCCCTAGCGTAGCTTTTTCAAAAATCCAAGACCTTTCCTTTCTGCATCTTGTGATCATATGCCCCGCTTACGCGACTGAAAGACGTGTAAGTCAAACAGTAAAGCAAGATTAAGCCATTAAACTTGACAAGTAATAAACATAATTATATTATTAGTGAATTTGCACACGTTTTAGTAAAAAAACTAAAACATACTAACAATATAACTCAAAACATTAGAAGACTATGTCTTATCTTAATAGTTTTATTACCACTATTTTCCATATAGTTAAAATCTTACTTATCTAAAAAAATTTGGTTCTAACTCAATAGATATATATGCGAATTAGTTATAGCATAAGCTATACCAAATAAAAAACTAACATAAAAAATACATAATTATGTATTTAGTTGTTATAACATTGTTATAACAAATTACAATAATTAAATTTGGATACACCCAGGTACTTTTTATGGGATCTGTGCCCCGCATAAACTGCCTCCTAGCAATTGTCCCCCTATTAAAAATAGGGGTTGATTATCGTATAAAACAAATCTATAAACTTATAGATTGTCTGATACTCACAAGCGGATCACTCCGCAAATATGAAAGACTAAATAAAGGTATTCCACTGTTGTCAGGTTTCCTTTCGGAGACTACCTTTTAAACTAAGATCGTCAAATCATATCCAATAACTAGCAACAGTAAAGCTGCATAGGGTCTTCTCGTCTAACTAGAGGTAAACTGTATCTGCACAGTTATTCCAATTTCACTGAGCCAATCATTGAGACAGCTGTTGTATCGTTAAATCATTCATGCGAGACCGCATTTAACGGCCAAGGTATTCCGCTACCTTAGGACCCTCATTGTAAGGCCGCCATTGATCGGGATTTACCTTCAAAGCCAAGTCTATATTAGTCAACTTAGCAAATCCGTTAACCAGCCGACATAGGGCAGAAATCACACTCAATACTTTGATTTATTATCTTGGGCGAAGTGCTTTGTTTTAATTAAACAGTCGTACAACATTATTCCATGCTTCCTCTTCTTTACCTGATATTAATCAGGAGGAATGGCTCTCCTTATTCCGAAGTTACGGTAGTTAATTTGCCGAGTTCCTTAATGATTGTTCACTCAAACGCCTTCGTATTCTCTACTAGCTTACTTGTGGTAGTCTTCTAGGTACGGTTTATATTGTCTATATATATAAACTTACAGGTTTTCCAGAACCTTCTTCACTTAAAAAGAAGGTTGTGACTATGTAACCAAGATTTTCTCATCGTTTAAACCTTTTGGTTGGTAAACTTAGAGGCCGTTACTTTATAAAAACCATAAGCTTTAGGCGAGGATTTCTCCTTTTTCGTTACTCATGTCAGCATTCTCACTTGGGTTATCTAATAATAATTCTTAAAAAGAATTGGTCTAATATTTACCCAACGTTCTGCTACCCCATTAAATATAATAAATTTAAGTTATTAATATTTATGGACAAGGTGTCGGTATATTGTTTAGATCCGTTAAATTTTCGGTGCAACTATCCTTATAAAATTAAATTTACTAAACCAGTGCTCTGTTACGAGATCTTCAAAAAATGGACCGCTTCTAAGCCTATTTCCTAGTCGTATTAGATAGAAACCTCCTTAATTTCACTTAACCATAATTTTGGAACCTTAACTCTTGTTCTGGGCTGTTTCCCTCTAGACATACAACCTTATCGTACTATGTCCGATTATTCAATATTCATCTTAGCCCTTCCGAGTGCGAATACTCACCGATAAAATCTTCACGATTGCCCGATATATGTAAAATTATCTCTATATTGTTTTTACACAATATTATAAAATAAAGTTACCTGAGATCACAGTTCTGTACCTGCTATGATGTAATTTGAATTACCTACTTATATAGGTTTCGCAGAAAACCAGCTATCCTAGTCAGTTTTGTCTTTCACTAACTTACCACAGTTCATCGGATATCTTTACAACGATAACCCGTTCGGGCTTTTATAACCCTGACTGTAGTAAGATCACTAGGCTTCGGGTCTAATTTTAGATACTAATCATTTTTTCATAATTGGTTTATCTTAGCATTGCTGCTCGCATCTAACATTAACTCGCTGACCCATTATGCAAAAGGTACGCTCTTTTTCTTTAATAAAAATTTACTCGAGCTGCTTATAAAACTACTATTTCAAACCTTTCCTTCACAGTACTATACGCTGTCGCTTATATATTATATTTAGCCTTAGAGGAAGGTTCCCCTTAATATTCAAACAGTTTTTGTCCGTTCTACTTATTTAATATGTACGCTTTACCAAAATGGTAAAGCGTATTGCCCTAGTAACGTTAATACTAATTATTATTTAATTACAATAGGCATTTCATATTTAGGCTACTCTACTTTCATTCACACTAATCATAGAATCTCATTTGATTTCTTTTCCTGAAGTTACTAAGATATTTCAATTCACTTCGTTTATTACTGAATTTCTCTAAGAGTACATGTGTTAACTTTATCTAAAAAAACACAAATTAAACTGATTTTTAAGGTCTCTCTTTAATATATAGCAAGGTATTCCTAATAGTTTCTTTATATACTTTATTATATTACAATTATTGTAATATATTAATGTATCCTTGGATATCTAACTCATCACTAATATGTCATAATATACTTTACTTTAAATTCCCATTTAAAAAGTCAGATTACTTATCAGGTCACTTAGAATCGAACTAAGAATGTCTTCTACCCAAAAGAAGTGTCCAACCATTAGACTTTGACCTGTGGGTAATAAAATAGATTAAATGGGTTTATTTTATTGTAACCAATTTAAACAAAAGTTTATAAACAAGTATTATAAAAAAAATACTTGTTTTTTCAAAGTTTTCTAGATTTAATATACCTAGATAAAGTAGTACTAGGTATATTAAATTCTTCAGATGCTTTCGAGACATTAATTAATATATTAACTAATCTATGGTTTAAATCATACACTCAAATTCTTTTGTCTTTAATCTGGGATTTAAAAATTAAATTGCGATAAGGTCTACCTTTTTTTATGGCTGTCTTTATAGTAGTGCTATTGACACCAAAATATTTTGCTGCACTGTTTATACTAGGAAATTCTTTAATAAGGTTATTTTCTTTATCAAAAACTTTAACATTCAAACCTATAGTTACTAAAGATAACCTAAGCTTAGTTTCAATTCGCATTTTTGGCCTTATGTAACTTCGAACTGTAAGTTTATGAGCTTCTCCTATCTTTTTTCTTGTTTCACAGGTATGATGTTTACCGAAAAAGTAATGCTTTTTACCCTTAGTACTATTTCTAATTTTCTCTTTTGTAATTTCAGAATGTACTTTTCCTAATGTTGATCCAGCTATTTTACATATATTATATTCCGGTTTTAATAAATCAATATAGTATTGTTCTCTATATATTAATAAATCCTCTTCACAGTATTCAATAATTTCTAAACTAAAATTGCTATAACTATATTTTAGTATTGCGCTATATATAGCACTCGATCCTTTTTCTAACCTTCTATCTAAAGTAGTTGAATAATAAATATTAAGTCTATCACTTAAAGATTTTGCAGATCCTACATAGCTTTTATTATTTATATTATTAATCCATCTATAAATACCCGGTTTTTTCTTGTTATTTAATAGTATTTTTGCCTTAAAAATCTCAGCATTTGGATAACAAAAAGCAGGCAGGACTTTTTTATCATTATTGTTTTTCATAGTTTTATTTTTGTTTTTTATTAAAAAAAGAGACTTATTTCTCTAAATAGGGCACTTAGTATGCTACCAATATAACATTGAGATACATAATTGCAAATAAGACAGAGAATATCCGATTCGAACGGATGTAATTAATTAAATTAAATAAGTTTCAAGCTTATCACCTTAAACCACTCGGTCAATTCTCTTTACGTATAAATTAATATAAATATACTTGATTCTTCAAAGAATTGAACTTTGATCATATCCTTATCAAGAATACGCTTTACCTGTTAAGCTAAAAAACCTTATATTAATAACCAAAAGATGGTTTTTTATTTTGGTAATTAATAAATTTAATATCTTTATTTTGTACGATGTCTACGACTATGGGTATGTGAAGAATGTTTACGGTGATAATGAGAATGTGATTTATTACGTGAGCGATGTGTTTCATTATGGCCTGTATTAGTACTTTCTGATTGATTTTGTGTAAAAGGTTGTCTTTCACGTATTAAATTATTAACATCAGTTCTAACATCTACGTTTCTTGCATGTATTCCTCTTCTAGTTGTATGGTCTATTACAGCTCTGCTTCTACCAACACCTAAAATACCTTCAACATCAGTTCTAACATCATTATTGGTTTTACCTTTAATCTCAGCTCATATATTAGTCTTAGGGTCTCATGAACTTTTAAATTCTTCATATGAATCGTAATTACCTGATTTCTTTTCTCAAATTGTTCAAAAGAATTTACGTTTACCTTTATCATGGAATTTAATAGCAATACTGTCCATATTAGAAATTTTAGCTTCTAATTTAGAATCAATAAGCTTAAAGGTTAATTTTATTTTACCAAATATACCTCTTTTAACTTCTACTTCTCTAGGAACTATTTCATTACTTAGGATAGAAGGAACAACTTCTTTTTGAGTTATTTCTAGATATTCTCTAGCTACAGCACTTTGAGCATTGTATCTTTGCATAGTTCAATCCGTTGATGAACCAACAAAATTATTTCTTCATAAATTTTCATTAGAAGTATTTAAACCCATTACAGCTTTAGTACTATTTACTGATACACGTGTTGGATTAAAATAAGGAACTTGACCTGGTACTGGGTATACATGTCCATTATAATTGGAATTAGGTACATCACCATGAGTATCTCTATAATAAGAGGAGTCCATAGATGAGCTTCTAGAATTGAATAAAGGTGTCATAGTTGAAGGTGTTGTAAGAGCTGATTGGTTGGGTCTATTGGGAATGTAACCATTCGGATCAGGAGTCTGTAAAGGTGAACTCATTTCAGCCTCAGAACTATCTTTTATAGGATTAAGTGTAAATAATAACCCTCTATTTACATTATTGTTTTTTAAAGGAGTATTATTTGATGATGAAGTTTTTGCAGGTGTTGTATTTAAAGAACTGTTGTTTGCAGGACGCGAACTCGAAGCTTCAGCTATACTACTTATACCGCTTGAGTTTCTGTCAGAATCGTAAAGGTTAAAATCTCCTTCCATATTTAATGTAGTTGGAATTGATGGTATAGCCTTAGGCTTAGATATTTGTGTATAAGAAATCTTAGATTTATCTATACCCATGGTCATTTTAGATTCTTCATTAATAGACGAAATCATTTTAATATATCTTATTATAGAAGATAGTTTTAAATCATCTCATTTAATGATTGAAACTAAAAAACTAGAAGATTTTATAGTATTAAAAGATGATTTAAATAAATTTAAATTATATTGGAATATACTAGCAATGTGTGAGGGAAAATTAGTTATGAAATGGGGTATGATGTTTATATTTAAGTAATTAACAACTTCGTGTATTATAACAATACACAATGAGAAGATACTGTAATAAATAATAGAAATATTATGAAAATATTCATGGTTAAAAAGATTAACCATTAACATTCTAGTCATTAAACCTATAGTAAATATTATAAATACTTTTTTTAAGTTAGATCTATTAAATATTTTATATAATAGATTAGAGGAGATGAATTTATTTTTAATTGCTGAGTAAGTTGTTTTAAATTTTGTAAACATTTTAATTTTATTTATACAGTTTTAAGGTAAAAAGAGGCTTATTCCTCTAAGAGAGATGTAGTTATAAACCTCTACCACCTCCAGGTTTGCTTCCTTTGAAAAATCAAACTAAAGTACGATCCATTACTTTAAATTTATGGACAACTATATCAGTAGTGTGCTTAAGACTATATTTAATGTCTTGTACAGTAGCTTTAATGTTAAGTGTTTTAATTGTAAAACAATTAAAGTTACTGTGTGAAGGTGAAGGTAAAGATTCATAGTCAATCGTATTTATAGAATCATTATCATTCATATTTCTAGATAGTAAATGGTTTATAAACTTTGGGTAATCAGTAAATTTGTAATCTAAATTATCATAGTGAAATGTTTCAATTAGCAATAAATCAAAGACTGTAATTAATGATAATAATATATTAAAAGATGTTATTAATAAAATTATTCAAAAAGAAAATGATATAAAAAAGGTTAAAAGATGTGAAAATTTATTAGAATTCATTTTAATTTTATTTTATAAAGTTTTAAGGTAAAAAGAGGCAAGATCCTCTAAAGGCAGATTATATACATAATTATGTAGTATAATTAGTAATAATATCTGAATATTCCTTGGTAATCCTTTGCATTGTAGCTATATGTTCAATAGTTATCTGTGTAAGATAATTAAGTGTTTCATACTGTTTATTTCTAACAAGTTCTACTGTAAATGATCCTACGGGTTCTTTGTCACATATAACCTCAGCATAAAAGTTGCTAGGTAAGAAATGACTCGGAAAATACAGATGAGAACTATTAGATTTAAATAAATCAATAATAGAACTAAACTGGTCTTTACTTAATTTATTATTAACAAACACTTCATTAGATACTTCTATAACCAATGTAGGTTGATTACTTATAACAATATAATACCTGATTAAAAATAAAGTGCTGAATAAGACAAATATAGATAATATAAATGTATAAATATATATGTCTTTATTTCAACTAGTATTGGGTTGTTTATCTTTTAGGTTATAAGTAAATGTTATGGAGTCTAACTGGTCAGCTTTACTATACAATAGGTTGGATCTAAGCTTATCTTCTGCGACTATTAGAACATCCCCGTAATCTGATGTGTTGAAAGGCAATTTCTTAATTAATTGGAATGTAGTATTATTTGTAAGATTTATATCAATAGTTAACCATATTTTTTTATTTTTATGGTCTACAATTTTAGTCATTCAGAATTTATATAATCCATTGGTAATGTTTTTAGATGTAAAAGGTAAATTATTATAATATATTGTAAATCTCATGTTAATATTTATTTATGTGTTAAAAAAGAGACTAATATTCTCTGAAACGGCACATTATTACTAGTCATTATTTGTATTATTTGTACTACTTTGGTTACTTTGATTACTATCCGTATAATTATTATTACCTTGACTATTAGAAACGGGATTATTTAACATAGAAGGTAAATCCAAATTTCTATCTAAGACAGAAGTATTGTATGAAGTACTTGTTATTGCTAAACTAGATATAGAAGGTAATACATTATTATTACTTACCAATTCATTTGCTTTAACTCTAGGATTATCTATTTGTAAAAGTCATGAACGATGAGAAAAACCTGGATATAAAGATCTCTCTTTTTCTCATCTTTGATCAGATGCTAATTTTGCTTCTCTTCTTAATTTAGTTATTTCACCTCTAGGTCTCCCTGAAGCTTTAGCAGCATTCCTAGCATTCACTCTTCGTCTACGACTAGCCTCATTTCTAGATTCTCTTAATTCATTAACATCTTCTGATAAAAACTTGTTACCGGATTTTACTGGTAACAGTTTAGAATTAGCATAATTATTAGAACTAGACGAATTAAGATTAGGGTTATGATTAGGATTAGGTACATTTTGGTCCATCTGAGATACAGTTGGAATTTTAAGTTTAGGAGTAGGTTTATAATAAGGATTAACATCCATAGTAATATCAAAATGATCTACAATTCCGTGCACTAGCACTATAAATATAGAGAAAATTAAGTAATATGTAAGAGAAATGTAATTAAGAAAAGATATAAATACATTAATATTATACATATAATTAACAAAGATTCTAGAGATTAATCCAACAATAAATATAATTAGTATTTTCTTAATGTTGGATTTAGTAAATATTTTAGCTAAGATATTAGGTAATTTATTATTAAAGAAATTCATTTTTGTTTTTTATCTGTAGTATAAAAGAGACTAATATTCTCTAACAACTGTAAAATAAAAAGAAGAGTTTTTTATTTTAAAACTTCGTAAAAAGTTATATTTATATGTTTAATTGTATCATCAATAACACGATCCTTATCATCTTCAAATATAATTGTACTTATAAGATCATTGCTAAATATACTATGTTTATTAATACTATTTAACAAATGAAAATGCAATTCTTCTACGGCAGTAAAAAGATTAGATACGGTTACATCAAAAACTAATCATTCACTATAGCTGATTCCAGTATAGTCTACCGATTCTATGTACAAAATATATTTTTTATCCAAAGTAGGTAAATTAGAGCTAACAATATCATAGAAGTAATTAATGGAAAAGTTTTCAAAAGAATAAAAAGTATTCTCTCCAATATATTTTAGGTTTTTAAATTCTGGTTTTATCATGTTAATTTTTGTATTTATTTTTTAGTAAAAAGAGGCTTATTCCTCTAATTAAGATCCCAAGGATTTGAACCATTATGACAAATTAATGTCATTAGTTTACCGATTAAACTAAGATCTTTTAGTATTAAAATATACTAAAATCATACTAATTGCGAAACATAAAAAAGTAAAAAATAAAGGGTATTAATCTTTATTATTAATACCTTTAATAGAATTATCCTTTCATGAGAGGTATCTATCTTTGCTTAAAGTATTAAAAGTATTTAAGCTATTTATAAAGTTAAAATCAAAGCTAAACATTGCCAATAGGTAAGTACTTAATCTTAGATCTAATGGACTTATGATATGGGCCTTTTGACTACCCCCTCTACCCACATTTATCTGACAATTGTTGATACTAGAAAAAGTATTCTTTATGTCTAAAAAATTACCTCCTCTTAAAATATATAAGCTATTTTTATTGTAATTTAAAAAGTTCTGATCTTCATGATTGATAAATTCAATAAATCTTTCTTTATTAATATCCACATATCTAATATATGAACCCTTATCCGTAGTGAAAAGTGATGTTTCAATATCCGAATTACTAATAGAGAAAATATTTAAAGTTTCTATCCCTATACGACCTAATGTTTCACTCAAATTATCCAAGTTAATATCTCTTTCTTCATTAATAATAATCATTTTACTTACGACATTAGCCACGTTTTCTTTAAAAACACTATTATTACGGGTTAATACGAATAGGGTATCATATGTACTAAGATAAAAACTTGTATTTTCTACATTTCCATCCAATACATTATTATTCTCATTTAAGTTATCATTTATTTCTCCATCGGTTATCATTTGTTAACTCATCATAAGTTATAGCGTTATTTGTTAGTTTATCGCTAACTATGATCTTATTAGGCTCTCCATCGGTTATTGACTAGTTCGTTGTGTATTGTATTATTCATTTTTGTGTTTTTAATTATTTTTATTTAAATTATATTTTTATTAAAAGAGACATATTCTCTAAAGTTTTTAAGGCTAAACTGTTTATTAAAGTTTTTAAGGCTAAACTGTTTATTATTCATGCAACTTAGACTACAAGAGTACTCGGTTTCGAACCAAGAAAGTGAAGTTTGAAGCTTCATATTTTACCGTTAAATTATACTCTTATACGGAGAGAAAGAGGCTCGAACTCTTAAGTCTTTTCAGACTGTGTTTAGCAAACACATTACCCTGCCAATGGAAACCTCTCCTTATTAGCTTTAACTAACTATTTTAATACAATAGTAAATCTATATTATTAGTTATGCATAATTCATCTTCCAAACAGATTAGATTTTTCTTGCAAATATATGTATATGCATACAGCTCCTCAGACTCGAACTGAGAAATACCGAGTGGTAAACGGTGATTTTGCCAATTAAACTAGAGCTGCTTTATATAAATTATATATAAGTGAACTAACGGTAAAAATTTATTAAGTGATCTCAATTATAATAAGTTCTTTTGTTGTTCATAGAATTTTTTATAGCCTGAATATCCATAATTTCTTTATCTGTTAAACGTTTACCTAAATAATCTAATCCTTTTAAAAAACATAAATAATCAAGATGCTTACTTGACATTAAAGGATATTTGACAAAGTATGATCTTGTCAAATAATGTTTGTTGTTTGCTGTAGAAACAAAAGCCATTTTATTTTCGGGTTTATAATAATTTATTTTACATTGAAATGTATCAGCCATTTCTGTCATAAAAGGAACACAAGATAAACCAGTGGGTTTATCAATTACTCTTTGCGCTATTGTAAACATACACTTAACTCTACCTTTAGCCAGAGATCCGTTTAAACCATAAACACCTTCCAAGCTAATGTGAAAATTTCCATCTGCGTCAGTAAATCCTGCTAATCATGCATTAGAATTTAGTTTACTCTTATCTAAAGATAACTTTTCAATATTAGTACCATGTTTTAAATTAATTTGGTCTATTGCTCTATGTAAATATTTTATTTTAGGTGTACGAAATTTACCATTTATTAAATTAATTATTTCAATCAATTTAGATGTTTCAATTACTCTATATACACTACCATTGCTATTTTTTTCACTATATATACATCCTGTATTAAAATGTTGTTTTAAATACTCAATATAAAACATTTCTTTTGTATGAAACGCAATAGTAATTTGGGGGTTATATGTACGACCATTAGGTGATTTAAATGTTTTTGGTGTTCAAATATTCCCGTCACCTTCTATCAAACCAGCTAAATAATAACCTAGCTGTGAATTTATTGTAGATTCTATTTTCATTATTTTATATAATATATGTTTTATTAAAAAGAGGCAAATCCCTCTAAATTAAACTATACTCGTTTTATATACATTTTAACTAATATGTATATAAGTATTAGTTATATTCTTGCATATAATATTAACGCAATAAACTTTATAAGTTTTATTAACCAATTTGCTATTCTTGATGTATCTCAACAAAGTAGTATGACTAACGCCTATACTTTTAGCTGCTGCACGTACGGAATTATACTCTCTTCTGTGTTTATTATCATTATTTATAACAATTGTAACATGCCCAGTTGCGGGTTCACGGTTTTTAAACTTTAATAATGTTTCAGGGGAGTGTTTAAAACCTAAACAAGAACCGGCTTTTTTTAAAATATTATACTCAGGATTCAATAAATCGATATAATATTGTTCTCTACTAATTAAAGATTCTTTATTGCAATATTCTAATATCTCTAAGTTAAAATTAGAATAATTATATTCTAATATAGATTTATATATACGACTATTATGTTTAAGTATTTTACTTCTTAAATAACTATTACAATAGTATTTTTTTAATCTTTTAGCTATGTTAGTAGAACTTCCTACATAACTTTCATTAGTTGCTGTATTAATTCATCTATATACACCTATTTTTCCTTTATTATCTTCTAATATATTAGATTTATTTAATAATATACTTTCATATTTTATCATATTTTTTTTTTATTATTTTTGTAAAAAGAAGCTTAAATCTTCCTAATCCCTAATAACTTTACGATTATTAGTAGTCGTAAACACAAAATCTATATTCAGTTCCTGTATTATGTTCTGTCGATCAATTCCTGCAAGTATTTATCATGTCACTTCATAGTTCAGTTATTACTTCTTCTAATTCTTCAGGAGAATCAGCTATATTATAAATTTCATAAACTTGAAGTAGAAATCCGTCCGAGTCATACACGCATACTAAGTACAGATACCCTTTAAGCCCTAACTTTGAAATGATTCTAAGGCAATGTTCAAGTATTGTATCACTAATATTATCATATATGAAATCAGGAATATGGCGACTGCTAAGTGTTAATTTTTCTAACATGTATGTAAAATCTGTGTATCTAAAATTTTTTAAATCATCAACGTCAAATGATATTAATACTTTATTGTATTTTTCGGGTGTAAGATGTTTTGTTTTCATATTTTTTATGTGTATTTAATTAAAAAGAAAACGGTGTTTCTAACAAAAAGAGGCTAATCACTCTAGTATGGTTTTGATGTAAGATAATAATTATCCATTACATTACTAATATAGTATAATATTATTATTAAGACCTATGAGACTCGAACTCATATAACAAAGATTAAAAGTCTCGTATTTTACCATTAAACTAAGGTCTCTATATAATACTTATATACATATAAGTATTATATTTAAAAAGGGATTATAATTTACTTATAAAGATACGAGTAATGAATAAACGAACAAATCTAGGTAAGATATATTTTGAAAACACGTATATCAATACTACAAGTAAAGCAAAAGCAAAAGTTACTTGGTTTATAAAATAAAAGGGTACTAATTGTGGCATTTTTTTTTTATTTATTTTGTTTTAAATGTAGTAAGATTAGAAATATTACTTTTTTACATTGTTGTCTATTTAAAGACAAAAGATTTAAAGGAATATAAATATTAACCATCACTTAAACTGAAATAAAATTTCAGTTAGTTAAATATTACCTTGGTTAGTTATTTCAGATATCTATTACACGTAATTTAAGTTCAGGTTTTCATTGTTTGTATTTACCAACTTTCATTAGATGATTCTTATTTAGCATAAGTTCTCGAATAAGAAGCAATTTATTTAACCTAATGGTTTTTGTTCCATGTAAAGTATAGCCATTAAAATGATTAAACATAATACTTTCTCATACTTTAATACCAGCTAAAGTAAGTTGTACTGAATTAGTATCGTGGTAATAAAGTTTATCAGGAGATTTAAAATAATTTGCTATAGAAAGCAATAAAAGTCTATTATTTTTATGTTGACTAATTTGTAAAGACATTCTACAAAAATTTACATCCTTTGTATTTAAAGCTAAACAACCATCTCCAGCTATGAATCCATTTATATAATGGCCATTTATAGGTATATATTCTGAATTGCTTTCTATGGTATGAATAGGAGAATAATCTATAGTAAATTCTCTATAAGAATTCATATTATTACTAATTATTATTAATTCTTTTATACCCTCTTCTGTAAGATGTTTCTTAGAGTTAATAATATCAGCTGCTTTTTTGAAAGCAAAAAAATCTAAGTGTTTGGTACCTCTTAATAAATAATTACAGAAATGAGGTACAACAATATTATTAATAGAATCAATATCTCGTATAGCAAAAGTAATAGCACCCCTTTTATCTTCTGCAGCTATATAACCACAACCAAAAAAAGATTTAACCATATTAAGTAATTCAGCTTCATTGCTTAGCATAGTTATCCTGAAGCTCAAGCTAATGTTAGTATTATATTTAGCTCTTTTGTCTTTATGCTTAACGATTGAAAAAGATCCTTCAGCTTCAGTTAATCCTGTTATAAAATAGGGGCTTAAATTTACGAAAGGGGCTGGGAATATTTCGTGGATAATTTTTTTGTTTTTTAACATTTTTTGTTTGTTTGTTTATAATAAAAAGATACATATATATCTAAGAACCTCAATAATAGATAGATACGAATAAGAACAATCATACTACATCAACGAAATGTCAATAAAGTATTGCTGACTCGAGACCTACGTGGTGATCGCTAGTAGAATGGTAAGCAAGTACACGTCATAAACCTACAGCTATAAAAGCTGTACCTATCATAACATGAATTCCATGGAAACCTGTTCCAAAATAAAAACATGACCCAAAAGCACCATCACTTATAGTGAAAGAAGAAACAGTATACTCTATACCTTGGAAAGCTGTAAATATTACTGCTAAGAATACAGTAGCAACTAATCCGTATAAAGTTCCACTTCTATTTCCCTGTATTAATGAATGATGAGCATATGTAACTGTAACTCCTGATGATAATAATATTACTGTATTAAGTAATGGTAATTCGAAAGGATTAATAGCTTCTATACCCATAGGAGGTCATTGTGCTCCTAATTCCACAGTTGGAGATAATGCACTATGGAAAAATGCTCAAAATATAGCTAGAAAGAATAATGCTTCCGATACTATAAATAAAGCAACACCCATATTTAATCCTCTTTGTACTGCTAATGTATGATTTCCTAAGTATGTACCTTCACTTATAACATCACGTCATCAAAATGACATAGATAAAATTACAGATATAAACGCAATTGTTAATACGTAATCTGCTTTACTAAATCCATGGAAAGTTGACACCGCACTAGTTGTTAATGTTAATAATGCGATACAAGTATATAAAGGTCATGGCGAAGGTGATACTAAATGAAAAGGATGTCCCTGAAAATTACTTCTTATCAAATTTGTCACTTTGTTTTACACTATTTTTTTATAATTAATAAAATATACTATATTTTATATTCATACCTATGGTATATCTTAACGGTCTAATATCTTAACTATAATAAATATTAATGGTTTATAAAAAACACATGTATTATTTATATATTTATGCTCCACTCTAAAAAAAAAGGTATAAACCCTTTTTTAGTGTTTAATTAAGGAATAGGTGATTTGAACACCTAACCTACCGTGTGTAAAACGGTTGCTCTACCGTTGAGCTAATTCCTTTAATCTAAGGTATGTTTATACAAGTATATTTTAGCTTTAATTATAAATATACGGGTCAAGCCAGATTCGAACCGACACCTTCTTCCGTGACAAGGAAGCTCCCTACCAATTAGGATATTGACCCTTATAAATTCTTAAATTTAACAATAAACAATAAATTTAATTGTTTAAAGCTCAATATTAATAAAATATAAAATTTAGTTTTTCTGTTTTATAGTTATAACTATGGCACCCACCATTGCTAATAATAAAATAATAGAAGTTAATATTAATCATATACTATAACTTGTATACATAATATTACCTATGCTTGTAATATGACTAGTCTCTGATAAATTTCCATCTCATAGTTTACTAGTTACGTAAGATAATTTCTCATTATTAGATTCTGTACCGCTTAATTTAAAAATTTTACCTAAAAAATCACTATAGTTGTGTCATATACGATCTAAGGCTATTGTTAAACTAAAAGTATAGCTTTTAAAATCCGCTATGCTGTAAGGTAATATTTCATATACAGGGAAATTAAAAGATATCGTTATAAAAATAGCCAATACTATACTATTTCTAGTATTACTTACTAATTCACTTATTCTAACATTTATTAACATTAATATAAATAAAAAAAGTATAGATACAGCACCTACGTAAACTAATAAATAAGAAAGACCTATAAAGTTTAAACCTAATACCATTAAATAGGCAGCTATGCTTAAAAATAGACCAATTAGAAATAAAACAGATAAAATTGGGTTTTTAATGATTATAACGAGTATACCACATAGAATGGCAAGTAATGAAATAATATCCAAAACCTCTACTTTAAAACCATTGGTGTATGTTTCATTTAAAAAATAAAGACTGTTCATAAATATATTCTTTTTTTCCTCACTATCTTTTTAACAAAAAAAGATTAATATATTAATTAGTTTCATCCCTTATATTATAATTATTGAATGAATGGAGGCAATACTAATTAACTAAAATGTTAATAAACTTACAGGGTTTATATAATATAAAGTAATAAGTTAGATAGACGCGTGCAAGATTCGAACATGCAGATCTGTGTCCGTAGCACAACGTTTTACCATTAAACTAACACGTCTTATACAAAAAGCCCTTAAGATGAATCGAACATCTATCAAAATATTAACAGTATTCCGCTCTACCATTGAGCTACAAAGGCTAAAAATAAGCCTTAAATAAACGATATATATTTAGGAAGAAAAGGAATTGAACCTTCGACAGCCATACACTATTGAGTTTACAGCTCAACCCGTCATACCAACAAACGGAACCTTCCTTTATATATATATATTTCATAAATACGAAACATACATACATATATTATATTTTTGTTTATATTAATCAATCCCGTGCAACTTCCACTACACGAACCGTATTTCGACTTAACACCAATCAAAGTCACGCATACGAAGATCCTCTATATATAAAGCTAGAATTAATTATCTAGAATCATATATATAGAAACCAAACTTATTGCACACACTAATTTCGGCGCCTGACGAGTAGTTAGTACCTATCTGAGATTAAATCCACCGTGACGTGGTGATTCACGATTACTAGTAATTCCTTATTCATGTAGTCGAATTTCAGACTACAATCCTTATTTTATCCTACTTTATTAGATTAGTTCAAACTCACGTTTTCACTTCATTTTGTATAGGAATATGTGGCACGTCTATCGCCCACAATATTAAGGCCATGATGACTTGTCTTGATCCCTGTTATCATTTCCATTATAAGTGGTGAACTGCTTTATTTCTTTTTATCGTAAATAAAGCAAGGGTTTCCGTTAATTTAATGGAATTAACCAATATCTCACGACATTAACTGAAGACAGCCGTGCAACGCTTGTAATATCATACAATATACATTTAGCATATTGATAGATAATATTCAAATTGTGGTAAGGTTTTTCGCGTAGCTACGAATTAAATAACATACTTCACTACTGGTTTCAGAAACGGTCTAATGATTTCAGTTCCTGCGTTGCCACATTACTCTTGAGGTGAAATGCTTACACTTTCATTTATAGACTAAAAATATCTAATCTATGGCATTCATCATTCTCTGCAAAGACTACTAGGGTATCTAATCCTGTTCGTGACTCAATGCCTTCGTCCCTCAACGTCAGTTATTAGATAAAAGGTTGCTTTCGCCGTTGCCAGTCGTTAAGATATCAACGAATTTCAACTCTACATCTTAAATACTCCCCTCCTCATATTTAACTCTAGCATAAACGTATCCTATTAAAGACTGATTATACCGTCTAGGTACCCTTTAAACCTATTAAAGATGAATAACACTAGTCTTATACGTATTGCCGCGACTGCTGGCACGTAAATTGGTCAAGACATATAGATGGAAAATTGTCATCATCAGTAATCCATCTAGAACTTTATTCGATAAAATCGATCTTATATTTGTCCGGGATAATATTTCTATTATCCATATATAAGAATTTTCTTATAAAACAACAAATTTGTTAATAAAAACCCAAAGGATTTTATATTAGCAAAACCAAATATAATTAGCCGAAGCTATACATTCCCCCAAGTTGCTGGTTCAGCCGTTAGGCTATTGACCAATATTCCCCACTGCTGTACTTAACGTTTTGGGCTTTTTTCAGACCCAATGTGATCGATCGACCTTTCAGCCCCGACTACGGAAGTGTTTAGCTAGCTAAGCAATTACCTTAACTAATACCTATCCGAAATATTTATAGTCCTCTTAAAGCGAAAATTCTTTATTATTTAATATAGATTATATGCCATATTAATTTTATAGGGTATTTATTGATTGACCCTACTTTAAGGTAGCCAAAATATTATATTCTCACCTGTACACCACTTTTAATGAAATAAAAGGTTACCCTTTTATTAAATTAAACGTTCGATTAGCATGTGTCAAGCACTTGGACAGCGTTCATTCAGAGCCATCATCAAACTCTTTTATATCTGGTATATAGTTCATTACTTACTTTGTATTTATACCATTACTAATATGATTTAATTTTTGTAATAGAAATAAAAATTGATTTTATTCAAAATTTTCTATTGTTAATAAATTATATCTTTATTTGTTTTTGGATACATTTAAGCCGGGTCCTGTTATAGTTATTTAACTACAATAAGGCCTAACGCAAGGCTTGAAATTTCATTCATATATTTTTACTACATATATTATTTTAATTATTTATGTATTTAGCTATAATTATTATTATAGAAATTAATGCGATATTTTCTGCATAATACCCTTAGTTTTTACTTAACACTCATTTATTATGTGTTTATGCCTGGTAAGCTCCGGACTTTCCTGTACTAATTTTAATAGCACTTAACTATTAGTATCACAAAAACTAATTTTGTTTATTTTTATGTAATAAAATTACATAAATACATATTTAATGTAAATCTAAAGCATCTTTAATGTAACTACTTGTTAACACTACAAAAACTTGAGCTTGTATAAAAGCAATACCTAATTCTAAACCAGAAAATGCTACAATGAAAGCTAAAGGTACTAAACCTAAAAAGAAGAAAATAAATCCAGAAGTCATTATATTATAAGTGAAACCTGCTAAGATATTTAATAACATATGACCACTTAAGATATTAGCACCTAGTCTAAGACCTAAAGAAACATTTCTAGATAAGTATGAAATGAATTCAATTAATACTAATAAAGGTAATAAAGCTAAAGGACAACCCGCTGGAACTAATAAAGAAAAGAATTCTAAACCATGTTTTTGGAAACCTAAAATAGTTGCACCTAATACTACAGTAAAACTAAGAGCGAAAGTAAATATAAAATGACTTGTAGAAGCGAAACTGTAAGGAATCATACCTATTAAGTTATTTACAAGAATGAATATAAATAAAGTATAAATAAAAGGGAAATATATTTGACCTTTTCTAGCATTTATTTGGTTTGTAACTATACTATGTATAGTCGCATATATAGTTTCTTGACTTATAGATCAGCTGTTACTTATAACTTTATTGTAATTAGTTGCTAAAACATTTAATGACAATATTAAAATAGTACCTATTGTTAAATATAATCCGATATTAGTTAAAGAGATATGTAAATTACCTAATAATGGAGCATCTAAGCTTAATAAGTTTCTTATCTCAAATTGATCTAGAGGACTTGTATTGTATGTAAATAAATTATTAGACATGTCTTTTTTTTTTGTTTTTTAATTAATACACTACTCCTTAATAAAGGTTCTGCATATAAGAATAATTAGGTAAAAATAAAACTAAAGTATATAATATGAATATCGTATAAATATATAATAGCTAAATTAAAGGTATATTACTAGGAATTATTTCGAAACTATATAATATACAAGGAACTAAGATAACGAAAGCAATAACTATAGGTAATAAGACAGTTCAACAGAAAGACATTAATTGATCAAAACGTATTCTAGGGAATGAAGCTCTAGTTCAAATGAAAACGAAAATCATAATACCCGATTTAAGACCTAAACTTAAACCATAGAATAATCCTTCTATTAAAGGGTCTGATAATAAGCTTTCATTATGTAAGTTATTTATATAATAATCGAAATCAATATATTGCATTAAAAAGAATAAAGAAAAATAGTCATATAAATAACCACCTAAGAATAGAATACTGGTTAATATACAAATTAAAACAATACTAGCATATTCAGCCAAGAAGAAAAAAACAAAAACAACGGCAGCATGTTCTGTCATAAACCCACTAACTAACTCCGATTCCGCCTCCGCTAAATCAAAAGGAGCTCTATTAGTTTCGGCTACAGATCCTATAAAGAATATAATAAATACAGGAAATAAGGGTATAATGAATCAGACTGCTCTTTGAGCTTCTATGTTAACAGTTAAATTTAAACTCCCTGTTAACATTACAACAAGTAATATAGCAGAACTTAAGATTAGTTCATAACTAATCAACTGTGCTGTACTTCTTAATGATCCTAAAAAAGCATATTTACTATTTGCACTTCATCCTGCTAATAAGATACCATAAGTTGACAGAGAAGAAACTGCTAACATATATAGTATACCTAAATTAAAATCATTTAAACCGGTACCCGGACCAAAAGGTACTACAAGGTATCCTAATAATGAGAATATTAATGTTATGATTGGACCAAGGAAAAATAGACCCAAGTTAGCTTGTGTAGGTGAAACATATTCTTTTAAAAGAAGTTTTAAGGCGTCGGCAAAAGCTTGTAGAAGACCATAATATCCAACTATATTAGGACCTAATCTTCTTTGCATGCTAGCCATTGTTTTTCTTTCCGCTACAGTTACGTAAGCTACCGCTAATAATACTGGTACAGCTACTATTAGACCTTCTATTACAGATATTAAAGTGGTTATATATAACATTTTAACTAAAAAAAATCTAATTTTAATTGGAATACCATATACTTTAATGATTATTTTACCCTATTATAATATTAGATTAAAAAGTACTTTTTAATAACTTAATTTAAATTAAAAAAAGATTATTAAAAATTATATACTTTAAATTTTAAATTGTATATTGATCTTTTTTTTTTTATTTTGCCGATTATAAACGAACTCTTATCCAAGATTCGAACTTAGATCTAGATATTAGAAGTATCATGCTTTACCATTAAGCTAATAAGAAATACGATGTATACTGATATTTATATAACTTTAAATTTATTTTGTTAAAAGTAAATATTACTTTTTAATAAATCTATATACATGTTTTGAATAGTTATAATTAAGCCACGTATAATAATAAAAATGCCATCATAAGAGCAAATAAACCAGTAGCTTCTGCAAAAGCAAAACCTAAAATGGCATA